>JAAUXU010034520.1_pt1 | contig 21479 bp, 22 predicted proteins | sample 7278151 | NCBI WGS metagenome assembly JAAUXU01 (sample SAMN14350113, study PRJNA611818) | marine sediment metagenome | isolation source: surface marine sediment (1.8m) | place: French Polynesia: Moorea | collected 2018-08 | reverse complement strand
TTCAAAGAAACCAACAAATATTTTGGAGATAGCGTGCCTGAAACTTTGTTCTGATTGACCGGCAAGGGAGTGAACTGTACTTTGAGAAGGATCGTGCCAACCAGCTTACAGCATGGTCTTTCTCATGGCCTGTGTTAACTGGATCGTCGTGACAGCAGACTACATTAAGAAACGTTGCTACAGGCACAGGATCGAGGTGGAGGCTTGAAGAAGCTGAGGAAGTGTCTTTGAAAAATCCCCTGCATATATGCTGTAAATTTTAATACACCTACAAATTGTAACAAAGTACATTAAATATTTACACTGAGAGCATTGCGCCACCCAGTGTGCACTTGTCTCTTACTTTTTCCTGTCCCTCGTTGCATGAGGCTGATCATGATCCAGGTTGTCTGAAATGCAGGAGATTCAAAAGTTATATTTGAAGTCTCGTCAATCTACTGAACGCTTTTCATTATCGCTTTTTCAGATCGTGATTCAATTCTACGAGGAGCGACTGAGCTGGCACAGCTCCTCCCAGGATGAAGACGAATAGACGAGTTGAAGAAAAAGGCCACGAGATGGCGCAGTACTCTTGTCTGATGTCTAAACTAACGACACCTATGTACTATGTGAAGAAATTGTTAAAACTTTGTCAGCGGATAAAAACAACGCGTAGGAATAAGCTTGGTGTCCAAAAGCATTTTCGTGCAGTTTTTGCACATATAAGCCTTTTCCAACTTTTGTTTATGAGCATAATATACAGCCTTAATACCTAAGGCTTCCTTGTTACTGCGATGAGCGCTGTTGGTTTGAATGAGGCTTCTCCCTCGGCGTGTGTGTAAGAGTTTACTTTTGGAGATCAAAACACTCTTCATCCTACCGAGCAAGCACACAGAAACTCCCCCCCGAGCATGATAACGCAAGGTCGGTCTCTGCTCACATTTCATTAAGATAGTGTGTTGTTGCTGGTTCGGCTAGCACCATTTGTACGTGCACTCACATCGCAGCCTTCCAACAACTTTTTCTCCTGGATGGCGGCGGATTTGACTAAAGTCATCAAATTAATAAGAGTAAGTGAAGGAAGGAGAGGGTGGCGACGAGGACGAAGGGATGATCTCATTTTGCGTGCATAATTTAACACAGCTCAACGTACGCAGTAAGCACACATAAGCCGCTTGCCTTTTTAGGTTAGGAAAGGGGAGATATGAGGAAGAAAAGTCATTTTCCCCCTGTCTTGGAGAAGTGGTTGCCGGGGTTTCGTCACATGTAGTCTGCACTAACGCACAGTGCGCGCATTAAGAAAGAAACAAACACCTCGACTCTCAGTACTGCTTATGATCGTTCCTGCTGGCTTCACCTTGATTCTTCTTCCTATTTTTCCTTTCCTCTTCACTTCTGCATGGAAAGTGCAGCAAAGCCAGTCAGCTTACTAAGATCAGGCGGGCAGGCGGGCAGGCTGGGTGAAGCCAGAAGGAGGCCCCAATGTTGCTCAGCACTAACTGCACAATCGTATTTGCTTATGTTCATGATGCAGCTTTTTTGAAGCATCACACGACCGACTTGGGCGCTCTTCTTTCGTCGTTTACTGATGATTATGGGTACGTACAGTCTCCGCTCACAGTAGTCGAGTTGAGCCCATCATCTATGCAGCATTATGTCGTCCTACGCACCTTGGTAACTCCACACTTTATTACTTATTGCGGGCCATTAAAAATTAAACTCTATCGATCGAGAGAATCCTCATTTTTGAAGAGGGGGGGGGGGAGTAAATGCTGTTAACTGCTATCGCCTCAATCCTATTTCTGATGAAATTGCGTCCCCTCGAGAGGACGTAGAGAAGCGTGGAAGAAATCTGCAAACTGCATGCAAAAGAAACTTACACAGCAGTCAAGTTCGGAGCAAATGACTCTCCCTAAGCGCAGGATTCAGTCGTTCAAGAGATCCTTTGTACGAAGATAACTTCAGTAGGAGGAATGACTCCTCCCTACTCCGTCGACGCATGTCCGTGACATACGTGCACTTATAATAGCTGACGGCCGCTACATTGTACGTGTGGTGGCTGGCCGGCCCGCCCCAGTACTGTACAGGACACTTATCAACCCATTACTCCACAACGTACATGACGTGGCACCCACTTTACAGTCCCTTTTCTTGGTTCTTTATGTTTCTGCTTTCCAATTCAGTAAATTGAGAGTCTCCTCTCGCATTAATAGAGGACCAAGAGTGAGGGAGAAGTGGAAGATGCCACCCGCGGGACATCATTTCATCGCCCATAAAGATACTGAACCGTCGAGTGCGTGCGTGCGTGCGTGCGTGAGTGCGTGTGAGAGAAAGAACGAAAATAGAATCGTCATCATCTGTAAAGTGATCAAATGTGCTCCGTTCTCACGCAGAGCAGCAGAAGTCTAGACCTCTGTTAGACGGCTACAAACACACTCCACTTCATACGAGTGGTCAGTTAAGTGGCGGCGGCGACACATGTTGGTTGGCACTTCTAGTATTTCTCCCTCTCCCTGGGTCTCCGGGCACAAATGACCAACTCCCAACTCTCCTATTTGACCTCGGAACTGTCTATCAAGATGTTGTTTTGTTCTGTTTCTCCTTCTCCGCCGACTTCTTCTTGTTCACATTGGCTGACCGCAGAAAGAGACAGAGAACGTTGGGAAGAAACTGCTTCTTTTCCCACGACTTTGCCGATCCATATGGCCAAGAAATCACAGGAAGAGGGCCATTGCTTTTTGTTGCTGCTGCTCCTCTTCCTGTGTCTTTCAGAGCGTGGCACCTTAATGCCAAACTACACCTTGTAGGCTACCGACGAGGCATGAAAAAACCGACTTTTTCCCACACCGGAGCAATTTCACACAGCTCGGGACGTTGCAGGTAGCGTGCTGCTTTGATTTTAAGTCAGTTTGCTTGTCGAGAAATCACGAGCTGCACCAGGTAATGAAGCTCGACCGATGGTCTGTGGGTGGGTCGGCCGGCCGGCTGCATGACCGACCGGCCGGCCGGCCAGCCGGCCGGCCGGCCCAACGGCCGGCGGACAAGCCGTCCGGTCCAACGTGGCCGGGTTCAATTTTCGGGGAGTCGCGCTGTTTTTTCGCTTCCATCGCCATCGCTCAAACTTGTCAACTCTCTCAAAGCGATGGGTTATTGAACCTCTAAGTACCATCCATCCTTGTGCCGCGTTGCGGCCGCGAGATTGAACATGACAGGTGGTGTTGGTGTGCACAAATTGTGGGGAGGGAAAGAGGGAGGGGGATTTTTCTGAACAGGGAACGAGAGCTAACTTGGTCGAGGCAAGTGGAGGAGGTGCAGTACTACATACCACGTATAACTTGCACGCTCCGCCGTACGTCCCGGTACGTACGTACGTACGGTACAGAGTATTAAATGAGCGTGCGCTCATAGTACAGTCCCAGAGTCGATTTTTCAGCGAGTCGTGGTGGTGCTCAAAAGACTGCTGCTGCTGCATGCCTTCCTCTTCTCTCTCGTTCTTTCTTCCTAGCCCAGTACATAAGTAGTACAGAAGATCGCACGACCGTTGTAGATGACCTTCTGACCCCAACTAAAGCGGAGTGAGCTGACTCTGGGATAACGCTTTCAAACGATCAACAATAACTCGCCAAAAGAAACTTGGGCTCCAGAGAGAAGAAATGCATTATACGAGTATGTGGTGCTTTATTATGGTAAGAGGGGACGTCGTCTCGCTAGGGCGAGAAAAGAGAGGCCTCGCTCTGATCTTGTCCATGGTGAGCAGAAATCATGCTGACAATTGTTTTTTTTTTAGGGTAAGGAGAGCTTTGGTTATTTTTTCCTTCGCCGACAAGACTATTTATCACAGATTCGCCGCTGTCGCATCCATGGTGCACACGCGTGCAATTGTGCACACTCATTGCAAGTTAGTGCTGCGCCAGGAACGAGTTTGATGTGGTCGTCGCAGCCGTCGTCATTCCATGTCCAACAACAGAGGTGGTTGGAGAATTCCACTGCACAGAGTTGTTGCTCGAGAGCAGCATGTCCCTGATCAGAGTCTCCATGGGGGTCTTTCCGATGAGCCTGAGGAAGAAGACTTGCTCAATCATCGGTGAAGACACTGTTCTCAACGAGGGGAGGCGGAGGAGCAGCTTGCCAAACCGTGTAGGCTGGTTTGGATATTGACTGCGACAATATTCTTCCAGTGCACACTGAGATTTTTCTTGCAATTGCTCAATCACTTGAACGTCTGAAAGGCCGGGAGCATCTGAAAAAAAAAAACAAACAAAGAAAGGGGGACAATCAGCAGCCATAACTTGCCATGTACTGTGCAGGGGTATTATTTCCTTACCTGAGGTGAATAGGACAATGGCCTTCATGCAGGTGTATTCGGCTGGGTCGACCTGCAGGGCTTTTAACCTCTCAATCTGCTCTTGAAAAACTCTGATTTGTTCCATGAAAGCCAGTGCCTGCTCCGCCGTCATGGAGGATGAGTGCAGTCCCGTAGCAGCTAGTAGGGGTGCAACATGCAGCGGCATATTGCACTGTGATGCATTGAGCACAAATAGTTCTGACCAGACCAGACTCAGCAGGGCCACTTGATCAGAAACTTGCAGCTCCGGAAAGCCGGGGATGCTCTTGGTCCACTCCACCGCACTGAAGAGCAGGCGGGCTGCAAATTCACACACGTTGTCTATCCCAATGTTGGTGCTCTGTTGGAAGTGGCTGTTTGCATATCTGGCTGTGTGATAGGGTTCAGCTCGGAGAAGCAGCGAGATATACGAAGACAAATAAGTTCCTCCAGTCAAGAGGTCTCCGTGGAGACCGAGAGCAGCTCCCAAGGCAGCCGATGTGGGATGGATTCGGCCTTGCTGGACAGCTAAGTAAAGCAAAGCAAGTGAAATCAGCTGGCATTCGTGGATACGTACGTTAGCTGGTCAGCGGTAGCTGAGTTCTGTCTGTCTGACTGCTCACCTTCTCTCTTCATCCCCATTTTCAGACACTTCTTGAGTCTACAGTGCTGACATTGATTCCTATGATGCTGATCCACCGGGCAACTTTTGCTGCCCCTGCACTGATATGTCAAGTTTCTCCTCACGCTTCGTTTGAAGAAGCTCTTACATCCTATGAACGCGAGGTAGACAGGTTGAGGCAGGTAATCCTGCATAATTGTTTACAGCAATTACCTTCACAAGTAAATTGACCGTAATGTTTTCCGCTGGATTTGTCTCCGCAGACGACGCAGGTGGCTTCTTGCACGTTGTCCTCGGAGCTGTGGCACTCTGACTTGAACCTGTCGACGGGCGGCACGACGACCATGCTGCTGGTGCCGCCGCTCACGCCTCCGCCGTCGACCACGACGCCGTTGCTGTTGCCCAGGTTGGGATCGTGCCAGGCCAGTGGATTCCGCGGAGCCACCACTGCCATCATTTGTTCTCCAGACTCCTCCACTTTAATCCTGAACGCTTTTCTTCAAATGCTCCGGGCTCAACTACTCCGGTCAGCTTCGCCTTTTGATCAATTCATTCTCCTTCTTCCCTCGCCACAGGCGCTGATGCCGCCGTCGTAACCGCCGGGCCCGCTTTTGCCGCCGCTCCCGACGAAAAGACTTCTCCCATCGGCCTCTCGCTCGTTGACTCGCCGCCAAGACGACGAGTGGGTGAGTGAGGAGTAGCAGCGGGCGCTCCTTTTTCGGCCAAAACAAGTACTGCAGTGACTGCCAGCCAATGTTGCTGCTGGCGTCTCCTTCTTCATATCATAAATTGATATTGTTGCCTTTGGTCACCCAAGCCTGAAATTTGCTTGCTTGCTCGGGTCCGTGAAATGGAGCGGTTGAAGGGACTACGTGAATTAGTAAGGGAACGAACGTGAACGAGGGTGAGATGAGGGACAATAAAAAACTTCTGACACTAACTTTTTAATGTCGCCTACCAGAAATATGACGTTAGCGGCGTTTCCTGGGCTGCCGCCGCTGCCCGGCTGCGCCAGACGTATGTTGATGCGCCGGCGGGCGCCGGCGCCGGCGCAGACGCTGGCGCCGCCAGGCATGGTTTTCTGAATCCATCTCTGCAAATCCTCCGAAATTAATCTACGGCTCATTAACGTCGCCGCTGTCTGAGCGAAGTTGAAGCTCAAAAGAAGAAGAAAAAAAAAGAAGCACACACGGAGTCCAACAATGGCGGGTCCAAACATTAGTTGCTCCTCGGTCCATGATGTAGCTTGCGTTGGTGCGCTCAACAACAACATCCAGCAAACATTGAAACCCTTTTTGCGTCCCGCAGCCATGCGTTTTTATTGATATATGGCTCCAACTTTTTGACGCTTGCTTTTCCTCTCCGGGTTTTCTTCGCCCATCCCACACATTTACTGCTGACTCTTTTCAGCGGCTTTTCTGAAAGGCTCTTTCCAACACGCAGACATGTATACAGAACACACGAGCACACGGAAAGTAGTGGAGTCGTCTTCCTTCCTCTTTGCCTTTTCTTCTCCTCCATCCCTTTGTCAAAGGATGCAACGACGGAAGAGGAGAGGGGAAAGCAATATCCTTTCTTTGACAACAAGGGGGGGGGGGGAAAGGAAGGCGGAATGATCTCAGAGTGATAATTCGACAAGGAAAGTTTGTTCCATTGTTCTTCTTATCGCGGCCTCTCTTTCTCCTTTCAATTTGGCTCCCTCCTCTTGCTCCTTCTCGGTCAATCCAATTTTGTCAAGTGGATGGATGGATGGATGGATGGATGTGTGGCTGGATGGCTGTTGGTGGGTTGATCTGCATGCAGGCTCACATCATTCACTTATTGACGTAGGGAGATGGAAGAAGCACAATATTGCCACTCCTTGATAATGTGCGCGGTGAAGGAACAGCAATCATCCCGGGATTACTCCGTACAAAAGACAGTATTTTGTCCGCAGACATCCGGTTTTGCGGCCAAGATACACAGGCCGCTGTGCACGAATTGTGCATACGTACATGTTCTCTACTGTGCAACATCAGCTTCTTGGAAGTGGAGCACTTCAAGGCGATTGTGTAATAAACTGCTGTGTTGCTGCTGGGGGTCGACGGATGTATTTTCACCCAAAATTTGGCCTCAGCATCGTTCCCCCCGTCCGTCCTGCTGCTGCCTGCAGATTAAGCACGGCTCAACTGCTTTTCTGCATAACTGAAAAGATTAGTGCATATCATTGTTGTCCTAGCTACTATGCAAAACTCGATCTTGAATTCCCACGGCATCTGAATGAGTCGTTTTGGCAGCGGCGGCGTTGGCGTTGGCGGCGGCGGCGGCGGCGCCGTCGACTCCACCACGTCCGGACTAAGCCTCAAATCCCACATATTCTTTCTCTTTTCTCTCCCTCCCCCTAGGTTTTCCGTCGGACAATGGTCATCCTTTTTGGCTGGGGGTGGAATTCAAAGATAGATGTTGGAAAGAGAGAGATTCCTCTCAGTTTCCTCCCTCACTCATAGCAGACATTTGGAATTCCCAGAATAGTTCTGCCTCCCTCCCTCCCTCCCTCCCTCCCTCCCTCTACTCACATGCAAATGATCATTGTTGCCCCACTGCATGGCAGAGGAAGGAATCGTCCATGCAAATGTCATATTTTCCCAGTTGTGTCCCTATTCTTCCTTCCTCTCCCTTCTGGTCAGTTTAGTCCGAACTTCTATGCTTCTGTTGTGCGCTGACTCGTATCAGCAGTCGGGAGAGGTATGGATGGCGTCGTATGCATATCAGCAAAAGTTCCCACAACTTTTTCAACATGTGCACCAAGCTGCTTCTTTCTCAGAGCTTTATTTACCTTGTACGTACAGCAAGGACTGCATACGTCAAGTCAGTCTGCTCTCTCTCCCTTGACACATGGAACAAAGGATAACCTTTACGTGTTGCCATAAAAATCACGTTTTTCCGATTTTTCGCCAGTCCCAGCAGCAGCCTCCTTGGCGTCGATCTGCGGCCAGCGAGTGGGTCTTCATTGATCTGCGTACGTTCATTGTGGTGTGTGGGTGCGGCACCCATGGATCAGGCACCACCATGCGTGCCTTCCCCCTCCCCCTCCCCCCCCCTGCGCGCGCAAACACCGTATCAGTGCAATATACACAAAAGTGATCGGATTCCCTCAAGTACCGTAGTCTGTTCCACACAATGGTATTTAGAGTGATGTGGTCTCGTCGAAGAGGAGAGAAGGAAGAAGAGGGAATGATAATCTAGTGAGGGTGGTGCTTTTTTTTTCTTTCTCTGGCTTTCCTTCAAGCAGACGGATCCAGGGGTTGACTTGAGTTGTAGCTTTGCTTATCTGCGCGTCAACGACATACGAACGTTGATTGGAATTGTCTTCTCTTCACCTCTGATATTGCAGGTATCGCATGAGAGGAAATTTCTCTGCGTCGAAGAAAAAGTCCATTGTGTAGATATCGAACACTGCTCTTGTTTCTCCCCACTGCCGCTGGCTGATGAGATTGTGCGTGTTTTTTGTGGAGGTGCATCGCGCATGCAAGATGGATCCGAATGAATATATTGCTGCATGCAGATGAAATCGAGCGAGAGAGATGGATAGGCCAAGAAGATATTGTAATCTGATTTCTCTCCCTTTTATGAGGATGATGACAGCGCAGAAAAGTGAGAGCTGATGAAAACCGATCTGCGCATTTGTGGCGGCCGCAGCCCAAAGTGTCAACACTCGAAACGAATCCGATCCCCCCGAGTGAAGAAGGCGTCCCCTCTCCACTCCAGAGGCGCACGTGACTGCCACGAATATCACAACAAAAAAAGAGGGAAAATGGTCGAATAAAACCTCGTCTCTCTCTCTGTCTTTCAGCGTGTGTCCGTCCCCATCTCCCCCTCTCCCCCTTTTATGCTCGGCCATATATGTTTCTGCGCTCGCATTTAAAGGCAAGCTGCAAAGGATGTGGGGAAGATGCTCTTTTGCGGCAGAGACACACAGAGAAGGATGTAATTCTTAATTGAAACTGTGGTGGCAGCTCTTACCCGTCCTTATTGGTAGTGGTCGTCTGCCAGCGCCCAATTTTTCACGCCTTGTTATTTCCAGTATTAGCCACAATGGCATGTCTCATCTGTCCACTATTTAATGATTGTCCAGTGACTTATTAGCACTCTGGGTGCTGGCAATGGATGGAGGGAGGGGAGGCGTGTTGATTAGCGTCCAAATTGCATGGTCCAGGGGGAGGATTATTGGATGGCCACCGGAGAAAGAGAGAGACCTCAGCCACGACCTCCACCATTCTTTTCTGGCTGACAGCGAGAGTAGGAATCAGAGCCAAGAAGGAGGACCAAGACCAAGCAATCGATGGATCGATGATTCTTCTTCGTTCGGCCGACTTCTACGTACGCAAAACAACATCCAGCCAGCCAAAGAACCTTTTTTGCTCCTTGACTGATCGGTACAAACAAGAGAGAAGCGCAGCAGGAGCTAATTTTTCCTCGATCGCGTAAAAGCGGAGCTTTTGTCACACACATGCGACGGCTGCTGCGTTTTTTGGCAGCCCATGAAAAGCGTGACGTAATGAACCGTGGAGGCAAGTAAAAACCAAGGAATATTAGCCACACAAAGAAGCTCTTTCTCCCTCTTTTCCACCCTCGCAATGAGCGCATCATTGCGCAGACCAAGTGTATATATATATATAGTACTCACTGTACAGTGACACACACGTCACAAATGGACTGAGTAACTGGAGGTCTTTCTTCTTCGATGATGCGTCAATATGCCGCATGCTGCACAGTACCGGGCGGGCACTTGCTATGCCGTCGTCTCAATATCACGTGTCGGAGTACTACTCACTGCCGGGTGCATGTGTTGCAGGAGAGGATCTTTAGAGACAGACCTGCTTTTTTTTGGAAAGCCTGCAAAAGAATTATGGCGACAATGTCCGCAAAATTGAAGGTGATAATAGCGCTACGACGACGACGACTAACATGATGTAGTCTTAAATCATCTGCAGCAGCCTCGATTTTTTTCTTCTTCTTCTTCGTCACCGTATTACAGAACATGGTCCTTTTTTGGGTGGAGAAGAGGGGAACTCTTCTGTAGTAGCAGCGATTGACATTTCAGTGGTTTTTGGGGTGACTCATTGCTCGCATTTGCATTTGGGCGACGACGACAAGGGCGATATGTCTTTCCTTCCTCCTCTCCCCCTTCCCCCTCGTCGTCGTGTCGGTTGGGGAGAATAGTGGTTGATCACATCAGTATCAAACGACCCCAACCGCAGCAACAGCAGCAAGAACAACGACAGCAGCAGCGAGGAGTTGAACTGATTAGCAAAGTGACAATTCGAGCAGTGAGCAAAAGAATGAGCGAGTGGCCTCTGTCTCACTCTCTATTCATACTTATTCAGGCAGAGAGCTCAGACGCACGCATTCCAACCTGTCAGACGCTTGAAGGCTGCGACGCGCGCGCGCACGCACGCACGCACGCACACACACCAGAACTTGACCAAAAATTCATCCCCTCTCCCCAAGCGCCTACAGGCAACCAACGTTAATGATGCATTGCGCGCTATCCTATTAAACTGCTGCTCGCTCAGCCTCCTCACTCTCTACGCTTCCAGAGCAGCAAAAACTGGCTTGGAATATTTTTCATCTGGAGGTCTTTTTGACCTGTTCTGCCCCCCCTTGCTTGCATGCATGGCCACTGACCGCACAGTCGCGCTCTCCCTCTCCACTCCTCCCATCATCCGTTCAGGCATGCTCATTTAGAGCTGCGGACCGAGTGACGTAGTGCACGGCAACAGAGATATTTTGCCAAATTCCACGTTGAAACTCTTATCCCAGCATAACTCCCATCTCCACTTGTCTTACTCCCTTAATGAGTGGGGGGCTCTTTGATGGATTGAGGGTATTTGAATACCTGTTAACCTCCTCCATTGATCTTGATCTCCCCGGGGTCAGTTGATCATCGGTCTCTTTGATGGGAGAAGCAGGGAGGAGGTGAAGCTAATCAGGCCGGGCAGATTGCTACCATGAATCAAATCCAATCAGAACACAACGCTGATCTTTTAAATGAAGAAGTAGCTCGCATGGTCCGAGTGTAAAACGCGGCGCCTGTGCAGTCCATGGCCCAGCACGCGAGACCCACACTGGTCCGGGACGTAGACACAGTGGTTCTGCTTCATGAACTCGGGCATGCAGTGCAATGGCGAGACTGCACTGCCGCTGCAGCTTCCCCAGCGCACCATCCCACTTGCCAGAGTTTCTATGTTCGTCCCAGTTGACTCTTTCTAAACAAGTGCTACAAACACACACAGAAGGAGTTTCGCCCTCTTTCATTTACTGTATGTGGCTGTATACGAATTGAATTAGTTGGCGCAGCCAGCGATGATTTGTGGAAGTCATTAGTTGCCATCTGGACCCGGTCGTCGCTAACGAAGAAACATGACTTCATTCTCTCTCTCTCTCTCTTTCCCTCTCTTGGCGCTGCTGTTGCCTCTTCTGCGGCGGCAGCACCAGCACCAGCGACGGCACCAGCGGCAGCGCCAACGACAGCGACGGCGGCAGCAGCAATGAGATTAAAATTAGCAAGTGTCAGCCGCTCTGAAGTTCCCCTCTAACTTCCTAGCATTAGAGGAGCACGATGGAGAAACTCCACAAACCACAGAAGCGATTAGCGCGTTTTTTCTTTCCTCTCTCTTGCTCGCTGCCGCATTCAAACGACATCAGTGCAGAGAGGGAGAAGAGCACCAGGAGTGGAGTGGCAGTGCCAGTGTTCTGCATGCTGGAGGACTGCGTGTATGTGAGAGTGTCGTGGCTGAGCGAGCGGGGAGAGCGAGTATGTGTGATCAATATGTTAGGCGACGACGTTTCAATGCATTAGCTTCTGACCTAATGAGAATTAGTTTGTGGGTTAACCTGTCACGCACTTTTGTCACTTCCGATGTCCATTACTGGGCGTTGCCGCCGAATCACGGCTGAAGGCGTTGCACAACACAAAGAAGAAAATATATGAACTTTTTATACAGCCGGTGTACGCATCGATGATTTTGTGATTCCACTCAGGGTGCGCACTAATCATAGGTATTATGCATCACCGGCACCAATGGACGACTCTGAATAATTGGGCGCTCTTCACAGTTTGGCATTAGCCTTTTCCTTCCCCCATTAGAGGCTTTCAGAAGGCCACGGAAGCAATTTCAGCTTTGTTTGCCCCCACTCGCCAACTTTGACCATTATTGTTATTACCAGTACGTAGAAAAGGGTAGCCACACGCGAAAAGGGAGAGCAAAGGGAGTGGGTGGGTGGGTGGTGGCGGCTACGCCCTCCATTATTATTGTTGTCGTCGTCGTCGACAGCAGAGACATTTTTAACAGATTCGCCTCTTTCCAAAAGGTCCTGCTGAACAAAGAATGTTCTATCCCTTTTTTTTAACACATTCGCTCTTCTACCATCGTGTATAACATGGCCACGTGCCCGTGACACAAGGGAGGAAGGAAGGGAGAAGTCAAAAATGCGGCTAATCACACTCCGTGAAAAATTCTCAAAAACCGTATGTAGCAGATGGGTGACAGACAACAATGGGTGTGTGTGTGGCGGGGAAGCAAGCTCGGGTTGGTTTCTTTATACTGTGCTACCATTTGTCCTGGGATGTTGGTTAAATGCCAGGACTAAACAAAAACCTCGATAGTGTAATCGTGTTACACTGCATAGTGTACAGAGCATATTTGTCGCTCCGGTGTCATGCTGTAAATCAAAATTGGTCTCACCCACGCGTAGTCGTCACGGAGGCTGAAAAAATTAGCAAGTTTTTGGGGTTCAATGAGTCTCTGGAGCTGCGCCAGGATTATCGGGATGTAGGGGGGGCTCGTCAAAGAATCAATGAGCAAGTGACACCCACAATTATGCTCATGCCAATGGACTAATGCACTTGGAGCCCTCCAACCCTGACCCAGCCCCAGGCCAGATCAAGTGCCTGGAAGCCAACGCCATCTCTTATTGGCAGATTTTCCAACAACCAGAGACAATAAAGGAGCATTTCAATTTTCCTGAAGACCAATTAGTAATGTTTCATTTTTTTCCATCCCCCGGTCGTTTGTTCCACTGCAAAGGCCTCCTTTGTTGTGAACAATCATGGCTGCGCGGTTTTGATAAATGAACGGTCGACCAGAGAGCGTCCGGGGCCTGCCAGAGTCAGACTCTGACGGTAATTGTTTCTCTACACCTACCTTCCAAACTCAAGTTTCACGTGAACGCCGTATTTTGCTCTCTCTGCCAGTCTGGTCGTGACACCAGAGACAGACCAATGACAACAACTGCAGTCCTGGAGGTGCCCGGACCCTCGGCAGGCTGGGAGTAGAGAAATGATAAATAAGTATGGAACCCCCCCCTTATTATGCTACGTATGAATCGTCATGCTTACTCGCGTGGAACACTTTCTTGGTCCTGCTGTCCCTGCTTTCACTTCTACGCGTACCCGTCGTTTTATGCCTCCACCGCTTAATAGCTTTATGGCTGCTCTCCCAAGTTTCGTGTGCCCCCTCCTGTCAAGAATCCGGGACTTGGTCGTCTGTCTATTTGCACTTTGCATGACACTTGGAAAGGCAAAAAATGTACCGAGGTACAGAGGGGACGCAGCATTTTGTATATTGTTATTGACAGAGTGGGTTATTTCCGCTTCCTGACTTTTGTCGTGGATTATGGCGTGTAAGCGACCTCACGCGACGGCACCAGAGTGCACATGAGAAAACTTCTCGGTCAGAAGCAAATATTCAATCAGGAAAGAAACGAGAGAGACCCCGGCTAAGGAAGAATTGTCATGAGGAGCGCAATTTTCCCTTAGATTCGCTCTTTTTCCTCGCCGATTTTTTTTTCTCTCCCGAACGTACAGCGGAAATGGCGCTTTGCCACGACGTCGAAGCCGCGGTTGCAGCAGCAGAAGGAAAAAGGGAGTCAAAACTCTCTGAAGTACATAGAACATGACAAGTTGCCCTCGTGCAGGGACTGCTCAGGTGTCTGGACGAGCAGAACCTCAGGAGAGCGAAGTCATTCCGTTGTTCGCTTGCCAGACGGGTCAGCAGCCCTGACTGAGGTCACGTCCCAGGCCGAGGTGGCGGCGACCACAGTCACGGCGGCGTCCTCCACCACGGTGGCGTCCATCAGGACGGTGGCGGTTCGTGGCCTGAGCCGGAGGGGGGGGAGTGTTACTCTTTCCTTCTGCTGTCGCATACGTAGGTACAAGAGGCGAGCCTTGAGTGAGCAGCGACTGGCCAAGGCAGGCCAGGCCAGCACGTAGTACACAGACGCTTCTTCAGCTTCGTTTCATGGAGGGGCAACGTTAGCGAGGGTCAGAGGTCAGAGAAAATAGGCCCGACAAGAGAACTGCAGCAGCAGCAGCCGACGACGACGAAGACTCAAACGAAGTTATGGGAAGAAAGAGAGAAGCGAAAATTTCTTTGTTCCTAGCACGAATGAAGGCAGGAAACGAAGAGCACGCACGAACAACGGTCAATTCAACTACCCCTTGAGTGACTTTTTTTGGAAAAAAAAAAAAGAAAATAAGCTGAGTGATAATGGAATTTACAAAAGTGTGCACAACCTTTGAAAAGAAAAAAAAAGCTTCTTTTGCCACAGTGTTGAATCCGTCAGAAACTCGGGCAACTGACATCACAGTGTATTTGTTCGCTGTCCGACTTCCAATCACAACCATGATTATTTCATGGCAAACTCCACCTTTCACATGAAGTAACCTTTTCTACCCTCCTCCTGTCTGTCATACTTACCAAACTGCTTTATTTTTCAATGGGATAAAGGAGGGCAGCCAGCGTTCGTAAATAATTGCTAAATGCCAATTTCATCTCAAGAGGCGCATGGATTATTGATGCCCCTGGCTGGGGTCACACGACTGCCATGGTTGCGGCAGCAAAACTTTTTTTTTTGGCTCCGCACGAAGCGTTTGGAAAGTCAAAAAAGCAAACTTGCTGCAACCATCGCACTGGTGTGACCACAGCATTACAAAGGTCAGCGGGCGATGGCTGTCCTCGGTACACTCGATGCGACGACCAATGGGAGCAAGACCTTTCTTCTGGGGAGGGCGGAGGTTACACGCAAAGCCTCATCCCACCACTCCTTCAACCACCCACCCACGCAGCAGATAGAAAGCAGGCAGCTAAAGGCTCTCTTGGCGCGCCCTTTCCTTAACCTTTCCCCACGGCGCACGACGGACAGAGTTGCTCCAGAGTGGAAATAAATATTCACGTGGCCATACTTGACCAAGCGATCTGCTCGACCACAGTCGAGACCCCTGTTCGACGTCAAAAAGTGGCCTTTGCACTGCTCCGCACAGTTGTGGCTCTGGCACTGCTCTCTTTTCTGCTGCTCCTAGTGTTGCAGCCGACGGACTTGAGAAGAGTGAGGCCATGCTTGAGACTGGTCTGTTGTGCAGTAGCATGCACATGTGGAACCTGTGCTCTAATCCACCATTACTAACAGGCATGTAACACGCGGCGTCTCTTTATCATAAAAGATATTGTCACGGCTTAACCCTAGGACAATTCCTGCCTAGAGTAATGAAGGAACCGAACGAGAATATAATTAAGGATGTACAAAAGTGTCTCTGTGACGGTGCGGATTCTTCGTTGTTTATGACCAGGAAAGACTCGTCCGTGAATGTTCAGTCTTGACTCCGGTACTTGAGATACGCGTGCTGAGTGCACTTGGGCAGTCAGGGCAGTCAAGCAAAACTCATGGTCACAGCCAGACACATCTTGTCTTCTTCTAAATGCAGTTGACAAGTCCAGTCTAAAAATATTCTCTCTCGTCTCACTCACTGGCATTCAGAGCCAGGTTAAGTCAGAGTGCATCTAGACTGGTAGAGTTTGGTGTATCCATCACGCATGTATCGTATGGTATCGATCTGTGGTCAATCTTTCAATCTGCGCAAGACACATGACAAAAATGATCCCGTGTAAACCTAGCTTAGCAGAGTAAGACAGAGGCTGAAGACATGATTTACTACAGTGCAGTACGGAACGTCGCTGGGGGCGGGGTTGGTGGTGGACTACGCAACACCCGTGAGCGCACAAGGACTGCTATCTGTAGGCACAAGGGGCCGCCAAACTGCTACAGGGGGCTCCACATCAAATTGTGCACTCAGACCAGGAATTGGTCAGACCAAGTTGATGCCAAAAGTAACAAACAGTGAAGGTGGAAGGTTTGAAGTATCACTTGGAGTCATCCAAAGCCTCCTCAGAACCGTGCAGTGTGTACCGAAAATTCGACTACAGTGTGTGTACAATTTGATGTTGACCAGGGTGGACCAAGCGCGTACGACCACGTAGATGGCGTTGTCGAACATGCTTGAATCTCAACTTGGGACGCAGCCCAATGGGAGGGAGTCGCGCAAGGACGCTCCTGGATTGCTGCTCCTTGGCATTTCACTACCAGAGCTATTTTTCGTCCTGGCGAAAGCAAGCAAGTCGGTGGAGAGGACGAAAAGCGTTCCTGGACCTGACTTTTTGTCCTGACTTGTACGCGGAAATGCGTAAGACAATTATCCTGGTCCCCACGCGTACGAAAAGGGCAGCAAGGATGAAAAGAGTGAAAAGATTGGAGATCTAAAAAAAATTGCCGGCACCGTAATGCAATCAGGGGTAGGGAAGAGTGTGTTCCTCCTCTCTGTGTGCAACATTTTGTGGTTTCCACTCGAGAAATAATTTCCCCGAGAGCTTGTTTCCCCTGCTAGCTCTGATTGTGTCAGACTGAGACTCAGACAAATTTCAGCCTGATTGAAGTGCGTGATAGGAGAATCCAATTTTCTAAAGCTGTTTTCGTGATATTTTAGCGGGAGAGGAAAAGAAAGAAAGGTCTTTCTCCCCTCGTTTCATAGTGAACGCTGTGTGGTAGCTGTAGCAATTTCTTTGCTTTCACGATTTTTTTTCCTGCGCTGAAATAGCGCGCATTATGTTGCATGACTACGCACGCGCACTGTACTCTGTGTGTGTGTGCGCTTGCGTCCAGTGCTGTACACATATGTTGTAAAGGCACACGCGTTGGAAGAAAGCGTTGACAACAATGCTTTCTGAGTGCGTGTGTTTACCTTCTTCTTTGCTTTCATCTCATGACAAGACTGCGAGCAAAAGGCCATCGTCTCTCCTCATCACGAGCACGCGGAGAAAACATATGCTCGTGCGTGCATGTGGCAAATGCTAATGAACACGAGCAAGAAGAAGAGGATCGCTGATGATGCCCACCGCGGAGTCGCTCACAAACAGGATATGATGATCCTCATGCTTTCACAATGATAGCGAATCGCGGTGCCCTGGAGAGAAGAACTCCGACTGCTGCGTCTGATGAGTGTTTTGTCAGCATGCTTTCATTCGCCTGACCCAGGATGGGGGGGGGGAGGAAAGAAGAGCTTAAGGTCCGTCCACACTGGACCAACGTGAGCAGTGCGGGCACGCTCGACCATCCCTCAGGTCTGGGCCCCCCTCCTGGTCGTGCCCTGACGGCCCGGCCGCCCCCAGCCCACGTCTCCGAAAGCAGCTCGAGCGCAGAAACACGGCCAACGGGAACGAGAGCTTTTGGTTCGTGGAGACCAGACTTAAGCGAGTGGCAGCGATCGGTAGAGCGGCAATAATTCTCTCTCTGGCGACACAGCCAAGCGAAAGAGGCCTGAGTCGCCACAAACAAAACCATTAGCTGTGACGCGGAAACATTAGACAAATCATGCTGCTTCTGCCATAGTAACTTCCAGCCTTCTAAATCTTCTCCTCTGCCATGTGAGCATTTGGGGGGAGACCCAAGAAGGAAACCGCCGCAATGTGACATATCCAATAAAGTTGACAATGGGGAGGAAACACACACCACCAGCGGCAGAGTCATTTTTTGTTGTTGTCTGCTAGCCTTTTTAGCATTTTATGGCGGGGGTGGGTGGAAATGAGATATAATCCAATCCTCTCTGCTGCCGCTGCCCCAACCCACAAGAGACCCCCGATAAAAGTCTATGAGCAATCCAGCTTGAGGAGGAGGATGTAAAAACACAGAGAGCGTTTACGCGAATCCCTCTCTCTTATCCCTCCCGGCATCTCCTGCTTTTTTTCTGATAAATGGTAAAAAGTCCGGCTTCTCGTTCTCCTCCTTCTCTACTTTGCCTCTGGCATACATTAAGATTATCAAGTTTGTGTGACGTCGCGTGTGTGTGTCACACACGCACGCACGCACGCACGCATGCACACACACACACACACACACACACACACACAAGTGACATTATGGTGTGTGAGCTTTCTTTGCTGTGCACCACCCTTCTTCTCCTTGGCGTCCCCGAGGGACCTGCGGAGAAAACGATAGAATTATGCTTCACGCGGACGCTCATTCCCAAACCGTCGGGTGGATGAAGGAGAAACAATGAAAACGGAGGCAGAGACAGGTTGTCTTGATGTCTTTATACCCCCTTTTTTTACACTCCTCCTTGAGCTGCTCCCCACACCACCGCAAGTTGGCAATGAGTAAGAGAAGAGCGCATACAAATGAAGCTGCTGAGATACATCAATCCTGAGTTATCGCGACCACGGGAGACAGCGTCAGCCATTCGTATCAGATCGAGCGAGCGCCTCCACTCGGCAGCCAGAAGAAGGCCAGGACGAAGTCGGTTTGTTGGGCGAGAAGCGCCAATCCATCATCAGGGTTGAATGGACTAAATTAGAGCATCTGTCCGCCGCCCAAAGGAGAGCAAAGAAGGCGTAAAAGCTCAGTCACTCTGAAAGCTGCAGGCTTTTTCCTTCCGGGAGAGAGGAAAAAGTTTTTTCTATGGACACATACTAATTTCCAGTGCCTGATGGTCTCACTCTCGCCCCCCTTCTTCTTCTCCGTCACGCTGAACTCCGCACTTTATTCCCACAGCTGCATTGAGGGATATCCGAAGGGAAGAAGAGAGACTAATTCCTCAATAAATCAGGTCACTGCAGCAGCAAAAGTCCGCGGGGAGTTAAAGTCTTGAAACCCAACTCCTTGTGGTTTCCAGATGAGGGAGGCTGGCTGAGGACTGATTGATGGAGCGCGCCAGTAGATTAGTGATAGTCTCTCCAATGCTGTGCAGCACTTTTCCCGCGTGGGAACTTGAAGCTGAAGCCAGTCGAAAATGAGGCTCGCCTCAATTTCTGACTGTTCCCTCGCCTACAAATGAAAACACAGATTCCTTGGCAACTTGACCCTGCCGCAGAGGCATTTCAACGGGGTCACGGAGGCCGCGGAGGCCGCGGAGGCGGCGGAGGCTGCAGCAGTCTCATCAGAATTCTTTGTTTTTATTCATGACCCCTGGCTGTCGTCGCGAGACGGAGTTTATTGCGTGCTTTTCACACAGCTACTAAGAGAGAGATAAGAGAAGGAAAGTTAGCGACAGCGCAGAGGAGAGAAATCGTTTGTCTCGACCCAGAATAAACGGTCTCTTTCTTCTTCTTGGCTGAAATTTGGATTCTCTTTTCTCTCCTGTTATTCTGACAACTATCAGCAAATAAATTGAGCAAGCAGAGGCAGCAACTCCGTCACTTCCAGCGTCTGCTCGGTGTGCGCGTGCGCGTGCGGAAATACCCACTGACTCTTGTCACAAGTTGGCCCAAGTGCACAGCACACCCAGGGACGGATGATGGACCCGGGATGCGCGCTGTACTTCGCCGCACGCACGCTCAAGATAGTGCTCAGTATTCAGCGCGTGGCTTTATCGATCGTCTTTCATTTGTAAGATAGAATCTGGGATGAAGTAATGAGGACACTTGAGGGAATAGGATCCGTTATTGCCTTCGCGGTCTGGGGGAGGCCCCCATTGTTCTTTCTGGGATAGGAGGGAAAGCTGTCGCCTGCCTGCCCCAAGTCCTCCGCCACCTCCCTCATTAACATTCGCCTCGCATCGCCGAGAATGAAAACAATGTGGCTCTCTAATGGCAGTCATTGCCGCAATAATTACCCTTCTGAACCGACGGGGTGGTTGGGACCCAAGTTGAGACATTAACTCGTTCGGTCTTGCCTCGACGGTTCTCAATGCTGCTGGTTGGGTCTCCATCTACTGTGCACGGATGGATTGAAGTACGAAAGGCGTAGAGAGAAGTGCTTCTCGTAATAATTAGGTCCAGAAGAAGGAGAGCAAGAAGAGAAAGATGCCCTGACGTCATGTGGGAGGGGAGGGGGGCCTTGCCCGTACACACGCCCAAGAACCCCTCGTCCTTCTCCGCCAATGGGAAGCCTCCGCGGTATAACTTGGCGCTGCGGCCTCCTCCCTGACAAGAAAGCTGCAAAGTACTCTGGCCTCGCGTGCAACCCCTGGGAGAGAGGCTTTTTTCTCTCTTTCTGCCTGCGTGCCTGCTTTTGCTCGGTTGCCGCCGCCGCCGTCGTCGTCGCCGCCGCCACCGCCCCCGTCGCGGCCATCGCCGCTGTCGCTGTCGCCCCCGCCGCCGCCGCCGCAGTCTAGTTCCGGATGGCCTCCGTTACGACGATGCTGATGACTGCTGGGTGCCTAAAGTCACAGAGAGCGTGGCCGGGTCGGTCTGGGTTCACGACGAGGGCTCACCCCGCCACACGCCGGGGCCAAGTGATGTCGTCGCTCTTCTCGTGCGAGAGAGAGAGCGTGCGTGCGAAAGGGAGGAAGAACACGTTGAACGGCGAGTGGAGCCGCATTCGCCGTTCCCGGGGCCGAGGCAGAGAGGAGGGCGAGCGTCGCAAGTGGCGATGACGGCGACGACGGAAGGCCAAGAAGTCGATAGCGGGGGTGACGGGCAGCAGCGGGCGGGTGGCGGCCTTCTCCTCCTCCCCTCCCGAACTCTGAACCCGCGCGCGCCGTTGTTGTTGCCGTCGTCGTCGTCGTCGTCGTCGTCGTCGTCGTCGTCGTCGTCGTCGTCGTCGCCGCCAGGAAGGAAGCGATTGAGGGACAAGGCAGCAGGCGGCGGCAGCACTCTTTGGATGCACGGTGTCAGAAGAGGTCGTGTTCTTTCGCTCACCTGTGACCCTCGGCTACTTGAACCCGTCAACACGCTAATTGCACTTTGCATCTACTACCTTTTACCGACAGCCTCACGCTGTTTCACCCACTGAAGAAGCTGCAGGCCGCTGGCGGCGCCGACGCAGGTGGAGGAATGGCACTGGTCGCAGCCTCACCGGCCACTTCCGTGTGGCGAGACCCAAATGTCATGTCCGCGTCGGCAAACACCATCACATCCATGGTGTCTCTGCCGCACATGGCCGCGGCTGCTGCAGCCGCGGTAGCCAACAACAACAGCCAAGCCGCAGCCGCTGCGGCAGCCGCAGCCGCCGCGGCAGCCGCAGGCGTTACCGGTGATGATATCGGCGGTAGCGGTGGTCACTCATCCAGTGTGTCTGACGGTGAAGGCAAGACAGAGGACGGCCAAGACATCATTTGTGTGGTGTGCGGGGACAAGTCCAGCGGAAAGCACTACGGCCAGTTCACGTGTGAAGGTGAGTTGGTTTTCCATCCGATTCTCCATCTCACTTAGTTCACGTAGGCACCATCTTCATGCGGGTTATGGCAATGCTAACTAGAGCAAGTCTTCTAGTACCGGCGTGATTCCCTCCCTCCCTCCCTCCCTC
>JAAUXU010052037.1_pt1 | contig 21486 bp, 16 predicted proteins | sample 7278151 | NCBI WGS metagenome assembly JAAUXU01 (sample SAMN14350113, study PRJNA611818) | marine sediment metagenome | isolation source: surface marine sediment (1.8m) | place: French Polynesia: Moorea | collected 2018-08 | reverse complement strand
CCGGCCGAGCACACGGCCAAGGGGGAGCACGTCAGTGCCACCAAACAAAGTGGCTTTTTATGTCTACCCGCAACTCATGATCAATGTTAGAGCCAAAGCTGGTTCATTTCCCTGGAAATGAACCACCTTAATGGACGTTCATACATGCAAACCTACTACGTGTGTGCTTGAATCAACTAAAAAGTAAAATAGACGGGCTGCTTCAACGTAGCTCGTGCACTGTGTGTGAGCAAATGGACAAAACCGTATTGAGTTTTTGTCCAAAGTAAACAAGTCCGGCCTGCACCAGACGTCGCAGTAGAGTCGAGTCCCTTCCATCCGAGGGGACTTGATGACGGCCCTCTCGAGTCTCCATCTACCTTACGGTGTCCCAGCTTGCTCGCTTCCTCACACTGTATGCACTTAAAAAATATTGGATACACGTATGTACAAGTGCTGCGTACTATTCAGAGTACGCTGCGTGAAGATCAACATAATCAGAAAAAGTGCCTGTAATGAAACTTTTTATAGTTTTTTCTTTTCTTTTCTTTTTTTGAAGGACCAAAAGTTTTGGCCAATGACCCGCAAAATACACTGGAAAAATAATGACCTCCCCCCTTGTTTTTGCTGCATCTACCAGGCATGGTGCGCACGTTCAAGACAACAACCCCCAACATGAAGTCCCGGCTGAACCGCACACAGGGCGTTGTTTTTTTGTAACTTCACACGTGTCCAACTTGAGCGACACCAACCAGGGACACATCTCCAATTTTTGGCATGGTTATAGGGCTGACTTTTATTTGTGGAGTAATTAAAGGTGGACATGGGGATGGAGAGGAACGTGTTGGAGTTCCATCCCAGGTACCTGCTGTTAATAATGCTCATGTGGAAGATCCTGACAATGTTGTACATGGGTAGTACCTACATAAAATGGAAGAGAAGAGTCGTGAACTACGAAACGCCCCATTTGCCCCCCCCCCTCCCCCCCCCCGTTTTTGCCGATGTTGGCTTTACTTGACCTGCTCAAGTTGCTGCTCTTTTTATTGTAGGTACTCCTCACTTTTTTCCCTCCTTCTTGAAGACTCTGTTATCTGCCTCCCCTACTCCTTGTAGGCCTTCCAGGTCTTGTGCATCATGCCCACATTGATATTGAGGGCCCTGGTTATGGCAGCCTTACCTCTTGTCAGCTGTAATGCCCATGATGATGATCTCACAGAGCTTATTGTTCACATGTGACTCCTGAACTGTTGGCTTTTGCAACAGAATTATTTTACCAGAGATGTAGAAAATTGATAACTCACCATCTTCTATTGTACTACTACTTTGGCGGGGACACATAACCGACGTCATCAAGATCCAAAACACCATTGCACTATTTACGGTTCACCCGGTATGTGCTCCAAACAGCTCTGAAATGAGAGAATTTTTTGAGAGGTTTGACTAAAAATAGTTTTAGAAATCAGCGGGTGATCGTTCTCATCCTCAGATCTAGATTTCTAAATTAAAAAAATGAGTGTGTAGTAGCTGACCGCCACTTGCATGGTGTGGACACAAGGCTGAAAGGGTGCACAGGTGAAGACCAACTGCTGGGTCCTTCGAGGTCGTCTTGGCAAGATTTTTTCAGAAAGTTTGTTTGTTTTCACTGGTGTGTCAAGATGATGACTCACACCACCTGACAAAAATTGAAAGTTTTCCTGACAAATTCTGACAGCAAATCCATTTTTGCTTGTCTGAAAGAATTTTCATCATCAGACCCAGGAAAAGGGCAATTCTTTATGTGTTGTACAATAGATTTGCTCCGAACAAAAGTAGAAAATCGTTTTTAAACCGATTTTTGTACTCGAGTACTCATGTACTTGGTCCGCTCGTATCCTCGAGCGTTTACACCATGCAGTACTCGACTATCCCTAACTCAGATACTACTCGATCTCGGGGCGAAGGCGAGATCGACGGCTCCGACTATAACTTCGTGAGCCGATCTCAATTCGAGGAATACGTGGCCGGCCGCCGGTTCGTGGAGCACGGGGAGTTCGACCGGCAGCTGTACGGTACTTCGCTCGATTCGGTCAGGACGGTCATCAACAGCGGCAAGATCTGCGTGCTCAATCTGCAGCCAGCGTCGCTGCAGATCCTACACGACTCGGACATCAAGCCGTACGTTGTCTTCCTCACGCCACCGTCAGTGCAGACGTACCGACAAATCAAGGCCAGGTACGGCGGGGACGCCATGAAGGTGAGTGTTACAGCCTGCGCTAAAACCAGTGTCAATATTGAAAGCAGCAAGGACGTTATCGAATCTAACCGACCGCTGACTTTTCCTTTAAATTGGGCACCTCATGCGCCCACTTGAGCTTTTTGGGGCGGAGAAAGAAAATGTGGAAGGAAAGATAGAATGAATAGGTCAGATTTACGCAAGTTATCAGGATTTGGTCAAAAAAAATGGGATGGAGAAAGGAGATGAAATGAAGATACGACTGAGGTTTGGAATGCGTCTTTTTTGGCACATACGTCAATATGATGAGTCAGGCGCGTGTGTGTGTGTATGTGAAAGAGAGAAAGGAAGTGCCCACGTAGACATGAACGCCTTTTTTGTTGTCACTCATACACTGTGCACCATAAAAAAGAGACTACTCTGCGCAGGAGGAAGAGTACCGGGACTCCATCGCTATCGCCACCGACATGGAGGACCACTATGGCCACTACTTCGATTCGGTTATCCCCTTCGACAGCGTTGACTACGTGTACGAGCAGCTCATCTACGAGATCAATCTACTTGAGAGGGAGCCTCAGTGGGTGCCCACAAAGTGGGTCAGGACGCCGCTCGCAGTCACCACCGCTTAAAATATTCAAGATGGGAGAGATTTCCTAAGCTTTAGAAAAAAAATAATCAAAATGTCGGCCCGTACGATGTGTGCAAGGCCCAGTATATGCATACGCCTTTTTGTATTGAAGTATTGCTATGAGTATTCTCCTCTCAAAGATTTACGCATTTCTTTATTCCACTACTGCTAAAGAACTTATTTCATGTAACCAACCCAAGCATACATAACGAAAGCACACCGCAGTTTGTGTACTACAGGGTGTAAATGCTAGAATGTAAAAAGGTTCAATTGCTGTTTGTCGCGTATATGATGTTACGTACAGAAAATCCTCGACCACACAGATTGATCTGGCTGGCTTCCTTCAACTACAGTGATCATCTGGAGCCTCTGCGGGATGGACTGCATCATGCAAGACTATGATTGGTCATTTTTTTAACCAAATTCTGCTTAAAAAAGAGCAAAGTAACTTGTTTACATTTCGGCTTTTCTATCCCTGTGATGCAAAGTACGATCATGTGTTGCATGTCTTCGTTCTTCCACGCTAATGACCGCACACCTGTGCACACTGTGCATGAACGTAGCGACTTTGACTGTTTCAGAGTGAGTCCCATCAATCGCTGAAGGATAACAAAACCTCACCAGCGACGTTGAGGATCTTGTCCAACTGCCCCATGTCCGTACTGTGCACGTTGTACTGCAGGAGGCTTTTCCTGAACAGTTCCGCACGTACTCGTCTAGACAAGAAAGTCAGCAGCGAGCGGTACATGCATGATACAGTTTCCTGAACTCTATGTGTACATGAATAATGAATGATTAATAATGGGCAAAATTTAGATTACTAGCCTTTTTTTGAATTATGCGTGAGATGTAAGCGGCAGGGGGAAAAAAAGAAATAAAATAATGCGCAAAACCATCTTAGCTTCTTCTATAAAGTCTTCCTTTAGTCTTACACTGCGTACAAAATAACTGAAGGTTTTTCTACACATTGACAACAGTTTCCTTGCGGCTGCATTTAATGCTGGCAGAATTATTTTTGGCAGTTTTTAGCAACACTTTCCTGTCGTCTCCCTGCTCGTACTTGCTTGCTTAGGTTTTGGCGAGCATGTACGTACGCGTGGAATTCATAGTTTGGTGAATGTTACTGGCAGAATTCCGCTATAAGTTGTGTAGCTTCTAACCAATGCAACATTTGCCCTGCACCTGCATAAGTACGCACATAAAACACTCACACATACACACACACACACACACAGGGTGCGGGAGCCAAATCCGCCATCGATGCAAACCCGTCCAGAACAACAACGAGACTATGTGGAAAGCTCGAAGAGGCCGTCTTCTGGGACCGCCCAGTGTGGCAGCCGCAAGTATGGCAAGACTCCAGAGCAGACAGACCAGAGGTCGGTAGTCTCGTTGTTGATGCTGTGGGCGAGTTTGAATCGATGACGTCCAGCATGTACACCCTGTACATGCTGGACTTGAGCGAAGACAGACGATGGCGGCCAAGTGCAATTTTGTAGGTTGACCCAAACCACCCAGACAGTTATGGGCGTGTTACACACATGTAGATGTGCCCTCAACGTGTGCTGTTCTGAAGTAGAAGAGAGGTTGCTTTCGTCGTACGAGGTCGTGCGCAGATGTACCTGCGGCCTCTGAATTAGGGTAGGTAGAACTAGTACGACGATGAGGGTAAATTTTTGGTGCTGCTGGTTATTGCGTTGCACAAATCCCATCTTTTCTTCACCGACAATAATCTTATTGTGCAGAAGCTTAAGTACCTGGTAGAACAACTAACTCCCGTTGGTTTTTATCGCCTCAGTGCGGTTCTTATTTGTCGTCGAAAGAGGAAATAGGGATTATGGCTCATTGTAGTAGGAGAGTCAGGCTGAGCGAATAAAATCGTGACTTTGTAGTTCAGTACATCACAGCCACTGAAAGGAGCTCCGACGTCAACTCCTTTGTCTTGCATTAGTCCAGGGTAAAAACTTGCAGGTTAGATTTGTCAGCCCAACTGAAAAAAGGCAACTTTTCGTGGGAAGATCCATTAACTGTGTTGAGTACGTTTCACCATTGTTCTGCTGCAGTGAAGCGATCTCCCCCCACTGTGTTGGCCTGTACAGTATGAGCCGTACAAGTGGCATGATTCGTGGCACACAACGGTCCAAGGCCATTGCACATGCAGCAAGGAGAGTTGTCCAACCCATTGTCCGGCGGGATGTGACAGCGCATGTAAATGTATCAGATATAAACATTTTGGTGCTCCCGCCAGACGAGGCTCATATTTCTGGGGCATTAGAGTAACTGCCTCATAACTCTCAAGGCTGCCGACTATCATAAGGATAATTGATCATGGGATCAGCCCCACTTGTAGTGTGCAATGTGAACAAGTCATTGTCACGTATGTAATGCCCAGATCCCATTCAGGGGATTGATTCGCTGCGCACACACATTCACACACACACATTCACACACACATTCACACACACACACACACAAGCTAGAGTGAAATTGAAAATTGATCAAAATCTTTCCTTTGTCTCATTTTCTGGAAAGTTTGCAGAGCCAGCAGGATCAATGGCATTTGCATTTCCTACTTTCACCCAGCGGAAAGACCTTGAATCAGTTTCCGAGAGCTTTTTCTCCACCACTTTCTTTTCATTCTTCGAATTGTAATTGCTCATTGGAGGAAGGCTTCTCGCATATGGAGATCAGGCACCTTAATGCCCCTGGTCCAACTTGGGATAAAGACTTCAAGGAGAGAAAGGCTGCGTTAGCAACGTTCTAAGACATTGGTAGCAGCACTAATGGCAAACCCTCTGTTCAAGCACCGGCACAAAACTCTTGTGATCTTAGAAAGCCAAAGAAGAGATTCTTAGCAGCTGAGAGAGCTACGACGTTCAAACACAAGTGCACTGTACTAGTACAGTCAGTGGTGGGTACTGTCCTGTATACGTACGTATGTGTATGTTCGTATACCGAAGGTTTACCCGCTTTAGTTAGAGTCGAGTAGGGGATCAGTCTTGTTATTCAAGACGTTGGCTTAGTCTCTCCTTTTCTTCTCCCCTCTCTAATCCGCTTTTTTTTTAGTTGCCAGTACTTTCTTCTTTAGGACTTGTCCAGTGAAGTCTTCAATAGAAGTTTGTGTCATTCGCTTTCACGTCCACAAGGACACGGAACATTTCGAAAATCACTAACAATAGTTATTCTGTTTGTGGCTCAGGTGCTTGCAGTGGGTTCGTGTACATCTGGAGGATGTCTCATCAATACTGCAATAATATAATGATGAAGTACCCTCCTTAAACACTCTTACACTGAATGGATTGCACTTCATGCGTCATCCAATTGAGGGACAATCCTGCACAGCATCTCACGAGTCCCCCTTAGGGTGGCGGCCTCTGTTCTTGATGTACAATCCTTTTCTGATTCACAAGTACGGCCCAAAGTGTGAAGATCATAATTGACTGTTCCTACGTAGCGCATCAGTTTATGTATACGAACTCGAGACAAAACGGGCTTTGAAATCAAACTACAAGCGTCCGGGGCACAAGCAGTAGCAGGGAAAAGACAAAATGAAGAAGCTGAACTCAATCCGTTAGTGCATCGAAAAAAGACCGTCCATTGCACTCGGTATGAGGAGGCCTGGATAACCCGCTGACGTTTGGAGATTTGGGCGGGAGTCCGACCTTGTTCCAGGTTCACTGAGACACCCTATGCGTCCTCTCCTTATGCGCGTGAGCAAAAGCTACAATGGTCCTAAGAGGTCCTGTTTCCTTCCTCAGCTCGGTGGATGAAAAAGGGGAAAAGAAAAGTCGAATGTTTGACCCAGGGCTGGCAACAGTTGTTACTGTGTTATTTGTCAGCCTTCCTCTTTCCTCCAAACAACAAGGCGGGAAGGAGAAGGAAAAATGGGTCCCCGAGCTGACGAAAAGACCTCTCTTTCTCTGGCTCTCCGAGTCCGTCGGGAGAGGCCTGCTGAAGGCCTGGACAAGACTGATATGTATTCCATGATTGGCGCACACGAGCGGGAAGCCCATGTGGGAAATTGACTTCTGCCGGACGGACAAGGATCTGGGCTTGGCCGTCAGCGGAACTGAGAGCCGCGATCGCGTCTCCACCGCCAGTGGGGATGTGGTGGGCCTGGGCGGCCGTGGTGGCCGTGGTGCCTGCCAATCCCAGTCTGTCCTTGAGTTGCCATTTTCTTTGCCTGCGTCGAAACTTTTCAAGACTTGAATCCACCGCGCGAAATTGCCAGTTCTCCCTCCGCGGTACATTCAGGGCTTTTATCATAATTATTTGCGACTTTCAAGTTCGCGCAGGATGAAAGTCTACGGCACTTTCATCGTAGTTGGAGGTAGGCAACTTCGCTAATCGTATGCACGCGCTGCAGTCGTACATGCTTGCTTATTTAATCACGACACTTCCGCGAGGAGGCAATAACGGCGCAGGCACATATGTTAGGCGAAAACTCATTTTCGTCCTCATCTGGTAGTTGCCAGAGAGCAATAAATTCCCCCGGGGGAACTTAGAATGTCATATCAGCGTCATCGTACCTGGGTAGCGTAACAAGACATATCGATGAGCATCAGGCTCATATCCCCCGGTAGTGCGAGGGGACCAGAGAGGTGTCTGCGCCCCGGTGGGAGCCCCAGGAAGGCAGATCCCTTGCGCCCAGATTATTACTGTATCTCTCCTCTGGCAGTGAATGCAGAGTCATCAGCTGCGCTGCGGCCACATTTTCTAGCTGATGTTCATCTTCGCAGCTTTTGAGAAGGAACATTTACCGCTCTTTCATCCTCCTCTAAAGCGGCAACAATGATGGACCATGATTCCGCGCAGCTCTCTGAGTCTGCCCACTTTTTCCCTGCTTTCCGTTGACCATCCCGAGTGGAGAACGATGGTGTCAGCTGTCGAATGCTTCTTCATCGTGATGAATCTGCAGATGCACCGACGCCACTTGCAGCGCTGTGCAATTCGTCAGCGCGTTGTTGCCTTTGGCTCAGCCTCGCAGCGCAAAGTCGCTGAGCAGTCATTACGAGAGATGCTGCTAATGTGGATAATGCCGCACAGAAAGCAATTTTCTCGCCCTCCTCCCAAACTTTTGTGGGCGTGCAAATACAACTATTCTGCATTGCAGCAGCGGCCTTATCAAGGTCCCTGCGTATATACTAGAATGTTCACGGGTTGCGACAGAATGAAAGTCCCAGGTCCCAGATTAGCCCAGCTGACATAATAGGGCTGAACATGTAATCTGCAAAGCTCACAAGGGGTCATTTCGAACGGCGTGGCAATTAAAACAGCTTGGCTCTCAAAGACCTGCTCACCCAACGACAGCAACCTGGGCTACGCTGTCGTGGAGCCCCAGATGTGGCTCGTCTGATCACTGTCAGTGGGAAAATATTCACCAGTTTCACAATTTCTTATCCTCCCTTTCTTCATCGGTTCTTCCTTCAGTGGATCTCTGTGTATACTGTATGGTGGCGATGGTGGGAGGTTTGTGCGTGCGTGCGTGTGTGTGTGTGTGTGTGTGTGTGTGTGTGTGTTCCTCAGCTTCCCCCCCCCCCCATTTTCTCTTCAAAGCAGAGACCTGGCAAAGGTTGGTTAGCCCGTCAAATAAAGACGAAGAAATCCTCTTTCTCGACCAGCCTGGCTAGTGGCAGAGGGCTGCATAGCACACACACACACTCACATACACACGCGCGCGCGCAACCACGCACACATGCAGAGAGAACACCACAGAAAGAGAGAGAACTTTCTACATATGCTAACCAACTGGTTTTTTACACGTACCCAGAACACATCACAAGTGCCTGGTGGTGCAATGGCTGTTGCATGTTCTTCACCCTTCTCCTGAAGGAAAGATGAGGCAGGCAGCTGCACAAATCCTTTATGGCTGTTCCCCTAGTGAGTACCACTCAGGACTGCCACGAGTCTGCTGTTGGCCTAGTAGGCACTGACATATTTGGTAAAGTCGCTGCTCTCTCCAGGTGAGAGCGACCGCTGCTTTAGACCGACTTCTTGCAACTCCTTGTCGAAAAGTCCAGATTGACGAAGTTTTCCGCTGCGACAGAGAGTAAAAAGGAGAAGAGGAAAAGTTTTTTTCAATTGAGTTGACTGGGCCAATGGAAATACGAGTAGGCGAATGGCTCAAGGAATCTATCAATCCTATCTGGAGGGTCGTTTGCAAAACTCTGACTGAATCGAGCAAGATGTCCAGGACTTTCAGCAAAGACGCCTCCCTATCGGCAGCCTCCAGCCACCCCTTCCTCCCACAAAGTATTGGCAGTATTAGCTCCTCTGCAGGTCCCACCTGTTCGCAGTGGACTGGGGAGGGGTCCAACTTGGAGTGCGACTTGGTTGGTGAAAGGCTTCACTCCTGAGTGTGATTTCTGTGCAGATTCCAGGTCTGAGTGCTCCATTTGACGTGGATCCCCCTCCAGTATAACGTGAGTCTTCCGGAAAGTCTGGCCTCAAGGCAGACGGAGGAGGCGCATACCGATACTACAGTGTACGTGGCTAATTGCAATTTTTTCGGTAAAACTTTCCTCATTGGGTGCGCTGACGGGAAAGTTTACGCCTTCGCTCCAGTTTGCTTTTGCCCCAAGGCCCCAGACTCCTTCGTTATAACTGTGGAAGCGCGGAATTCATGGCATAACTCATCACACACCCTGCGACGTCGTCACCAGGAGGCTGAACGTCAGCAGAACCTTTCGCCAGCTAAGAGTGGAACGACGGCTCTCCAATGATGAACTAAACGAGGGTATCTGGAATTGCTGTCTGCAACGTGAACGTTACCGACCTTCAAAGCGGCGTGTGCGGTCAGCTATAGATAGAATGGCGAGGCCTACACCGAAAGGCCTCTTCTTACCTCTTTTGGAGTACACGTACGCATGATGACGCCAGCGTGAGACGTTCTCGACCTCTAAAATGTAACAATCGTGTTCAACGCCTTCAAGAAGACACTGAGGCACTGCGGAAATTTCTCATGTAGGCCAAAATTTTCCTATTCCCCTACCGTATGGGCCCAAACAGATCCTAACATTCTGTCTAGCCCTACGGTGAAGAGTGCGCGGAGTTTCAGCTGTCCTGAAGGTAGAAGGAGATTATTCAACAGTGAAGAGATGTGGTGTCCATCAGAACTGGATTCGAGTGAGGTTCTCCTTCGTTCCATCTATGATCAAGGCTGAGAAGTAGGAGGAAGCAAGAAAGAGAAGAGAAATCAGCTGCTTTTTTCCACCCATGTAGAAGAGGAAGAAGTGGAATTGGCGTAGTAAAATGGACGAAGGACGGAAGGAGAAAAAGGCCCTTTCCACAGCAGCAGCAGCAGTAGGCCTAGGAGGCCTCGTCGGCGCCAGCAGCCATGTACGTAAATGCATTCGACTCGCACACTTCTCTTCTTTCTCGCTTTCCCGACCTGCCCGCTTAGTGTGTACGATGAGTACGACCGCTGGCACGTCTAACCTTTTAAGTACGCAGTGCATTACATATCGAGCAAGTGCGGGCTCACACATACATGCAGCCTCGATACGTTTTTACTGCACGTGTGTGAGTGTGTGTAATGACACCCTAGTCCTGGGTGTGCTGTAGCGTAACATGACTGCGACGCAGTGCGAAGGAATCCGTGAGAACATTACTCATGAACGGGGCAGTGCGCACGTGCGGCACCCAATGCAGCGCGTCCACCACACGTGCGTGGACAGCGCTGCACCAGTGGGCTACGTTGCATACTCTTGGTCCTATAGACACGTCGTCGTCGTCGTCGTCGTCGTCTTGAGCTGGTGTCACTTTTTGTTTCTGTTTTTTCTACACTGACTTGCCTGGAGGACGTGAGAGAAAGAACTTTTTGTATGCTTTCTTTTCGTAATATGGCAGCGTGACAATCAGTGGAAAGAGGAGGACACACTAAACTTAGTGGCCTTTATTTCAGGGCGCAGGAGTTTACCAATATTGGGCAATGTTTTTTGCGCGCAAATCAGAAGAAGTGCAAGAAAAGTAAATGTCTCCTGTTATCGTCATTTCTTATTGTGATGTTGTGGAAGGAAGGCGAAAAGAAGATACAAATACTGCTGAGAATGGAGAAAAGCGCACAAAAAAGAAAGGAGGAGAGAGGAGGAGAGAAAGGAGCCCATGATATCACAGAAGGAAGACAGAGAGAGAAGGAAACTGTGTGTTGATCCTCGTTGCGCCGCTTCAGTTCACGTCAGACTGCGTCGGTCGTCGGTCTCTCCTCCTCGCGCACCACGGACACCGCCGAGTCAGTGTTGTGCGCGCCGAGCGCGTTGGCGTCCCCACTGGCGCACGACGTGGCTCTGGCACTGCTCGTCTGTCAGCCGCTTAACTGGGGATGACCGTGCCTAATGTGTGAGTCGGACTTGATCAGACTGTTTGCAGAAAGAAACTTTTGTTACGTCGTCGTATGATTTCACGGCCTCCGCCGGGTCCCGGATGGAGAGCAAATAAGAGGCGGGGCAGGCACGAAAGTGGTAGTGGAGGCTCAAGGTGCCAATCACGCGTGAACTCAAGAAGAAGAGCTACTGGTGCAGTAGGGTGATGAGAGAAAGGGAAGCTGGCTGGAATCTTCTCAAGGGAATGGATGAAGACCGGAGAAGGTCCGTTCTCTTTCTTCACTCCTCCATTACTCACTTATTTGCGCTTGCCCTACCAACCGGAGCTACAACACCCTGTACTGCAACATCTAGTACGTGTGGAGCACCATTGCATGGGAGGCAGGCTTCAAAAAAGTCAAGTGTTCTTTCGCGTGCTACCCTCGTGAGCTTACATGATTGTTGTTAATTCTGTGAGGACGCCCTATTTGTGCAACCTTCACGCGCACGTGCGCCCTGTAATATACGAACTATTGCGTGAGAGAGAGAGAGAGAGAGAGAAGCAAGGAGACCATCTTCACTAATTCAATAGACTTCCAACGTACTCAAAGGTAGCGAGGGAGGGAGAAAAAGAGAAAGAGAGCGACGGCGGCGACGGCGACGGCGACGACGACGACGACGACGACGACGACGACGACGACGACGACGGCAGCAGCAGCAGCAGCAGCAACAACAACAACAACAAGACGGGCTCGAGCTGCAGCCAGAAGCCACGCACGCTTTGTTCAAGTCCTTTGGGTAGCATCGCTTCAGGATCAGCAGCGTCTTCTTTCTTCCCGGTCAATTCTGACCGTCGCTTATCCCCCCCCCCCCTTCCTCCCCAACCAAAAAGGCCGCCAGAACCACAAGGGCTCTGGAATATACTTGAAGGCCTCGAGTCCACTCCCCGCTGCGAAGATCTGACGACCTTAATATTGCCATTGGCAGTGCCATCGGCTGTGGTTACACCAAGAAAGCACCAGCATCTGCCGCGGCTGCCATAAGGACGATGAAACTACCACAAAAGGAGAAGCATTAACGCTACATAGAGCTGGAAATTCTGAAAGTTTCCTCATTCTCAGCTGTCGCTCCCCCCACCGAGGAATTTTGACACTCACGCGCGCACGTTTTCGCCTCGCAAACTTTGGTGTGTGGTGGCACAAAGGGCCCAGACTCTGTGAAAGCAAGAAGGCATCGGCAGCTTCGCCTAATCCTCGACGTCGGGGTCTTCGCACGGCTCCTTCCGTGGCGTTTTGGTACAAAAATAGGAGCAGGAAGAACTTGGAGAGAAAGGTTAAAGGAGGCGTCCATTATTCTCCTATTCTCTGAGGCGAAGAAAAGCTCATTTGTTGGCCTGATTTCGCTTTAGAAGACAGCGACGGCGACGACGACGCGATGGAGAAACACTTGTCATAGACAAATGTCAGCGCATGCATCTTCTTAGGCTTTGCTCAAGGAGGTGGCAAAAGCTGCAACACTCCACGCAGGGGGACGAGGGATCAGGAAACGGATCCTCTGCAGTCCGATGGCAAAAAACCGCGCAGATTCAACACCTCGTGGAGAGAAAAATGAGGCGTGCACCCGTGGTGAAGGATAACGGATGGGTAAGAGGACACGTTCGTTGTTGGACGGTGCGGACTGCCATTATCCCATGCGCCCTTTAAATATATGTATAATATTTTTCTCACTCAAGCCAGTCGCTGCTATAATACCCGGTTTGACTCTTTTCTGCTGCAGGCAGACACATACAGAGGATAAAGGGCTCAGTGATACAAGTACTGAAGTACTGCAGCAGGAGCAGCTGGTGTTTGTCTGTATCTCTCTATCTACAATATGGGTAGCATTGTACGCACCACCTATGAGGAAAATGGGAGAAAGTGAATGAGTGACCGTGCGTGCCAACTGCTGTGCTTTCCAAAGAGAAAGAAGAAAAGGTTTTCTTTATCCATTTTTGCCGCGGGGTCACAAATTACGGAGGCACCGGGCTGGACTCCGCCAGACTTTAGACAAGACAGTTCGTCTCCTGTTCTTTGCTTCCTCTGAAAAGATGACGTGAGCTGAGACGGGCACGAGCTCCAATTGCCTGGAGACGGACAGTGTCTCACCGAGCTGCAGATATTACTCAGAGTCCGGCAGGTTGTGCACGTGGCAGTCAATGCGGTTGCCCCGACGATGGAGTCGAACCTTTGCCACAATTGGGGCACCTCTTGCCTTCGGTCCACACTTCGATTTTTTTACTGACAAGCCTTAATTGAAGCAATAATGAGTTGTTGAGTACCGTAGGAGGAAAGTTAGTAAGAGCCAAGACCGAAGGTCTTCCCTATTCTGGCGGCCTCGACGAGATATTTTTCGCTTTTATCACGGCTAGAACAGGTGGGAAGAGACCAGGATAGATTGAGCTTGCTCGTAGCCTTGGCCAAGAATATGCTTTAACTGCGATGGCACGAAAATGTGACGACACTTGGCACGTGGGGAGATGCTTTTGCTCAGGCCCGATATTGGGCCGAGCTCTGGGGAACACATTTCCTGGCGATGCACAATCGAAAAACGGTAAGAAAAGTAACGTACATCCATAGTAACATGTCTGTGGGATATCTCGTTGGCTTCCATTGCTGTAGAGACAATGTATGCAAGTCGATCGATATCATGAGTATCGCGCACTGTGCACCCAAGGATTGAACTCCCCAGCCCCTGCAGATTTGGGCGGGTATCAACGGTTCGAAGTTATATCTTGTCGTTTAAAGTCTAGCAAGCAAAATGTTCTTCATGCCTGCATGTGCTGAGTATGAACGAACTTGTAAGAATGACTAGAATCAAAACTTTCCCTGATACACAAAAACCCTCTTTAGTTCGTTGGAAAGCTCGAGGCCTTAGTAGTTTAAGTTTTATGCTTATGCAATCTTACTTTTGAGCAAAACTGCATGCTCATCGAGGCGCCAGCAATTAAAACACATATAAATTACTACATAGGCTCGATTTTCCACTCCAGGGCCTTCTCCTCTAAATAGAAAGTGACCCCTTTGTAACTTTCTTAATATCGCAGACATATGGACCCTTTCTACACCTTTAGAAAGCTTGAGGCCTCGGTAGTTTAAATTATTTACTTCACATTTGGACAAACTTGTGTATTTAAGGCGGCGCCGGCAATTGAGACAGACACTACTACATACGCTCGATTTTTCACTTCAGCTTAGGGAGGATCGCTTCTTAACTTACCCTTAAGTTTTTAATACACAACATTCCACTGCTCTTGGTATCGACTGGGGAGAGAATCTGGACAATGCATCGACTGTATTGACTGCACTATATCGCTCTTAAACGTAAATGGGGTTGCGCTCATCGCTCTTTCAGCATGACTTGCTGCACAATGTCAAAAAATATTGCATTGTGGTCTGGTCGGATCACGACCTTGTGTCGACGCTGGATTCCTGTTTCGTGCTTCTGCTGTCGTGACAATCTCGCCTCGTGCAGTGGCCACATGTCGACAGTCGTGTGCGTGTACCTACCGAGCACGACCATCACTGGCGTTGCCGCAGGATCCACACACAATTTGTTCTTGGGCGTGCTGCAGGTCCAGAGTACCACGTCATCTCGGTGGACCCGGGGAGGGTTCGGAATTGCGTTTCACCCCTCACCCCGGTGTGTGTGGGGTGTCAGGTGTCACCGCGCACGAGCAATGATCAGTGTGAAGACACGCACGGTTCTGCAAGAGTCTTCAGGATGTTGATTTTAGGGTAGTCTCCAAGTAGGGGGCCACAGCTCGGGATCTGTGATACAGGATAGGCTTCACTGTGCCATGTGAAAGCAGTTTGTCATGCAATTCATGCAAAGTCTCAGGTCTGAGCCAAGCTTGAGAGAAAAATAGGCAAAAAGTTAGATTTTTTGCTCGCAATTTTTGGCAATTTCGACGTTTGCTTTGTGGTCGTTAGTAGAGCTGCTGTTGTTGCATTTCACACAACGATTGTAATTTAAATCATAGCAACCTGAAAACGTCGCTTTGTCCTTACAAATGCTGTTTATTAATGGATTGCCATTTTTACCCTGTTGGTTTCCAACATTGTTAACACAATGGTGGAGCATGGTCAGGTATGGGTGTTGCGCAGTGGACTTAAAGGCACTGCGGTCAGACACGTCCGGGGGGGAGAGGTTGTTCCAATTGCCCATTTACTGGAGGGGGTCTATGTAATAAATTTCTGCAGGCATTTTAGAGAAAAATGTGAAAACACAACATTTGTTCTACTTATAGTCGTGACCAAAAATCTTGGTTCAGAAACATGGGTCAATTTCCTGTTTTTTTAAAAAAAAACAAATGGCCCTAGTAAATAAGATTTGTTCCATCCTTCTTGGTCACAAATCTGCGCTCAGACTCTCAACACTTTTATTGATTTGTTTGTCAACATTTAAAAAGAAAACCTACGAATAGTCTTGTGATTTGTTTTATTTAACCATGACTTTTTGCTGGAAAGTGCAGGTGGTGGTGCTTAGAAACTTCATATGACCAGGTGGGTAGGGTCTTATATTTGCGTAAGTTCGGTTTCTTCACCGCACCAACGCATGACCAGCTAGCTGCCCTCGACCCTGACAATATGACCTACATAGGTTATTTCCGCGGAGTAGTGACCCGGATTAGCACCGGCATCCCAAAGACCTCGATGGAGGTCGGGAATTGTGGCAGGAAAATTATGAGTCGCGATATCAGCTACGTTTGGTCACAACTCTCAGTTTGGCCACAGTTTTCCTGAAGACGAAAGCCCGGACTTCATCAAGAATCTACTGTTGCTTTTGCCACGAATTGAATATTTTTTTGATGTTGGTTTCCATTCTTTTTGTTGAATATTTATTTTCAATTAAAAAACAACAAGAATTGTGCTTATAACAGCTCCAATGTTCACTGTTCCCATCGCTGGGGCCAGGGCTTTAAGTTACTTTACCGATTGCTTTATTGCACGAAAAGTGAAACCAGGTCGACGATGTCGAATTTTTGTTCTACCTGCGTTGTTGTATTGCAAGTACTTTCACTACGGTACTCTGAGACCCTGATCATGTCCTCCAGCACCAACCTCCTTAACAAGATCCTTCTTTTCTTGCAGTGTCTGAGCTCCTTTTTCACAGATGCTCATTGTTCATCAATTCACAGAATGAAGCTCATCTGACCTCCAGAAAATGGAACTACAATCTTTAAGTCTCGTTGTTATCTTGAAAAGGAGTCACTATTGAGTTGACGAGCTTTGCCTCGATTGCTTCACATGCTCCTTCCATCTGCCACAGGCGAGCTTCCTACATTAAGTAAAATTTAGTGAAAGTCCATCATTTCCATATAAGATCAGATTATTTTTACTTAAAGTCACCAATTTCGAGTCATGCCTCGGCTGTCGTCTTCCACTTTGATATGTGTCACTTTAAACCAAAGAATCTCCCTAAGCTGACCGGACGTTTTTCCCAAGACAACTCTGCGTTGCACAGCACAGAACCATATTTGCCTCCACACACACGTGGTAGTAGACAAGTAGAGGTTGCTCCACACGTTTCCATTCAGACCATCGATCGATAGTTCCAATCTGGGCCTGGCCAGCGTGTGAGTGCAAGCAGGTGCTGGGTGACCACATGTGACCTCACAGCATCACTCACGTCCCCTTAAACAGTCTTATTCAACCCTTTTAGCTGTGTTGTAGACAGTTCTTATGGCTTAATGATAGCAGTTATGACACCACTGACTGGTTGCGACCGCTCTCATCACGCAACATACTGCTGCGTGTAACTGCGCAACATCATGCGCACTAGGCTGTTTCGAAAGGGTACTACTTTCTTGGAAAATGATCAGTTGGAGACCTGGGGTTTTTTTTGGCCTCTGGCCAAAATATTTAGATTTTACTGAAAACATTTTATTTAAGTGCAGTTTATCATGGGCACCGTGATTTCATTGAACGAAGTGGAAAAGTTGACTGACCTGCAACCTATCAACCCTGGTGCAGTGAACCTGGCTGAGTCTTGTCGCACACAGTCAAAGTTGAGGTGACCGAAGACTGCTCAACATTCAACATTTCTGAGCGCATCAAACAATAAAAGATCCATCGTAACTTTATGGGGCTCTCTTTGTCAGTCCGTCTAGTTTTGCACGGGCGGTCATGAGGCGGACCTAAAGTTGAGCCATGTCACTGACACCAATTCGGCTGTGTCAGTCTTGTAGTGTTGCCACTCATCGTATGTAGCGGAGTGGAACAAACGTTGTTACAAGTCTGTCAAACTTTCCCACCAAGGACTTAGGTTACTCGTGTTGTTTCTGAGCTTGATTGAGTCGCTCTCGTCTGAGTCGCACGTGTCAGAGGCAGGTTAATGAAGGAAGGGAGACTTTGTCATGCATCTAAAATGAAGTTGTTTCCTCTCTTTCTCTGGGCCTCCCCTGGGCCCACACTTTGAAGGCCGACGACATCGCCAACTTTCTGCGACGGACAGAGCTTGGTGGCGGCGGACGCCTTCTTTTTGGGCAGGCCCACATTTCACGTCGGAGGTCGGTGGGCGCCATCTATATTTGGGCGGCCCCTTTTTACGAGGAGATAACACTCGCTGGACGAAATAAGCGACGCTGCTGAAATACCAGAATTCCAATCGCACGTCACAAATCTCCAAGTATCGGACAGGTTGGCAACAGCCCGGACATGAGAGATTTGAGAAAGTAGGGGAAAGGAACCGAAAGCTCTGGAGGTCCCTTTTCTTTCTGGGAAATATCAATCACAGTCACAATTTACGTCTATCTATAAGGATCCTCTATCTCCTTTCCCTTTTTTTTCTGAGCTCCGAGGTAGTATAGAGCAGAGGTCGGTGGAGAAAGACCCTCCTTGCGCATTCTCTCTCCATTCTCGGTTCAAAAGAAAGCACCCGTAGCTCCGGGTTACTCCACCAGACAAGGTCAGAGAGGTACGCGAGGCCGGCCACAGTGCGTAAAATCGTGGTACGTACGCAAAGGGGGGGAAGGGGTATGGGAATGAGCAGGGAGGATCTTATAAAAAAATACCTATATTCGTTCCGGCTACTTTTTCATTCTTTCTCCACTGTCGATGGCCGCCAATAAGATCGAAGATAAAGAGAAAGTGGCCAGCCAGAGAGGAATTTTTTTCTGCATGCGTAAGCAGTTTGGAGTTTAAGGGCGTTTAACTTTGCAGCCGCTTCTGCCGGAAGCAAAAAGTTGGGCCCCAACGCTGCAATTGGCATGCTTTCACTGAGGTACGTGCATGATCACAACAGCGAATGGAAGACCTTGGCAGAGCAGCTGAGCGCCTCGTGGACGTATTTTCCCCCGTCCTGTGTACACGGGAGGATCATTCTAAGACTAGTTTCCCCATTGGGGAAAGAAGAACCAGACTAGAAAAATATCTACCTACCCAGTAACCCTGGGACTGCACCAAATGGTACTCGCACGGACGCGTGGGTCTTAAATAAGGGGGAACAGGAAAAGTTATGTTATGGAGATCCTTTTTCTTTCTGCTTCTTCTGATATCTGTGGTGAAACTTTTCAATGTGGCTGTCTCATTCCAGCTCTATTGGAACAGTTGGAAATGGATTTCTCCAGAAAGTTACGGTATCGTATCCGTACTGCCGTCCTGGTGAATGAGGGACTTTCATGTCACTCTTTATCACTTCCCTTTCTTCTGCAGAGGCCGTTGAAGTGTACTTTATGAGGTGCATCATGCCTTGCATCACATTGTGGAAGGCAGAGCCGTCCTCATCACTCTTGACGACGCACGTGTCTTTCCATGGCACGTCCTTGGTGGGTGGCTGAAATTCCAGTCCTGCATTCTGTACTACCCCGCATATGTGGTACAACATACAGGGTATTCCATAATTACAGTGAAACCATAAAACATTGACTAAGCGGATGGCTTTTTTACAGCGCTGCATGTGGAATGGCCCCCAATAAATTTCACCCAAAAAGAGCACTATTTGCCATACGTATACCACTGTTTACTGTATGACACTCTGGAGACCTTGACACAACACACATGATCATTCCAATCATTGGGCCTTTGAGAGCGGCCAAGCCGTCATGAGGGACAGCGTTGTCTGAGACAGGGTCGACTTCATGGAGTTCACGTCCCATGACAAGAGACGTTGTAGCTACAACTTTCGAAATGGTGAAAGGCTGTTCAGATGTTCTTTCTTAGGAGTAAAAGTGACGTTATTCTTTGGCGTTAAGCTTTGTGTTGCTCCATAGAGAGAAGAACCCACCGGACAGTTACAATGGACGTTCGATCTGGTCAAGTTGCTGGTTGCAGCTAAAGTAAAATTGAAGTGCTCTTCAACAACTTGACAAAAATCTTCAATAGCCAGTGGAGGCCGAAATATTGATCAGACCAAGTGTGCCAGATGCCCAATGTTAAATGATTTTTATTCCTATGAAGAAGGAAAAAAATCCACCTTATTGAATGGGGTCTTGGCCTATGTGGCGTCAGAGAAAGCTGATGCTTTGCACCTGCGTGTGCTGTGACCTTCTTTGACCAACCGCTGTGGGTCACATTGGACTCCTCGGCCATGTTGTTGAAGTTCCTTCTCCGGTCCCTCCTGATTCATTCCCACATGGTTTGAAGGACTCTGAGAAGGCGGGCCGTCCTCGGCAAGGTCAGTCTGGCTTCCTCCAGTCTCTTGATTGAGGTTTGTTGACAAGCATCACAGCTGGTGTGCCAAGAGCGAACGGTTCATCGATTAATAGCAATGCGGCTCTGAAATTAAGTGGGAGAAATTGCGGGGCACCCTGTAGATGCATACATTTACAGAAAAAAGTAGGGCGATGGTTCCAGCATTTCAGTATCATCTTAGCTAAGCCGGCTCCCTTCTTTCAAGAGAAAGCCATCTCTCCCTGGCACAAGCACCCACCCACCCACACCCACAGCCGCACCCACACCCACACGCACACGCACAATGATAACGTGAGCTACTTGTGCATGCGAGACGTGGCGAGAGGGGAGGACCACAAGAGAGTCGTGGGCTGAGGAAAATTCGTTTGCGTTATGTGATCCAATACATCTGCAGTCCGCACATAGCTCTTTCCCGTCCTGCTTACTTCTGGCCCAAACTATTACAGTATAATAATGTAACCGCGGCAAGGATGAGTTCCTCTTGTGCTATGCTCTATGCAAATGCTGTAATCTCTCTGTGCGGCCGGCCTCTCCAAGAATCCCTTCGCTACATCCTCTGTCTAACGTACTGGCGCATCATTACTGACCTGTGACTAGGTCGTCACATCTTCTCTAAATACTTTGCCTTTTATGTTCATGGTGCTATAGCTGCACGGAAAGCCGTGAAGATAGAACGTAAAAGAGGGCCATTCAAGCATGTCCAATTGTTGCCTTGGAAGACTTAAATGCTACTTATGGGTGCTAGATGTAGGGTTGTGTGATGTTAGCTCTGACACAGCTAAGCAGCTTCCAGTAAGCAATCTTCATGCAGTCATGTGTCGCAAAGAGCCTGAATTAGCTGAATGACAATAGTTTGGGTCATCAAGGCAGAATCTTTGCCTCTATTGACATAACTGGACGAGATATATGTAATGCTTACTTTGAAGCTTTAACTTTATTATGGCCGTCATTAGTTTAACTCTCTGCCTCCATCACAAACCGGGATTTTCATGGTCCCACATTTTGCGATCTGATCAAGTCGAGTTGATCATTTCTCTCTATCATGATGAAAGTCCTCAGGCGATGCCCAAACTGGTGTCATTCTACCAGCTGAGGCTCCTTGCACACACATGACTGAGTGAAAAGTGTTTTCGGGAAGCTGTGTCAGTGCTAACATCACACAATCTCAGGCTAGTTCGAAAATTTTCATTTTCTTGGAAAAAATATTTTTTCTTGGCCTGGGTTTCGGCCTCTAGCCAAATATTTAGATTTTTCCCAAAATATATTGGTTTAAACGGCTACTATCTGAGGGCACTGTCGACGCAAAGTTGTGTAACATACTGTACATGTTAAGTGTAGTGCACACTCCTTTTCCCAGCCATAACTGTCGACTCGATTGAGCCACAGAAGTGGTCAATCTAAATTGAAATGCACTTTTGCTCTGGGACCACTCATTCTTTTTCACAATACAATAATAAAGTTCTACGAAGTCAACTTCGCCAAAGTAGTAAATTTTGTATCCATGAGTTTTACGAAAAAAAACCGGTTTCAGTGAAGTCTGAATATTTTGGCCACAGGCCCATTTACCGACACGAAGCAGAAAAGTGAAATTTCGAACTAGCCTTTGCACGTGATGCTCTTCAGTAAGTTTCAAATTTTGCCAGCCCACCATTGTACGTCTACACTGTATGCGCCCGATTTTTCACAGCAGCGTGTGTG
>JAAUXU010040613.1_pt1 | contig 21487 bp, 30 predicted proteins | sample 7278151 | NCBI WGS metagenome assembly JAAUXU01 (sample SAMN14350113, study PRJNA611818) | marine sediment metagenome | isolation source: surface marine sediment (1.8m) | place: French Polynesia: Moorea | collected 2018-08 | reverse complement strand
GAAGAAGGTCAGTAGGGGTGGACATTGAGCCGGGCAACCCAGGCAAGCCACAAACTGGGGCTTGACCCGGAGACTCATGGCTTGCTGCCACCACTAAGCTGGAGTTAAGAGTGTCCAGATCAACTAGTTTCAAAAGTAAAAACAAAATGGATCCGATCCGGGTCCAGACCAAGGTTGGTCCAGAGCGCATGGTGAGTGTCAAGTGCGAGATCAGCTTCGAGTCGAGCCAAGACCAGCTTCGAGGGCGAGGCCAGCTTTGAGTCGAGCCAAGATCAGGGTCGTGTTGAGCGCGAAGCGCGTGTTGAGCTATGGTTGAGTCTGCTGACGGACGGGATTGCGGCGAGTCTTATAATAACCCGAGAAACGCCGGGCACCTCTGCTAGTGAATTATAGACAATAATAATTAAACAATTTTTAGGTGCTCTTGAAATTTATCAAACAGGAGACTTACCTTAAAAATAGAATTTTATAAATGAATTTATTTTCACTAATTTTACAGGAAAGGGGGGAAGTTTCTAAATACTGAATGAATTCTTCTGATGTGATGAGTGAGTTGCAACTCAAAATGGAAAAATTCATCAAGATCACAATGGTTGTTGACACCTCTTCAAAATTATCACAAAAGGAAATCATGACAGTCATGATCAAGGAAATTGACAAAAAGCCTACCCGGAGCCAAGTTCATGCCAGGATCATGCAGTCCTTTCCTGAGTGCAACTTCAAGAAGACATCAGGACACAAGGACCAGTCTCTGATTGGAAGCTACAGGCTCTGCTGGATCAACGGCAAGGGCAGAAGAGGGCAGCTGCATCTGTCCTTCTATGTGTTGGCACAACCTTTGAGGGGAACAATGCTATCAAGACTGGTGAAGATGCTGGAAAGTCTCAACCTCCAAGATCCTGACATCAAAGTGGCCAGAATTGGCTTTTCGCCTGACTTCACAAGGATTATTGTCATCGGAGAACCATTAGGTCGGGGCGGTTGCCCAATGTACTGGATGACCAAGTTACTCGTTGGCATCTTGCCCAATTTGGAGCACGCTTACAAGTCTGGCTCCTGTGCCACGTGCCTGGACATGGGCATCATCGTCTTTGCGACGAACAATTCTGATGGCGTCGTGTGTGAGGATCCGAGTCAAGGCTTCGAGTCGAGGCAAGACCAGCGTCATGTTAAGCGTGAAGCTATGGTTGAGTCTGCTGGTGGGCAGGATTGCAGTGAGTCTTATAATAACCCGAGCAATGCCGGGCACCTCTGCTAGTAGAGAGATAAAGCGCGAAGACATCATAGCAGGTCGTATCCTAGAATGACTTTGGAAACACCTCACATAAATAGTATCATGCTCTTAACATGCGCTCACACATCTGTATGCACATAAAGCGACAGACCCGTATGTACGTGTCTGTCTGTCTGTCTGTCCGTCTGTCTGCGGCTCAGCTTTGGCTGAGCCGCTGATCGGCGGCTGATTTCTATGTATATTTAGTGTCTAAGTCAAGCTACGCTCTTAGATCTGCAGATCTCTTTCAGGCGGCCACTGCAACTGGACAAGTGACTTTCTTATCTTGAAGCACACATCATGTTCCATCCTCCTGTGCTTAATATGCAGATGCTTCTAGTCTCCATTGAAGGCGTCATTCCCGAACGAGCATTTCCAGGAGAAACATCTCGGCTCATGACTCACATACACTGCCTTCCAGAAGTCAACCCCATCCCCCCCTTGATGGGAAAATTGCAATAGCATATTTGAGCTACTGTATAGTGATGGCATTGCCTTCTTTTTTGTGGAGGGGGGGGGGTACTTTTTCCCAAGGGGGTGACTTCTTAATACTGCAGCTACACAAAAGCTATAGACACCCTAGGGAAGGTTGAAGCAATTAAACTTCTTGACTTTGAATGAATTTTCTACGATCAGGGACCGATATAAATAGACTTCGTGTGGCTTCAGTATTAAAGAAGTTACAACACAGTTGCCATCGGTGCAGAGCACGAGCAATGCCAGATGTCTCGAATGGCCAGCACTGCCTCAAATGTTCCTTTTCATACAAGACATCCAAATCATTGCACACTTTAATCAGACAAGTGGCAGTTTTTTTCAAATGAGATGTTCACATCCTGTACACCAAGGGTTATTTGGTAGCATGAAACACATACCTGCCACTCCCACTCATGCACACCTTCGCTACTCACACCCCTGGCTCTTCAGCTCCTGGGCAGAGTGATACGCAGTGAAACATTGATGCCGTGACTGGCCTGGTCCCGACACACACAAAGGCTGATGACACCAGCTACAAGTCCAACGGCCACATCTACTTGAAGTCCGCTCTCCCACAGTCGCCTACATTGTCATCACTCTGCTCATCACTCTGGTGCTGTCACCTACCTTGGCGCAAGGCAAGCAAGAAACATAGCAAGTCACCTCGGGGATCCCCTCCCAGTCCTGCCACATTCACGCGTGGACATCCAGCCCGGTCAGAAGGAACCGGAGTCTCCTGTCAAGACAACCCCAGCAACCACAACTGTCAGACTCCAGCCAACAATGCACTGATTAGTACATTACCCAATGCATCACTGTAGATTAGGTTAGGTCATTTTTGTAGACCTCAGAGATTCGTTGCAAGCATTCTCTTGAAGACCTTCCAATCAAATGGAATGAAGACATAATGACTTTGGGGCTCCCCCCCTCTGCCTTTAAGTTTTTTAGACGCAGTACAAAAGAATGTTAGGTCAACATTACAAATTCGATGTGGACCTGCATAGTTACTTTCTAGATGCTAAACCGAAGCAGTGTAGTTGAATGAAACTAAAGACAAAGTGATGTCACAGGGGCTCAGATTTCAAAATCTGAGCACCTTGTTGCATACTAAACTTATGCAGTAAAACCTTATTGCGGGGTCATTCTTTTTTAGACCATTTGACTCCATCTCCACCATTCGTCATTTGGTAACAAACCTAAGATGTAAAGTCACAAAATTGTCAGTTTTTGACCTTGCCCAATGCTTATGTGTTTACATTTTCAACACATTTTGCCACGTTTTCCCCTGAGGGGAGGGAAGGCTCATCTTGAGCCTCTGCTCCATGCATCATGTTTCATCGCCCTTCATCATGCAGATGCTCCTGGCATCTATTAGAACGCGTCAGTCCGCTGTTTCCATCTTCCGTGGCCATCATGAATCACAGCTGCAATGATGATTTACAGCTGCGATAATGTCGATGATAAATCACAGCTTTAATGAACTTGCTACATTATCTCCTCCTCATTAATAATGAGCTTTGATGAGCATTCCAACGCTTGGCTTGTCTCTAAAGGTTTGGTGATGTTAACTTGTTCAGGTCCGATCTCGAGTCAGAGTCCAGGTTTGGGTGAAAATGTCTCTCCAGAAGTGGTTGACAAGCTCGAGACAGGTGTGGACTGCCAACATTAAAGTAGCACAAGTATTAAGAACAATTTTAAAGAAACACCTGCACACACCACTGCCTTCTCCTGTGGGATTTTGCGTCAATAGAACCAGATCGACCGCGGTGTAACGACTTTTGGGCGCAACTTTGTTCAAATCCAGTGCTTCTTTGGACTACTCCGCGAATGAGGACTCTTGAAGAGCCCTCATTCCACTCTTGTCCTCCTCGTGGTTGGACTCCACCAAGTCCACGCTGGTCAGGAAATGACGGACGAAGCTGCTTTAGCGTTGCCCGAAGCATTTTAAAGTCCTCTAGCCATAGTACAAAAGGATGTTGGGACAGCTACGATGCCTAAATATGTTGTGGACATGCTTAGGTCAATGCTAAATGCCCTGTGAAAGCACTGTATAAGGAGGCGGCCTGAAAGTGGCGGGCGCTACGAGATGTTCTTCGAGCATTTAGCGAGTACCTCTGGTAGCCAGACCAAAAGAGCGCATAAATCGCCAATGTTTGCCTGCAAAATTATCCGGATGATGAAAAAACCCCAATGCATCTCCTGTCTCAACGACTCCATTACTAAAAGTTGATTCCCTGACATCAGTCAAAATGTGGAGAGGCCCAATCTCCTCTTCTTCCACCCCCGGTTTACTACATAGGGGAAGGCTGGATCTGGCCAAGCTGACCCTGACGCCATTCTTGGCATCCTTTCCATCTGTCCCTGGCTCGTCTGCATCTCCCTTGTCCTCGCCCTCAAGGACTGACCTCGTCCCACTGGCAGAAAGCTTGTGCATCATCTTGACGTGCATCTTCTTCTTGGGTTCCATTCCAACTACTCCATCCCATCCACCCGGGTAACAGAATCCATCACCATCGATAGACGAATATCACATTTAGTACGAGCCAAGAAAAGTGATGGAGGAATCCCGAAAAAAAATTGTACTTACTTAATTGTTAGTATTGTGACTTTTGCACTTAAGTAGGTCAAAGTATTTTTGAACCAATAATTAATTGTCTTAACTGAATCCATGCACATGGGCATTATGTAGACTTATATTTTACCATTGCACAAGTTGACTCGGAGCAGGAGTAGCATTCTCATCTGTCAGTCGGAATTCATTTTGTTGACATTACACCTTCAGTGATGAAATACTTATAGATTGTAGGCAATGCTTAAGTTTTTTGAAAGTTTGGGCTCAATCCAAGTATTGTTATTTATATCTCAGAACCCTAGCGAAGAGCAACGGAGAGCCTCAGGATGCCGCCCAAAAGACCAGGAAGTAGACGTGTTTGTGCCGTGGCCGTCCCAAATCCGCGCGATGCCAAGTTCAGGCCAGTGTTGAGACCAAGCAAATGTAAATCTTAACTGGAAAAATGCTCGAGTGTGCAACAGACACTTCAAGGAGGACGACTTCGAAAGGGACCTCAAGAATGAGCTTCTCGACCTGCTTAAGAAGCAAGGAATCAAAATCGATGTTGTGGCTCTGGCTCACACCTCCCCAAAAGCACAGCGTCAGTTTTGCCTCCCCCCCAGTCGATTCCAAGTGGAATCTAGCCAAACTCCAGTGGTCCCCTGAGTTTGGCCCGGGAAATACTGTCTGGCATCGATGCGCCCCCGGGCACTGGACCCCAGGCAGTTTGTAGAAAGGGTCCAATCCGGATGGGCCCACAATCTTCTTCAAGGTTGAATACCTCCACATCAGGGGGTCTCCACATGCCGAAGGTTCTGTATAGATACAGCAGGATCGCTAACCTGCCGGTCTCCTACAATTTCACTGTGATGTCGTGGCCAACTGGTTGCAAAAGAGGAACGCCCCATTGGATCACCAAAACGCCAGAATCCTCCTTGGCGTATATGGTTGACTTTTTGACTGGCGACAAAGACATTGGAACGTCGCCCACCTCGACCACGACCTCCAGTCGGGATTCCACCGTTGGTCGCGTTGCTTTCATAACTCGCTCCCTGGGCATTTTGGTTCGGAAATGGTGCCAGCACCGGAGGGAGACCCCGACAGTGCATAAAATTTCACTTCGGGCGAGTTCAACTAAGAACGTGTCCATCGAGCAAACTTGTTTATCCTTTGGGACGCTACCCCGTTAAGACATTGATGTGGCACCTAAGCCGGAACAAACCAGACTCAATCTCACGACCTAGCAACAGTCCGAGATCAGTGGTTAGGCGAATCTCTCGTGAGTCTGCCTGACAGCTCAGACTTACCTTGCCAAGAGGGCACATCCCGGCCTCACCCGAGGCGGCCGTTTTCCTTCTTCTGGGCGAGGCCGGCCTCTTCACATCATGACGTATTGTGCCGTCATGCAAAGGTTGGCATGTCGAGTGCCTGAAGGCATTCACCAGGTAGTTTCTGCACATGCCACAAGAGTGGACTGTGACCAGCAGCTGGCCCAGTTTTTGCATTAGCCGCATGAAGTCATGTTCTTAACTTTGCTCTCACCTCTGACATTTGGCAAGCAACTCCTTGTATTCGCACTGACAGCAGTTGAACTGCAACCAGTAGCTGAAACATAGCTTGAACCAGGAGTTAGTTACATCTTGTGCAAATGACGGCTCAAAGAAAAGTTCTTTTTTTCTCTGGAGAATACGAAAAAAAGACTAGAGAATACGCGTCAAAGTAACCTAACAAATATCCACGTTCTATTGCAATGGTTTGTTGTACTCAAACATGACGGAATGTCTCTGCAAGTCAAAATATGACTCAACAGAGGCTGAAGACCCCCTGACACTGACGTTTCAGGCTTAACAGTCAACAATCATAGAGCTGGGAGGTGCGCGGGTGGGATGACTGGTCCGTCTCTTCCTTTCCCGAGTTGGGGGGAGCCTCCCTCCTGACGGCCGTGCGATGGTGGTTGCTTGTGACTGCAGGGGAGACGGACACCTCGGCTGCCTCCCTGACTGACGATGTCTTACGGGTGCAGCGTCCCAAGGGATTAACAACGTCGTGCAATGGACTTTTGCACGGTCGGCGACGACTTGGAGAGTCAGTTGCTGGTCAGCAACAGAGCCTTGCTCGCGAACAAAGCCGGGCACATCCGCTAGTGGCCGATCAAACGTGTCGCTAGGACACAAACGTTCGTGCCGACGACCACAAAGACCAGTGATGTCGAAGCTGTCGCACAGAGTCAAGAACAGAGCTAAAACTCCGAGAAAGCGATAATCCTGTTCCGCCCCGTCAAATCCTTCCCCTGGTCGTCCTCCTGCTTCGTCTCAGCCGCTTCTTTCTTTCGCTGCTGGTCGAGCTGGCCGTCGTGGTTCTTGTGGAATCTCTCCACATGTCTAGTCAGGCTGTCCTTGGCCTTGAAGTAGGTGTCGCAGATGCCGCACTTGAAGTTTTTCTTGTCTGAATGGACGTTCATGTGATGCTTCAGTTTGTACTTGTTGCTCAGCTGCTTGTTGCACACCTGGAAAGAAGGGTAACCATTCGCTTGTGAGCGACTTCACCAATGGCAACGTTTTTTCCGTACCGTGCACTTGTAACTGGCGGCGTTTCCTTGGTGTGCCGCCTTCTGGTGGAACAGCATCGCCTTCTCCGAGCTGTAGGCCTTTCCGCAGAAGCAGACGTTATTTTTCTCTCCGCGGTGAGTATTCTCGTGACTCCTCAAGTCGCTCTCGTAGAAGAAGGACTTGCGGCAGTAGCTGCACCTGTGCTTGCCCAGGTCGCTGTCCGCGTCGTGGTACCGACGCATGTGAATCAGGAGGTTTTTGGGAAGGAGAAATCGCTGAAGAACAGAAAAAAGTGTTTACGCACTGCCGAAGCCATGCCAGTGGACGAAATTAACCCGTCTCACCTTGTGACAAACCGGGCAAGACTTCTGGAGCGAGGCCACGGACAGGTCTGCTTGATGCTCCTTGAGATGGGCGTCCAGATCGGCCTGGTGCTTGAAAAGCTTGGGGACGTCGTGCTGATGACAAATAAGGGCGTTGCCGTTGTTCTCCACCTTTGTACACACGTGATCCATGCCCAGCCTGGGGTGGTGGTCGAACACGTGCAAGCACAACTATAGTGATAAGAGTAATGAGCGATTCGAGAAAGAATTGCTTGGGACGATGCACTTGCCTTGCACCACGTGACCGGGTGGTTGGGGTGCTTGGTCTTCTGGTGCGTGATGTAGGCCTTCCTGTGCAAGAAGGTGAGAGGACAAAACTTGCATCGGTATCGCTTCTCCTTCTGGTGATAGAGCTGCAAGTGAGCGAGCAGGTTCCTCTTGAAGCTGAACGTCTTTCCGCACTCATCACACTTGACGCCGGCAGCGGCAGCATCAGCGGCAGCATCAGCGGCAGCATCAGCGGCAACATCAGCGGTGGCGGCGTCGACGTCGGCTTCGGCATCCGGAACCCCGTGCTCGTCAGCCACGTGCTGCTCCACGCTCCACTTATTTTTGAATAATTTCCCGCACTGAGGACACGTCAACGTCGTCACAAGGTGGAACGAGAGGTGCCGCTTCAGCGTGGACGCGCTGGAGAATGTCTTGGAACAGTGCTGGCAAGCGTAGGGACTGTGAGACGAAGAGGAGTCCTTCTTGCTCTTCCTCCGTCGTCCTTGCTTTTTGGAGGGAGGAAAACATTTGCTGCTCCCCTGAAATTTGTCGTCCCTGGAAGCCGCCAACCTCTTGTCCACGTCGCTGCCTTTCTTGACGGAGTTTCGCATCTCCTCAAGTGCGTCAGCCGAAAAGTTAAGCGTCACAGACTTGGAGCTGCCTGGAATGGCGAACTTGAAGCTCTGGCCCTCGCTCACGGAGTCGAGGTTGACCCTGATCTCGGGGTCCTCCTTGCTGGACTTGGTAGCTGCTGGAGCAGATGGACTCACCCCTTCATCACTGGCCTTTGTCTTCTTGGCACCGGCCGAATCTGGCTCGTCCACAGTGCTGTCATGGCAGTGAGACGATTGAGAGATGGGCCTATCTTCGTCAATGATCAAACTCGACTCGCCCTCTTCTTCCTCGTCTTCTTCCTCCTCGCCCTCCTCGTCCTCGTCCTCTTCCGAGCAACTCCCTTCGCTGCAAGACTTGAGCAAGGAGGAGATGCTGCTGTTGCCCGACTCTGTCGTCGTCGACTCTCTTCCTTTGGTCGCCTTTTCCGGAAGCAACAACAACGGTTGCTCACCATGATTCGGTCTTAGCACCACTGGATCGGCGGCAAGATCCTGATCTTGGTCAGGCAACAGTCGGGTGAATTGCGGCTCATCTTCAGACGAGGCCATGGCGGTGCCAGCCACCGGGCCAGGTCTCTGGGTCAGGTCTTCTTCCTCGGAGACGGACAGATTGAGAGGCTCTGGGTGAAGAGCATTCTGCTGCTGGTCTGGCTCTTGTCGATCACTGCTGGCTCGTTCTTCAAACTCGCGGGGCATAGAAATGCCTGCAACAGCCTTGGACGTCTTCGAGGAAGAATCCGCCTCAGGGGCCGCTGGGGTGGACTCCTGGACTGTGGACACCGTCTGCTGCAGGTGAGGTAGGAGTGCGTTCTCCAGATCATCGATTTGATTGGCGGGTAAGTTGCTCAGGAAGCTCGGGTCAAAGCTCTCGAGAACGCTGCTCACCACCCGATTGGGATTAGACTGGTGCTGCTGACCGGGACTAGGCATCTGCTGCTGTAAAGACGAAGAGAGACTGCCCAAGGAAGGCACCAGTTGGGTGCTGGTCCCGTGCTCCTCGCTGCCCCTACAGAAGATCCTTTGCTGGGGAGGCGTGAAGTGAGGGGTGACTTGTTGGAGAAACTGCTGCTGTCCGCCTTCGTCCCCCCCGGAAGCAGTCGTAGGATCGGTCTCTTGGCCCATGCTGTGCTCGAATTTGCTCAGTCCCAGAGAACTGGGGCCGCCGTTGCCACCGTTGCAGCCGCCACCAGTGCCGCTGCCGGCACCGGCGGCGCCTCGCTTGTTGTTGTGAAAGATGCCCGAGATGTTGTACCTGTCGGTGTCCGCCAACACCCGATCTCTCGGTGGCTCACAGTAACTCCTCGAGTGGTGATCAAACGATGAAGAGGAGGACGACGAGTTGGCGAGAGACGCTTGGATGCGCTTTAAGAACCGGATGAGTGTTGGGATCCCGAGCACTTGAGAGGCGAGGAGCATCGACTGAATGCGCTGCGGAGAAATCTCCACGGTGCCAACGCAGTATAAGATCCCGATGATAAGTTGCACTTCTTCGAAGCTCAGGAAGAGGTCGTTGGCGGATAGTTCTTTGTCCAGATCCACTGCTTCCAAGCCTGCAAAGAGATGCTCTTTCTTTCTTTGTTTCGCAAGGACTGCTAGACGAGGACTCAGACGGACTGAAGGTCTTACCAGGGTCCCTGCGAAATATCTCTCTGAAGAACTTGGAGGAGGAGGCGAGCACAGCCTTGTGAGCCCGGACTTGGCCGTTCCGACAGACGAGCGTCACGTCGACGAAGAGGGAGAGGTGCAGGTAGTCGGCCAGGGCCGAGAACACCAAGGCCTTCTGATCCTCCTCAAAGCCATGGATCAGGTCTTGGGCGCTTACGACGCCGGAGCCGGTTAGGGACGCCGTCGCCATGACCGGGTTAAGAAGGGGACGAAAAACTTTTCGTAAAAATACTTGACATTTCGTGTTTTCCCAATCCTAGACTTGTTCTTGCTGCGGTGCAATTTAGTCGGACAGAGCTGCCAAAAAGGAGTCGAAGTCCCCCAGAAAAAGCACCACTCAAAAAACAAGACCGAGCAGAAGAAGAGGGGACAGAAGCTTATGTGGCAACTCCGCTCAAAGGCAGCTTAACGTGAAATGAGCAGCTTGTCGGCTTTTCAATTTTTAGCTTCAAACGAAGTTCAGACAGACCCGATTGAAAGCTGAGGATGAGCGACGGCGGTGAGGAGAAGCTACCAGCTTCCCACGTGGGTGGGCGCGGTCGTGGCCTCGGAACCAGCGAGGTTCTTCGGCGCCCGGGCAAAGTGACGCCGGCGGAGACAGCGGCCGCTACCAGCGACAAAGAGGATGGCCTCGAAGCGTCCGTTTTCCGAAAGATCGCGGACGAGATTGCCAAGATATCGCTTGATGATGACGACAGCGAGGATGAGGCCATGGACGCTGCCAAGGCTCTCGCCATTCAGGTCAAGGAGTCCTGCGACACCGCCGACAAGCTCACGTGAGTTTTCCACAGTTTCGTGCCCCACACTCCATGCATTCATGCAGTATGTACCTTCCTGCAAACCTGCTGTATTTGCGCACTAAAGTTCCATGCCCCAGAGCCTCAGTGATGCTTGTATCGAATGTTGTCTTATAAACTTAACGATACAAGCATTGCAGAGGCTCTTGGGGCCAGGCTTCAAAGACTTGAGGGCACTGAAAATTGGTGTGCAAACACAACCTCAACGAGCTCAAGCCTGTGTAAAAACGTTTCCTCTTGCTCGCAGGGAAATGATGCACTTTCTGCACTCGGAGTCTTTATGTAGTGAGTCCTTCGCAACCAAGACAGCCTTCGTTTTCGGCTGCCTCAGCCAACTCGAGGTCGACGGCGTCAAGTGTCGAGCTGTATACCTCAGGAAGATCCAAACGGAGTTCACGGCCGCTTCGGTCTCTTCGTGCCAGTACCACAACTTGATCGTCCTGTTGTGCCAGGTGTTTCGCCGAGTGCGCATCGCGGACGGGACCACCATCAGCGCTCTCTGCTCTCCCATTCTGCAGGGCCTGAAGGCGCTTTTGGACGAAGAGGACGAAGAGGCCGCACTCGTCTTCAGCCAGCAGGTGCAAATCGTCGGCCCGGAATTGGCCAGGCTACAACCCGACAAATTCGCGGAGCTCCTACTTCGACTGCGCGAAAAACTCTTCCAAGGAACTTGTACCCGGCGGGCGAGAGCCTCGCTTCTTGCCGTTCTGGAGCTCAGTCTCAATCCCGACTGGAGGCTGAACGGCAACAACGTCAGAGAGTTGTTCGAGAAAGAGTCGGTGAGTCTGCCTCAGCCTATGGAGATCAGCAGGCCGCCGATCCTTTCCCCTCCCTCGGAGCCCCACTCCCATCGGCACCACCAGCAGCCGCACAAGCAGTCGTCACCGAAGGGCCCGAGCTTATTTCGCAACATGCCGCCAACGTCGAACGCGTCGCCTCCAAGCTGTGGCAGAATAGGAGACGGGTTCACTCGCCGAACTCATTGGTCGTCCCCGCCATCGTCGACTTCGACGACGACGACGACGACGACTTCGGACTCGCACCAGTGGGGTCAGATCAGTCCCTCTTGCTATGGCGGCGTCTCCTGGATCGGCAAGGACACTCAGGAGAACAAGAACAAGACGAGTTTCAGGATTGGCACCTGGACTGCGGAGGAGGAGCGGCGAAAGGATGAGAATGTACCTGAGCGTCAGCAACTGTCTTCACGCACCACAGACGACGAAGACGATTGGTAAGACTTGAACTCAGTCTTGAAGTCTGGAGAATGAATCTGAAGGATAATAATCTTAATGAAGAAGGAGGAAGAAGTGTTTTAAGTCGATTCTCACTTATCAACAGTGGCTGCGTTGAGGACAAGCCTTATCAATGAGAGTCCAGGCGTTTTTGTACTCACCTACTTGCATAGAAAATTTATTGAGTTTGGAAAGACGCGTCACCACCGTAGAACTTACAAGACACAATCATCATATAGCATCATTTCTAAAACATAAGTCATAAGTCACAGTTTGAGTACAAGTACCTGTAGGTGGTTGCATGTAAACATCACATCTCATAGATTTTAATCTTACACAACAGCAGCGTGATGAGAAGACTCAGCTCATCAATGATGGATTGGTACAGGAAAGAGTGCAGTTTTAAAAGCTTCCAGTTTGATTTGGTGGAAGGAAATCGTCATTTAAGCCTAAGATTTGCCTAACGTCTATCTCGTCCATGATGTCAATGTTTGGGAGGTTTTCGTTCGACAAGTCCATGTCGTCCATCCCTAACGTGTTGTGGGGACTTCTGAAAAAGAAACCCAATGTCACATCAGTGCAAGGAGGAGGCATTTGATTGATATCATTGGGAGGAGGCATTCCATTCTGTACCAGTATGTACAATACGATTGATCATAAATGAGTTCTAACTAAGCGATACATTATAAGGTCCAGTCAGCTTCAGAGTGAGTTGAATGTCCCCAAGCACTGGAGATCTTCTCCTTCAGTCGAAAGATGCGTGACATTGACTTTCATTTTCAGAAAGACTTGATTGAGCCAAAGGTACACATGGATGGAAAGGTGACTATGCTGATGCCACAAAAGTAGCAGTTACAGTTGCAGTAGCAGCGCCAACTCGTTTACGTACATTCGTTCGTACGTACTCGGGTACACTACGTAGACGTACTGCACAGTACGCAGGCGGGCAGGAGGCGGCCGACATCACATCACTGTGCGTTTTCAGTCTGACAAGGAAGTAAAGTCATTTCATGACGTTGGGAAAGTCCAGCTCTAGCGACTGACACACCGCGGAGCTAAAAGTTTGCAGATCTTGGTTGCCAAGATTCATTGTCGGCAAAGGCGCACGGCGCGAGACAGCGACCGACGAGGAGGCTCCTCTACTCACTTGGAGCCGTCTGAAAGAATTGGCAATAGAACAGAAAGAAACGCCAACAAAATCCAAAAGATGCCGGAGCCAGGGACCATGCAGCAACTGTACAACAGGTGTGGGTACTTACTGAGCGTCCTGCTGTGAACTGCCGACGCCGGCCACCATGTCGTAGCCCACGGGCGTTGCGGGATTGCTCTCCATCGAAGAGGATGCTCTAAACGGGGTGAGGCGCAGACATCAGCAACACTGCCGAGAGCTCTTAATGTTCTCCCTCACTCACCCTTCCACGTGCGTGACGAGCGTGTGTTTGACGTAGCCGCTCGCCGACGGTGCATTCTGGCCCTGCGCGGACGAGCAGAACTTCCTGAATGCTTCTTTGGGGGTGTCGGGGTAAAGGAGGGTGAGTCCGTTCAAGTCAAAGATGACGTCCGCCATCGAGCGCTGGCTGAGGTCTTTCGTAGTAAACGGAGCCACCCACGTACAGACGCTGGGGTTCGCTGGAGGAGAGAAAAAGCAAATTGTCAGAGACGTTCGTACATGCATCTTACACGCATTGTGGAATTCTGTTCAATACTTTACTGTTCAGTACAACTTTGTTCTGTTCAATACTGTAAACATTGTTATCGTTAGGCACTTAAGCACGTAGAACTTACGGTACACGTCGCTGGTGACGTATGCGATGGTGACGCCTCCCAGCTCCGAGTCCGAGAACCTGAGCAGGAAACAGCCGCCAACGCCCTTCTGTAGTAGGAGATTCTCCGCCGCTTGCTTGGTAACGAAGCCCATCACGTACCCTTCCTTCCACAAGCGCTGCATGTGGTTCGACGTCAGCAGGAGGATGCGGTAAAACCACTCCCAAAACGTGAAATTGCGATCTGGTAGGTTCTCCTTGCAAAAGAGCGACCTGCGCAAAGTGTCACGTCACAGCTACGTCCGTGTCGGGCAACTTCAGCTCCAAATTGAGCTGCTCTTACCAAGTGAGCATGAGTCCTTCGTACTCCTCCCGGACTTTCGGCAGGGCGTTGTTCCGGAATGCCTTGCAGGCCAAGTAGTAGAGGTTCTCCTCGGTGAGCGGGCTGCCGCAAGCCGCCGCCCACTTCATGTTGAGCGCGGCGCCGGCCTGCTTCCAGCTCACTTTGTCCGGTACGACGAAAGGTCGCCGGCCCCACTCCGCGAATGCGTTGTCCCACGTCACCGTCGCAAGGGCCTGCGATTCCTGGTTCCCGTGCACGATCACCACGACAGGAAGGGAGAGGGTCCAGAGCTAAAGAAGACGGAATGAATGACCGATAGTGGTGTGGAACGAGGGCAGGATGAACAGCCACTGTATCGACGGTACCTGGAACTTGAGCTCGCCCACTTGAAACTCCGTCCAGAAGAGGACAGAGAACTTCTCGTCCATGACACTCTCGGTGCCCTTCTTCTCCGTACGCTTTATTTTCTTGAGCTGTAGGTTCCTGAAGGAGACGGAGACCTGCTTGGTGGCAGAGTGGAACTCCATTGTGCCGTTTCCGTTGAGGATGTCCCCTGAGCTGTAATCTTCTTTCCTCTTGGGCACGTTTGACGGCGACGTGAGCAGCTGGTTGGCTTGCGCCTCGCTTACAATATAAACAGAGACAGAGGGGGCGGCCATGTGCACGTTCAGCACCCCGCCAACGAGGAGCCGAACTGTAGCTGTGAAGCGAGTGTTGGTCTTCATCACCTGGGGCGGCTGTTTTTCGATGATGAACGTGCCGGTCACCAGGTTACTCAATAGTTCTGGGAAGAAAAGATGGTGCGTGAGCAACAACGGTTCGTCCGACCACCCTTCTAGTCTCACCTGTGATACCGGCCAAAAGATCTGGCAAGAGGTTCGTGCTCTGTGGGTCCCCTAGTTTCTCCCGGAGTCCTTCCAGCTGGCGTACCTGTTGCCTCATGGTCCATATGATGTCTGCCAGCCCTTCGCACCATTCCTGCAGCGTCTCCAAGTTGAAACCCATGGGGTGGCCGTTGCCAGCCAGCTGCTGGTCGCGTTTCCATCGGATCAGCTCCTTGTCCAGTACCTGCATCTGCACCTCCTTGACGGACTGGAACATCTGCATGTATGCGTTCATCAGCCCCGAGCGAAGGCCGGACAGGTGTAAATACTGATGGAAGAAGAGGAGGAGCACTTTTACTTTTTCACTTCCAGGAACTGCTCTGCTATTAGTCGATGAGTCATCTTATCAATGTCGAGCCACCTGATATGATCGGTCATCTTCATCTGTCAGTATGTCCTTGCTCACCTTTTGTTTGATGCTCTTCTCTCTGGCGTCTTTGCTGATCCGGTGTCTTTTGACGTCTGGATGCTGCTCTCCATGCTGCTGGACGAAGTTCTCGAACTGAATATTTCTCTCCTTGAATGTGTAGTACTCGACGGAGAAAGCCTCCTGCTCCTGTCTGCAGCGGTCAAGGTCCACCCCAGTGTCCTGGACTCTCTGTTTGAGAGCCGAGATCTGTTGCCGGATGTGCGCAGCGAGATCGCCATCTCCAGTGGTACCCGGAGCCTGTGGAAGACGACACCATATCACGTCATGTCAGCACAACAGGGCTGTGGCAGTGACGACACTTGTAGGAGCACCGAGGACCTAAGCGGGCTCAAGACTTGTCGCACGCCACCGGACTGTACCTGTCGTACGATCTTCATCTCCTCCTCCAGACAGTGCCTCACGGTGAGAAAGAGTCCGATCGGGTCCCCGGCGTACTTAGCCTAAAACAAGAGCAAGGAGAGTTCACTCACCCAGAAAATGTTCTGCTTGACGTCAATGCCCTCAACGCTATACGGCGAGTAGCCCAGATAGTGCAGGTTGCTGTAGAAGTAGCTCGTTCCTAACGTCTGGACTAGTGAGTTAAATATGGAACACTCCATCGTCGAGTTTACAGATGCTGTTGCTGCTGCTGCGGATGTCCATACGTAACTACATGAACGAACGCAAGCACATTTCCGTTCGAACTCTGTCGGGCGCTATCTACACTACTGTTTGTTGGCTGCAGAGGCAACGACGACGACGATGACGAAAAAACAGTATCCTACGCGATAAGCGAGAGAACGAGAGCGAGGGGACAGCCTGTAGGTGCCTTCATGTCAGAGCCGACAGCAACTCACCTTCAGGGACTCTGCGATCTCTCCTAGCTTTCCCTTCATGAGAAACTTCTCAGGGTCGTTGGGCATGGCCGCCACGCCGGCGTCCAGCTGGCTCAGCAGCTCCTGCGACACCTGACAAGCGGCCTGGTGGTGGTCCGGATCCTCCTGAACGAAAGGCGTCACCGGAGAGAACTTTTCTTCGATCCATGCGGCCAGATGCAGACGGACTTCGAGCGGGAAGTGGGCGCGGTACACATCCTCCACGCGACGCAGCAGCTCTTTGGGGAGCTGCTTCGTCTGGTCCCACAGCATGGCGGACAGGCAGGAGGGGGCTGGAAAAGACAAGGACTGCAGTGTGGGGACGTCGTCACACCATGTAAACATGACTACGCTTAAGTCAAGTCTCTGCTCTGTCCACACAGGTCAACGTACTGTAGAAGACGGCGGCGGTCTCTGCCAAGTCCGGCTTGACGTCTTCCGGCACCATGGTGTTCACGGTGGCGCTCTCGCTCGTTCTCACTCTCTGATAAAGCCAATATGTGCGTCCAGCCAAAGTCTTGGGCATGAACGTGAACGCCTCTCTCAAATGAATGAATCATTCATCCCTAGAAGGGATGAAAACTTACGCGTGGTCGTCGCTCTTCCACCTCCTGGCGTCCTGCGGCGTCGACGACGACGGCGGCGATCACGGCGGTGGTGGGTGCAGCGGTAACGACGACGACGACGACGACGACGACGACGACGGACGGAAAGATCTTTCGCCGGCCAGCAGGTTCTCTTCAGTCAGAGTTTCTTCGCTGGCAGCTTCTTCTACGCCCCCCCTGCCACGGTCGCGGCCGAGTTGGCCCCGCCAGCCCGATTCTGTAGAAAGAGGAAAAGCCCAGTTCCAGGAATTGCGTCCGTGACGTCACCTTACATATGTACAAGTCAAGGTAGCAATGGAACCAGCACGGCCACGGCCATGTCCACGACCGTGGACACTGACAGACTGGAGGACTCCTTCCTTTTGGCACCAGTGCCAGGGTCCAACTCAGCTCGGCACCCATGGTAGAGAAGCCCCACGCCCGGACGCTGGCGTCTGTATCGCAGGACCCGACGATACCGCCGGTGGCGACCGCGTCAACTTGACACGAGAAGGGTCGTTGATGCCCGTGCCTTCACTGTGTTTACTACTCCATGGCCGCGTTGATCAAGTACAAAGAGTAGATATCCAGTGGCAAAACAGTATCGCATTGTTATTCTCGCGTATCAGAGCTTACGTGACAAGAACTGACAGTCATCTGGCAGCTCTGACGTTTCGAAGAGAAACAACAACAAATCCATTCTTCTCCTCTCCCTTTCTTACAGAAGTGCAACTTTTTTTTTAAAAAAAAAAAAAGAAAGAAAAATAAGCTAGGGGGTCGCTCTACTTACTCCTCATCATGTCCGCGTCCCCGGCCCCCACCGGCGGCGAGGCCAGTGGCGGCGGAGCAGGCGGCGGCGGAGCAGGCGGCGGCGGAGGAGGAGCCGGCGGCGGCAGCGGTGAGGCCGCCAACCAGCAACGCAAGAGCAACTTACAACGAATCCAGCAACGCAAGCAGGCAGTCCGTTGCTGGCCAAATGAGAAGAAGATCGAGAAGCTCTCCATCTACTCCTCGTGCAGAGACCCCTCGGTCGCTACTGAGTGCAAGTGCAACGGATGGAAGAATCCGAACCCGCCACCGAATCCGCCGCTGCGTCCGGACGCGGCCGCGCCTTCCGCGTCCCCGTCCGATCCGTGCCGCTCGTGCCAGCATCCTCTGTCCTCGCATGTCACGCACCTCCAAGAGCTGCCGGACGCTGAAGTTGACAGGCTGCTTGGCATCGTGGTAGACGTGGAGAATTTGTTTATGTGCGTACACAAGGAAGAAGACGGCGACACCAAGCAGGTCTACTTCTACCTTTTCAAACTGCTGCGAAAGAGCATCCTGCAGTTGTCCATACCGACGGTGGAGGGACCCTTGGGGAACCCGCCCTTTGAGAAACCCAGCATCGCCAAAGGAGTCACGAACTTCGTACTCTACAAGTTCGGACAACTGCCCGCAGGGTAAGCTCATGTCAGCACTGCAGCTGCTACTGGCCGCACTAGTTTTTCATCTCATCACTAGCGTCCTTTCCACTCTGTCCATAGGCACTGGCAAACCATGTACGACTTAGCTAAGATGTTCCTTCACTGCTTGAACCACTGGAAATTGGAGACGCCCACGGCGAGAAAGCAAGTCATGACAAACGACGACATCAACGTGTACAAGGTAAGGCCGTCTCGTCATCCAGTACCACCTAAAGCGGCGGTAGCAACTTCCACTTCTGACAGGTGAATTACACGCGCTGGCTCTGCTACTGTCACGTGCCCGCCTTCTGCGACTCGCTGCCGCACTACGACAGCACGCTGATCTTCGGCAGGACTTTGCTCAAATCGGTCTTCCAAGTAAGTTGTTGACCAGTCGGACAGGCTGCCTGTGTCCTGGAACGGCACGTCTCTCCTGACCAATAACAAAAACATGGCCCACAAATGGTTGAACGGTCTCTTTTTCACTCATGCAGACCATGAGGAAGCAACTCCTGGGTAAATTTCGCGCCGAAAAGGATAAAATGCCTCCTGAGAAGCGCGCATTGGTGTTGACGCACTTTCCACGCTTCCTCTCGCTGCTGGAGGAGGAGATTTACGACAACAACTCGCCCATCTGGGACCTGGACTTTCGCCAGGCGCCGCCGCCGCACGTGCAGCAGATGGCGGCCAAGTCCAGCGACTCCTCTGGAGCTGACAGCGGCTGCGGCGCGGGCCTGTCGTCGTCCTCTGCGGCGGCAGCGAAGAAGAGGAGCTCCGACGACGATGACGGGTGAGCAACAAAACCAGCGTGGACATGTTGAAGCAACACGCGTCGCTGTCTGTCTCTGTCTGCCTGCCTGTCTGTCTGTCTGTCTGTCTCTCTACCCCTCTATCTCTCTATCTCTGGCAGGGTTGCAGTCAAGCGGCAGAAGACTGACGACAGCCTCGATGCGGTGATTGGCGAGATCGTGGCCGTCATCGACGAGCAGGGGAAGCAGGTGGGCCCGCAGGCCATTCTCCCCGAGCACGCACCGAGAGACGAGGCTGCCAAGATGGAGGAGAAGAGACACGCCATCGAGTTTCATTGCATCTCCAATTCGCTCACAGAGAAGGTAAGCATTTGCATGCCGATTGACTCGGAGAACGACTGACGCTTCTGGGTGACAAAATTCCTCCAAGGTGAACGGATCCTAAGATCACCCGTTGCACACCCACCTGGTCTCCCACTGTTTCTGCAACAGGGGCCAGCACTTAATCATGCAGCCTCGGGACTAGAGAAAGTTCAGCTTGGAGGCAAAAAGAACCTTTGTTATGACTGCTGGAGAGGTTTCGTCACGGTAATGGTTCAGTAACAGACCTCACCCCGCCTTCATTGCTTTTCCACAAGCTTTGGGAAGAGCAAAACAGCTCGCTAAGGGCTCCAGCTTCTTTGCTGCTGATTAGTCTATCCTCTTTGGCGTGTTTGGTGGCATCTTCGTGGGTTGGGGCTCAGATGAGACGCGAGGATGCTAACCAAGGCGTGCGACAGCGAGTACGTGGCTGCGAACGCCCTGCATAGTGACTGCGACATGCTGGAAGTCAGTGTGCTCCGGTCTCTGGAGCACGAGAACGTGGTGTACCTCAGACAATAATATTTCATCGACAAGGGGCTGAACCACTTGGTCATGGAGAGAGAGTCGGGCGCTTGTCATGTGTTTGCAGCTCCAACGTAGGTAAGTGCGGCCTTGGGATCTTCATACGATTCTTGTCAACCGGCAGTTCCGTGGTCTGATGCTCTGTCGAAGGACAGACATCATCTGCAGCGACCTCTAGGCAGAGAATCGCCTTATCTGCGTATCGCTCGGAACTTTGGACAGAATCCTGAAGCATCACCCGAGCAGGCGTTCCAGCACTTGGCCAGTGTGCTCACACCCGATCTTCCACATCTCGCTTGATCTTGTCAGCAACGAAATTGACCTGTGGCAAAAACTTGTCGATGCTCAAGGAGGTGTCCGAATCAGTCCGGTGCGTCACTCAGACCACTTGCTGACGCGATCTCTCTTGATCAGGTCACCACATGCGTCATCATCCATGGAATGTAGTGTCCGATTCGAGATCTTTTGGATCCATACTGCAACATCAGGCCATCCTCGGTATCCGGCTTCAACGCCGGATGACCAGTTATTTCAGCACACTCGCTGGTCCACCCGTCAATCCATGCAATTGTGTATGTTTCTCCTGCAAAAATGATGCATATTTTGTCATTTGTAGGTACCCAAGCAAATCATGCTGTGGCTGATCGCTCTCCAGAACGTCTTCTCGCACCAGTTGCCGAGGATGCCCAAGGAGTACATCACCCGCTTGGTATTCGACCCGAAACACAAGACCCTGGCACTGGTCAAGGACGGCCGCCCCATTGGGGGAATTTGCTTCCGCATGTTCGCCAGCCAAGGCTTCACCGAGATCGTGTTCTGCGCTGTTACTTCCAACGAGCAGGTTAAGGGATATGGAACTCACCTCATGAACCACCTCAAGGACTACCACATTCGGAACGGTGTCTTCCATTTCCTCACCTTCGCCGACGAGTTTGCCATCGGGTACTTCAAAAAGCAGGGTTTCAGCAAGGAGATCAAGCTCGCCAAGTCGATTTATCAGGGCTACATCAAGGACTACGAGGGTGCCACCTTGATGGGTAAGAAGAATTGACTTCTCTTCTTCCCCAGTTGCACTCACTCATGTGACATGGATACTCTCGTTAGGTTGCGAGCTGAACCCAAAAATTGTGTACACCGAGTTCAGCGCCGTGGTGCGCAAGCAGAAGGAGGTCTTGAAGAAGTTGATAGAGCGCAAACAGAACCAGGTAACTTCGAGGTCTACTTGAGGGCGATGTCGTTAGCTCAAACCACCCAATGATGTTGGTAGATTCGTCGCGTGCATCCCGGTTTGACTTGCTTCCGTGACGGTATCAAAGAGATTCCCGTCGAGACCATTCCCGGGGTCCTTGAGGCCGGCTACGTGCCTCCAGAGAAGAGCGGGAACTCCAGCAGAAACACCAGGAACTCCGACGAGCGAGCCAACGACAGTGAGGCTCTTTATAACACCTGCAAAGCCATCCTGAATGGAGTGAGGAGCCACCAGTCCGCGTGGCCATTCATGGCTCCAGTTGACAGAAAAGTGGTAAGTATTGAACTACCTATCATTCCTTAGTTCTACTACCTAGTATTGACATGGTACTTAGAGGTAGACAAGGTTAACGCCGCATACAGAGCGTCCCTAGCCGCTAAAGTGCATGTCCTGACTCTCTAGGTGGCGGACTACTACGACCACATCAAGTATCCGATGGATCTGAAGACGATGAACGACCGCTTGAAGGCCAACTACTACTGCAGCAAGCGCCTGTTCATAGCCGATCTCAAGAGAATGTTTTCCAACTGTAGAGCTTACAATGCCCCGG
>JAAUXU010034945.1_pt1 | contig 21494 bp, 14 predicted proteins | sample 7278151 | NCBI WGS metagenome assembly JAAUXU01 (sample SAMN14350113, study PRJNA611818) | marine sediment metagenome | isolation source: surface marine sediment (1.8m) | place: French Polynesia: Moorea | collected 2018-08 | reverse complement strand
TGTGCCGGTGACCAGTCATGTGACCCCAGAAATGAACCCCAAAGTTCGCGACAATTTAAAGTAGACACGCTGTATATGCAGTGCTTGCCGTAAATAATGTCGCTTGGTACATATCGAGGTCATAGGCTGACTGGGGATGTTTCCGAGAGGAATTTCAACCTGTAATTGATCGTTCAGACACTGGGACAAACTTCTAGTACACAAGGTCACCATTTTGAATGTTTGTTAAGGCAATAGAGCACTTTAAGTGTGATGAGTTGACAAGAGCACTGTGGCGGTCGCTGCTGAAATTCGATGTTTTTGACCACTTTTTCAAAGAGAAAGTGGCTGAAATGTTCTGGGGGGCTCCCCCCTCCCCTTTTGGGGGGCTTCACCCCCCAACACCCTGCGCTGTCGTCCTAGGCCCCCAAGACACGTAAGAGATACTGGGCAGTCTAGGCTGTAATGGCCGGCCAGGCGACAAGCTCACGGAACAATTTTTTCAAAGACAAGAACAAGACATTGACATGACGGCTTCTTTACTCCAGAGAACGTGCTGCGCTACTGTTCCTTCATTTTGGGTAGTGAACCCCCCCAAAAGGGGGGGGGGCAGGTGGGGGGAGCCCCCCAGAAAATTTCAGCCACTTTCTCTTTGAAAAAGTGGTCAAAAACATTGAATTTCAGTAGCGACCGCCACAGTGCTCTTGTCAACTCATCACACTTTAAGTGTTCTAGCATGACAATGAGTGCTTGAAACTTGACAAGACTGCAGGATCTCATGTCTGACACTCTCCATCATACATTCCAACCTTAAATTTGACCTTATAGTTACCCCACTAAGCATAGCACAACGATTTGTACCAAGCGGCATTATTTACGACAAGCACTGTATTCATTTTGGTCTCAGGCCTATGCAAAATTTTATTAGACAAAAGATGCAGTCCCTGAAGTGCTGAGCACAAGTATGTGAGTGGCTTAGTGACATGACTATTAAGAGAGATTACAATGATTCAATATTGAAGGTTATTAACTGAGATTTATAACCACCAATGTTGCACATACAGTCATCACAAGAAGACAAAATCCCGTCTGATATCAATGCTATGTCAAAATTATGTTAGGGGAATATCATGAGTAAAGGTTTAAAACTCACTGGAAATAAGTTCCTGGGCACCTAGAGAGTTGGAAACAAAACACAAGTGGACTCAATCCATTGTTGAATACAAGTCTGGGTGCAAATATGTCTTAGGGTATGAGCTGGAGGTCATAAACTCACTTAAAAGCAGTTCCTTAGCACCTAGGGAGATGGAAATAAAACAAAGTTGTGTCATTTCCTCACTGAATGCAAGTCCGGGTGCACACTTGACTCACCATTATTTTTTAGGTTACTAACGGTTATAAACTCACTTACAACCAGTTCCTAGGCACCCAGAGAGATGTAAGCAAAACAAAATTGTGTCATTTCTTCTTCTGAATACAAGTCTTAGCGCACAATTGACCGGTGTGGACAGGGAGCTGTACCACCACCACCACCACCCTAAAAAATGACCATTTTGTACCCTCCCCCCCTATGCTCATGTCTGTGCATGGTACACATAATCCGTAGTATAGTATACAAAATTCGTTGTTCTTGGATCGTAGGTACGACCTTTACTTCACGAGCGTGTTTGGCTTCGAGAAGGATCAGAAACGTGACCTTAGTCAGCGAATGCCGCTCCGCTTTGTCTGGGGGCTCCAAGCGGTTGACGGGGGCAACCACCTGGATCCCTCGTCCAAAGGCCAGCTCCATCTGGACTATTCGTTCGATCCCGCCACACCGGACGCTCAACGATGGCTGATCCGATTCTGCGAAGAGGTGCGCCGCCAACCCTTCTTCACGGCGCCCTTGGGCTCGCCGCTCCTCTCCAATTGTTTCATGAAGACGTTCAAGGAGTGGATGGAGCGTCCCTGCAACGACGGCTTCGGCTCCGACAATCGTGCTCCGTGTTGCAGAGGTTCTTCTGGAGGATTTCCCTTCACTAGAGCCATCTTCTCCCTGTGCCTCCCGAGAGCGGTCGAGCACCTGTACCACACTCCGACCGACCTGTGGATTCCAGGAGCTGCGGGAGCCAAGTTTAACCTCACCACGGGCAGCGTGTCTGTAGTTGTGATCGAGTACGACTCCACCCAACTCTTCAGCTTCTCTCATGCTCAGATGGGAGCCTTTTACGCCAAGGTTGAGCAGTGGTTCCAAGACATCTTGGTCACTGCCCCGCCAGAGCTGAGCAAGGGCTTCTTTATATCTCCTTTGGGATTCTACGATGTCCAAACCAGCCTGGTGAGAGACACCCTCTGTGCCACTGTCTTAGCCCTAGCGGTGGCTCTGGTGGTGCTATTTGCTTCCACGCACAGCGTGGTGTTGAGCCTGTGTACCGCGACTTCTGTTCTGGCCGTAGTTTGCGTGTCGGTCGGAGGTCTGCTGGCCGCCGGTTGGCAGTTGAACGTGCTGGAGTCCACTGCGGTGACTTTGGTTATCGGACTCAGTGTCGACTTCACTCTGCATTACGCAGTCGCCTACAGACTCAGCGAAGGTGATGGAGGAAGCGATCGAGTGAGGTCCGCCGTGTCAAGGGTCTCTTCTCCAATCTTCATGGCCGCCCTCACCACCCTGCTGGCCGGGGTGTGTCTGCTCCCCTCTAGAGTGATGGCCTACGTGCAGATTGGCACTTTCATCGTCGTCGTCATGTCAACCTCGTGGCTCTACTCTACATGTTTCTTCAACTCAATGTTGAGTATCCTCAGTCCCAAGGAAAACAAGAGGTCCCTCTGCTGGGACAGCTACAGACGTTCATTCGTCAAGGCCACCGAGTGCTTTGAGCCTGGAAGTTCGATCGACCGGGAAGGGGAGAAAGAGTCTGGCGGCACCAACGACGAAGAGATCGAGGAGCCCTACGCCATCCAGCCTAGGAAGATCTTTGCACTCTCCACAGAGTCCGACGCTGCTGTTATCCTGGACGCCGGTGCAGAAGTCATAGGGCAGCAGCAACAGCAAAAGATCGTGACCACGAGGCCGAAGACGATGGTCCCGGAGCAGCAGATTATCACGTTGGGGCATGCGTACGCTGGCGACAGAGTTCTCGGTGTGGCTACGTATTACGACTTTCACGATGGGACTGAAAAGCTGCACTATCAGCAACCTGAAGTAGAACGAGATGGCTTGGTGGAGCATCAGAGACAATCGATTACGGTAGAGATGAATGGGGACTATCTAGCATGCAGAGAACAAGTGTTGGACGAGGTGGACGACGCCATGGTTAAGGAGACCGTTCTTCATCACGTACAAGACGATCCGCCAATGAAGGAGACTTCACTGTCCAATGACGAAAAGGAAGAAGGTGGAGACAGTCTCAAACAGTCCAATGAAGACATAGCGGATGAGAAGAGGATCGTGAACAAAAGAAAACGTACTCTGGAAGACGGAAGCGCCACATTGCCTCTACCGCCGTCGAAGAGGCTGCAGCGGAGGCACCACCACCAGCAGCCACTAGGAGCTCAAAGAGAAAACGACCAGCCAGTCCAGCAGCTCGACCAGAGTCACCAACAACAGAGTCGTCATCACTTCCAAAGCTACCGCAGTCTGGAGGACGTGGCCTACTTCCATTGCGACTCTCCAACCATTCGGGCAGACCCTACCAATTGTCACAAGGCCAAGATTCCGGAGGTGGTGAGCCACACCACGGCGGAGTGGGGGAACAGAAAGCTCAATCTGGCCGTGGTCCAGGTAGCCGTGGCGAACAACGTCTCTACTAGACACACCAAGAAGAAGAAGGAGAGGGAGACGAGCGTGACAGCGACCTCGACTCTCAAGGCTGAAGAGGCTGAATACCTGTCAAAAGACGACGCCATTTCCAAGGCTGCGGAAAGTCGTCACGTCAGGTTACGAGAACCGGGTGAAGACGACGATCCTACAATAGGCCAATCAGGTATCCTCGACAAAGAAACCCGACATTATGGATCGGCCTTGCTCAAATCTGCTCTCGCCAAGCCGAAAAAGGTCCCAACGGTTCCAGTGAACGAGGAAAAAGAAGTACAATCATCTGAGGTCGCACTCAATAATCAGCCTCCTGTAGTGACCTCCCATGTGTTACAGCATGCGAAACAGCAGGTCGAGATGACGCAGCCAAAGGAGGGATGCGTTAAAGCAACGCATCTCCAAGAAAGATTAATCGATCCAATAGCGCCCAAAATTCATGCAGAGCCAGAAGCCCACTCGTATCACCGGAGCAGCAGGCACCACGCACCTAATCCTGCTCACCGGACCAGGTCCAAAGAGCTGAAGCATTACAGCGTCTCAGCTGACCTCCCTAAAGTGCCTCATGCCAGGCAGATGTCTCATCAGACGACGGACGGAGTTCCAGTGCAGAAGCCCATAGCTATGCCCAGAACCTTTCACACCGGCCAGCAAGAAGCTTCTTCTTCAGTCATTGCAGCCAGACCGAAACCCATCATCAGGCCCCACGCCAAGCCACGGCGAGTGAGGGGATCCGCGTCTCTCAGTGAGGAGGAGGAGCAGAAGTTGGTGCTGGAAGTGGTCACGCACAGGCGGAAGAACAGCTACAAGAAAGCCCAGGTACAACACTTTACAGCTATACAGGGTGCGCATTACTGTTTTTAGCTTCCTATCGACGCTCTCCACTTCAACTGCTTCTGGCATTGACAAATGTGCGCAGCTGCATCAAGAGCGATTTCAGCAACAAGTAGGGGATTTATACTAATACCCCAGCAAATTTCTCTTTAAGAGATCAAAGTAATCTGCCTTACTCTGAGTGCCTTTATAAAACTAGATGAATGAAGCTGAACTGGGACATCTCCTAGCGATTGTTTCATACCTTGTGAATTCATCAAAATTCATAAAGAAAGAAAATGAGTGAAAAGTAGAGATTTAAAATTCCACTTGGCTGAGCTTTCTTGGGTCATTCACTAAAGAAGAAATGATCTGAAGTCATTTTAGATGACGATGCAACTGCTTTATTTGGGGGGCATCAACCTCTTACGTGAGAGTTGCAAAAGTCCGTAAATGATCAGGACAAAAGCCTTGTAGAGAGCAACTGATTCACCTTCTGCCAAGAGAACAACAAAAATTCATGTCCATCTCTTCCAGGATCGCTGGAGCTGATGCCCGAATAGTGACATCACAAGTCAGCTTCCAGAGGAAGCTGAACAATGCGCACACTGTATAACATGGGACACTCTCAAAAGCCATATCTTGTCGTGACAAATAACTTTAATGGATGTCTTGTGCAGGGGTTTGATCTTATCTAGTGAAACATCAAAGTGTGCAGAGGCCCTCATAGAGGCCACAGTTCATTTTTAAAAAATATATTCCAATCTTGATGTTTTCTTGCCCATTTGACAAAGTTGGGACGAAAAAAATTAAGGACTTTCCTACATAAGACGACCAATCCCCTGTACATTAGCGACGTCATGTTCAAATAAACAGTACTAATATTAGTAATGTTGGATGACGCGACACGTGGGACGCCCCTTAGAGTAAATAGGTAGTGTATGACGACTCATCTTTTTCCCGGACGGGGGAAGATGAGTCTGCCAGTTTTTCAAAAATTTTAATAATAATAATGCATGCATTTTTTGACAGGAAAGCCAGCCGCTTGAGCTGGACGACTGGAACGTCTTCCTCTGCCGGCGGAAGTCTAGCGGAACCTGCGCCGACGACGACGACCGACGGCGGCGGCGTGGTGCAGGCGGCGTGGGCTGTGGCATCGGCGGCGGAGGCGACCAACAGATCCAGCCGCCACCGCGCACCAGTTCAAGCCTGGGAGATCTCTTGGCCGCCAACGAGGAGGAGGGAGAATTGGACAGCAAGTTCTTCCACCACGTGAGCAGCAGGCCTGCCAAGAAGCCGTTCGTCACTAGGCATGTAAAGCTGAGGTCGTCCTATCACTATGAACGGCACCCGTTGTCGCACAGCACCAATGACGTACTGAACGACGCAGCATCGACCACCAGGGACAAGGGGGAGCCCATCTTGCCCAACAAATGCCCAGCCACACCCGACGTCTGGCTGCCGAGGACAGTCAAGGCTTGAGCAAAGGAGAACAATCACGTTTTTCATATGTTACATGAGTGGTGATCAACATGACTGCCTTGTACGTACCACAGGTTGTACGTAGTATGTCTGTCCTTGCACCTATGAGCAGTGGGCGCATATCATGGTCATGATGACTTCCGTGACCTTCAGTCTGCTGTACAAGCATGGGCGCTCAGTACACTTTGCTTGCGTGAGCTGCTTTCAAGGACTGTGTGGTCAACCGACATCGACACCAGGTTTTAGTAATAAGAATCGTATTAAGACCGGGTGACCTTGTCCTGACTGCCTCGGTTATCAGTTCTTTGGCAACAGTTACTTCAAGTACCACTAACAGACAGGCTGTTCTCATCATCAGGGAGCATCGTTCTTGCAGGTCAAAGGAGCTTCTTAACGTCTCTTTGTTGCTGTCTACAAACATGACACAGTTAGCAAAGATTGACTCCAGAATCAGGAAATCAGCTCTTTTTCTGCGTCGAATCTTTTGTTCCGGAAGTAACCGATAACCGATTGAATTGGAACCGATTATCCCGGGTCCATGCCGCCTGGGACAGTCGCACAGTCCTGCCGAGCTTCCCACCGTGCTGCTCACGCTAAACATTGCACTTGCCGTCACCCCACCCTCTCCCTCCCAAACTCGATCAAGATCTCTAAGTGTCAATGCATGAGCATGTAGTACTACGACCGCATGGCCACTAGCCTCCCGCTCCACTTGCGTACGTATATGTACATCTCGCCCGAGTCCGAGTCCACGCTGCTGCTGTTGCTGTGTTTTCGCGCACTACCACGAACTCCCTCACAGTCCCTCCTGAGTGAACCAAGAGATTGCTTTCAAAAACCAATGTGCACATTCAACCCCTCTCTCTCAAGTTACCACTGTGTGCTGAGCGTAAGGAGCATTGTTATACCGCGAGTGGATTAGTTTTTATATTTTCTTCTACTGTACGTACAATGTAATTGATACATCATCAGTAGAGCGAAAAAATGATGACGTCCTAGGGCAACACGTCCGCCCATGTGACCACGCCGGAAGCATCTCCGTGTAGACTATCTATATGTACACGTACACGTTCATGACATATCCTAATTTTTTGTGCACATCCTGTATGCGAGTACATACATACGGACATGACTTGGGAATAAAAGCCATGCTGGATGACTTCCTCTGTCATCTTGACAGACACACGACGAGGTACTAAAAGGATTAAGAAGGTATCGTTTACATAGAATCAACTATTAATAAATAAATTGAGCTTTATGAATATCAAACAAAATGTCCCGAACATATACTCATTGCTGTCAATCACCAAATGTCGGGCACTTGGAAAAGAAGAAGAAGAACGGCTCCATTTCACTTAAAGATATAAAAATAATTTAGCATTGTTTTCACTTGACTTGAATCAATCGTATTTTCTCTTCAAACATATTTTTGACAATTTCACTCACTTGACCAAAGCGATTGACTCAATGTTAGCAATAAGTTGTGTAATGTAAGCAGTATGTTGCAGTAATTCCGTCAGTGCTCATGACCTGTCTGAGACTGTAGTGTCCAAACAACTCGACGCTGTTGAAGGCAGTTGGCCACTGCTTGGTGGCCTGATTCATGAGTGCGCAGGCCTTTGGCAGACTTCGCATCATCAGGCATACCAGTGTGAAACAAGGACACGGCAAAGGAGGTGGCAAACAGTTCCTCCGACTCACGGTTTGCCTTTCTCGCTGTGCAGGGTGCCAATATCAAACGAACCAACAGGGTAAAATACCTTAGGGCGGAAGTATATTAGGACATTGTACAGACATAGCTTTATCGATGTGTTACGGACAAGGAGACCCTCTGGAAAGGAACTCAAAATTCTTGTGAACCCCCTGCAAAGTCCCCTGAGTGGACCTGTCAAAGTTGTGCAGATGAAAAACACTTTTCCAAGGCCTTCAACACTGGTTCGGCCCCAAATGACCTGACCAGCATGTCGGACCTTTGTCAAGTATGGATCGAATCTGCCGCGCAGAAGTGCGTTAAAAACGCTCGTTCAAAATTATCACCCGTTTTGAAACACCCCGTTCAAACTGAACCACTCACTTCTTTCGCCAAGGTTTCCCCCATCATTGCCATCCTTTTGTCTCCTGGAAAGCTGCACCTTCTTGAACAGACACCAACTTGCCATCAATGGTACTATGGAAGAGCTGAATGGCCTCGGATAGCAAAGTCATGGCCGCGATCAAAGCCCACTGTGGCTTTGCAGATGGCATTCCCCAGCCTTTCTGGAGACGTCTTCAGATCTATGATGATAACCTGGCAATTAGTAGCGCACTTCACTCGCTTCTTTGTACGTACAGGAATGGCTGTAGGCATCTGTGTCTGCATAAGCGCACGTACATGCGGGAGCCCGGATGTTTGCACATGCAGCACGTAACGACATGAGCGTATGCATGGACAGAGGTGACCAAGGGGGCTCTAGAGGTTCACGCATTTGTCCACTCCAAAGCGAGGACGTGGATGTAACACATCATGAAAGGGCGCGGTTAAGGATCGCGGATCGGGAAGGTTAGCTTAGGTTAAGTTGTCTGTTAGGAACCAGCATGAGATATTTAACTGTATCCCTATACAAACTATAGTGCAGTGTGATGAAGACGTCTCTATACGTGGTAGTTGTAGGTGGCACCCAGACAGCAACTAATTAGGATCATTCCCGCAACCTTACACAATACAAAGGAAGACATCATCACATTTAACGGACTCATACAGTGCAAGACCTGACACATACCTGACGTAGAGCAGTAGTTCAAGAATAGTACACACAAGGTACACGCTAATGAACTGGATAAAAAGGGGAGAACTTCTGATATAAGATGACAAATCAAATCGAGAGGGACTCTGGGACGGGACGGCGTCCAAGTCTCGAAGAGACAAATATATCTGTTTTGAGGTTGATATCGCGCTGAAATGGAATTTCTCCCATGTCTAAGTAACTGCATTTCTAGCGCTAAGTCTATCACTCTCGATACGGACGACTACTGACATCTGGCACCAAGTCCAGGATAGTGACTGTCATGACTATCGTCCAGAGAATATACATAGGTATATTAAGTATCTTCCTTTCTAGCTTCAGCCATTTCCAAGCCACGAGGACTTCACTTTCCGCGTACGGCTTTGAAGCACCCTGTATGGTGGGCGTGCGACAAGCAGCTTCAACGACGTTGGCCGCCTCAATATCCCCTCAAGGCCAAGGAAAGTAGGAAGTATTTTTCCATCATGTCGAGCACAACGCTTCACAAGCCCGAAGTATCTGAAAAGGTTCTGCTCATTGCCCACGGGATCACGTTCGCACTCCTCGCGCAAGGTGCTAATGAAGTAGGCGTTGTTGATTCGCCTTAATCAAGGTGTGGGATCGATCAATGGACCTCAGAAGTTTAGGTGAAGATTTTTAACCATCTAAGTTTGTCAGTCTTCATTGGAAGATGCTGTCAAATTTCCATTCCCTGTTCTTTGCTATCGTCCTCAAATAACTTTTGACTTTTTTCCATGCTTCTGGCGGAAATCCTAAAGTCTGGAATTCCCCCATAACCACGCAAACCATTAGGCCGCTACAGTTTTTTCCGCTTTACACGTACCACCTTATATATACTTACGATATGACCTGCATGAGGTGGAAACTTGCGCCAGTTGCTGTAGTATAAATCATGGTGGCCAAGTTTCTTGGCCAAAACATTTGGCAAGAATAGCATCGAGTAGAAGTTTTTTGAGAACGGGCCTGTGGATCGCAGGCGCTACAGAGCTTCATTAGAATCATTACCCGTCGAGTTGGTTTTGTGGATGATGTTTTCTTTTAATACGTAACATATCATGATACTTTGGTGCAGAAAGCGGTTATGCAGCCACATGCTACATTCAATTTATCGTTTATGCTTTGAAAGTGAAAACGGGCTAGGACGCCCAACTTACAACGTGAGACTAGAGGTGTCACAGGTGTTACTTATGTGATGTCCATTCTAATAGGTCGTAAGTCCGCACCGAAAAGCATAGTCTACTGTAGGACAAAAGTCGTCACTTCATGATTCACTACAGGGGAAGTAAGTTTGCTGCTCTCTGTCACAGACACACTAAACTTGGCAGTCTTGCATTTGGCTCCTTCCTGATCCAGAGTTTTCACTAAACGTAGGCGGGATTAAAGATGAATGTTAGAATGAGAGTTTAATTGTTACCAACTGGGCTGAGGAGGTGTGTCAAGGGACATGTCTTATCTACAGCGCACGCTATTCCTTTTTAGCTATCAAAATTTTAAGGACTAGTCCTGTCCTCATTAGATTGTGCCACTGAGGATCTTAAGTATGGTGAGCAGGTGGTGGTGTTGGCTCTTCCAGTCAACAAGGTGTTGCTTACTGAGGAAGCTGTCAAGGGTGTGAGTTCAAGAACCTCCAAGCATGATGTGTACATCAAGTACTGAGCCTGCACTGGCATGCAAACTAACAATCTCATTGTCATGCAATAGCATATGATGCAATCATAACCTTCATGTTACTGAAACAGACATTCTCCCCCAAAGCATATATTATTTCTCGAAAACCAAAATCAAGCAGGAGAGCTAATCACGTGACACTCATGAGTGAAACTTACATAGAGGCCTATACCCACTAAATCAATGGGATTGCATGTTTGTTTGCGTTGGGGTGGTGGGCCTGCAGCTGATGAAGCAAGGTAGGAAAGGGTGAGACAGGAACTTTCAGAAGTTGCAGAGCTGTGTGTGATTGTGAAAGGGTTTGGCTGCATCCAATGTAAGTTGATGCTTAGCCAACCCTAGTCTTCCAGAGAGCAGAGAGTCCGGGTGCTCTGGATCCACTCCTGGCTGAGCGATGTCCATTGTCCAAGGCCTTCTTGACCAGACGGCTAAGAGCTAAGTTGCGGTAGAGGGTCAGGCCATCATCCAAGGTCTCAGGGTCTAGGTCTTCTGGTAAGAGAAGGAGACATACCATCATAAATGAAGTAAGGCAATAGGGACAATTACAGTGTGAGTGACAAAGAAATGTGTCATTTTGTTGAAGACTTCATTTTTTTCTCTACCTATGGGGGGGGAGGACAAAGGCATGGAGACAAAGCATGTGTAGCCCGGCCAACAAATGGCAGACTGACACAATATGAGTATGTTTCATATTAATCATGTTGTACTTGATAGCATAATATTCATGAATGTCCTAAAGGTGAAGTTGTATTTGCAACATTAGTAACAATGAGCCCAAACCAGGCAGACATGGTCACACACTATAGACAAGATTGCCTTGATCTCTCTGTTGCATTTTCCAACTTAAAACTTCTTGTTCTGTCTTCTACTGTGACTCATACTACACATGCACAATGTATCCATCACTGAAGTACTCACCAATGGAGAAGTCTCCCATCTGGCCTCTTTCCACTAGCCTGGTGTCCCTCTTCTCCAAGGGGTTGGCCAGAGCAAAAGCAACACAGAGAGCAACAACCAAGCAGGCGGACTTCATAGTTGAGAATGAATTGATTCCAACCTCATTTGAGGGCTTTTTATAAGAGCACAAAAGGGGCAGACAGAATTAAGTTGGTTGTTGCGTGTTGTTTAAGCAACAAGACGCTCTTGCATGATGCAAGTACAATGATTCATTGGAAGCAATTGTGAAATGAAGGCATTCATTTAAATGAGACTTAAAGGACATGCACACTTTTCAGCAGGACTGAAAAATCTGAAGGGAACAAATAGTCAAGGCTTAAAGCTTATTGCTTTTCTGCAATGACGCGCTCAAGACCGTCATGAGCACCAGTGATCTAATAGAAAAAAACAACTATAGCAACTAGGTCACCATCGATGATGACGTCAACCCATCTGAATCCACAGATAGTTTACAAGGAATTAAGCAAACGGACTTAAAACTCTTGCCAGGACTGCTTAGCACAACGAGGACTGTGCGAATGGCACAATTTTTTTCGGGAATTCATAACTCAGGGAAAGACTTTGTAATCGGAACGAAACCTGGGGGTGAAATTTCGAAATTTTGATATTGGAAGCAAAACGAAAGCTCCGTTTCGAAAGGTCTACTGTCAGATGAAGCAAAGAAATCAATGACGACAAATGATCAGCAGTGAAAGGGCGAAAACCCAAATGAAGTCGAGGCCAAAAAGACTCGGAGATTCCTTCTGCAATTGAGAGAATTTTTCCGTTCCGTTTCCGAAAGTTCTTAGTGGGGAGTTGAAAGGTCCTGAGAATAATCACAGAAATGATTTCTCTTCACCATTGCTCTTCCCCTTGTCTCTAAGACAATATTGAAGATTGTGTGTGTACCAACGAGACAACAGGTGAATTTACTGGCCCTGAGTCTTTTTTTTGCTTTCACCTAAATCGATTGCTTGCTTGCCTCAGATCAATTTCTCCAGCTGAAGCAGAGTGGAACGATTCAGCACCATGTAAGTGTACGAGCAACGCATGTGGGCCTGACCATTGCAAGTCGTCATAGACATGAGGTTCTGTCCTACTGAGGAGGTTGTCGTGCATCAGCCTCGGCCCACCAAGAAAGTGTTCGAGGCCTTCAACGTGGCTCCCTTGACGTTGAAGAGAAGCAATTGCAAGATTGCTGCCCACGAGATCAGGACCGTGCACTACTTGCGCTTTGGACTCTGGTCCTTCATGGCCATCGCCGGCTGCACCGTGGTGTATGGGACCTACTACTACCTCATCCACTTCACCAGCGTCTAGCACAGGGCTGTGCCTGCCATTACGAAGTACAGCCAATGTGGATTCTACACAATTTTTGCAGTGAACATGCATGTGCTATCGTTACCATAGCAGAATTTCTGGAATACATGTGCATCGATAGCCGAGAATGCGTGAATGCAATAACCTCTCTATATAAAAGCGCGAGGGTCCTATGTCTGTGTGTCTGTCTGTCTGTTCGCGGCCGATTTCTAGCTTTTGAGCAGCTGATTGCGACTGCTCTCGCGGCTGGTTTTGCGACGCTGCTTTCTGCTGCTGTGCGTGACTGACTGCTGAATATAGCAATTCCAATGAATTACTTACCAAAACTACGAGGTCGTCGTCGTCCGCGACGTCATCGGCACCGTCAAGACGACTGGGTCTGGGGAACTCGAATACTTTACTCCTGTTTTATTAGAAACGTGTGAAATTTTTCCGCTATGCCACCTTAGTAGCACAGGGCAGCCAAAAAACTGATGCATAGTGTGCCGTGGGCTGAATGGGCACTATACAACTCGCAACAGAAACTATGCAGCCAGCTAAAGAGCTGATCTTTAGGCTCTGCTCTCTGATGGAGACCAGCTTTTGGAAGAATTTTTGGATTTGAGAACTAGTCCAACAATGTCAACAACAGCAGTATAGTCCCCCTATGTTGCCTTAACTGATCTTGGTCTCCCTTGGTCGCATTGTTTTGTCTTCAGAGCCAATATGCATTGGTCTAAATTTTGCCCGAAAATGCATCACTGTACACAAAAAACAACCCAACAACAAATAATTACCATCATGTTTTTCACAAAGTTTAATTCTGCCTTAAGGTGTCTGAAACCTCTATCAATCGCTGCAGTTCATATTCCAGATCACCGAGTGAAATTCTGAATTTAAATAACCTTTGTACCTGAAAAGTTATGACTGTTTTTGTGGTGAAGTCTCGTCCTCTACCAGGTGAGCTATAATTAGATGGACGCTATTTTTAAGGCATTTTTCTCAATTTTTGGTTGGATTCTTTTTCTCCTTGCTAAATAGAAAGGTTTGGATTTACCTTTCGTATGCGGCCAGATTGCTATGGCCAGCACACTGGCCTTGCCGGGGCCCTGTACTTCAGCTGGGGGGCCGCACCCTCGATGGCCTCAACGATGTCACTGTCCTCACACCTGCAGTGGTGTTGGCCCACTGTAAAGTCCTTCTCATCACTAAACCCAAGAACACACACCGGCAATCCATTCTTCAAAATGTGGTGTATCTGTTTCCCCCTGTCCTTTCTCTTGTCCAACTGCTCTGGGGTTAAGTGCTGCACCTTCTGCTTGGCCAAAGACTTCAGGCCCCAACCAGATCTCTCCAAGTCATTCATTGTTGTCCTGTTCCCGCCATGCTCCTTGGCCAGCTGGCGGATAGTGGTGGAGGGCTGCTCTTGATCGACGCCTTGACCTCTGAAATTGTGCTATTTTTAAGGGCTATTTAAAAGTTCTTGTGGCGTGAAGGTGCAAAATTTAAAGGAGAGGACAAAGAATAAAGGCGATAATTTGTGCTTCATTAACCTTGTCGTCGAATGCTGTCGAAACCAAACCGGGCTCATTGTTCCCGTGCTAGCGGAAAGTTGCGCCTTCATCACGCAACCTCAATTCTTTCGGTCGTTTTGTTTGTTTGTTTGTTTGCTTGCTTTGTTTCAATTTTGTTCTTTCGATTAATTCCTAACGGCCAAAACAATTGCTCGATTCAGCTGGCTTTTGCAATTAACAGTTGGAAAATCTGAACGGACCTTTTAAAAAAGAATGTCTCGCTGAGTTTTACAGGGACCCTGAGCTTGGAGCTCTGAGTTCTAGGGATGTCGGCGAACTTTTGACTCGACTCGAGCTCATATCTCATAATTCGCAAAAAGGCAGCTGAAAGCCATTCCTAGAGGCTCGGGATTACGAGCTTAGGGAGCTGAAAAAATCAGCCAATGCATTATTTGTCTCGTCGAGCTCCGATTGTCACTAGCGATGCGTTTCAAGCTTGAAAATCAAGGCCAAGCCAGAGTGAAGCTCGTGAGTATCAAAAAAAAAGCTTGACTTGGACTTGGCTTGACCAACGGCAGATGGGCGTTTCCAGGTCGTCCAAAATGTGCCATGAGCACTGTCAAGATTTGACTTCAGGTTTTGCTAGACACAGCCAAAAGTCGTTGACCCCGAATATTGAGTTTGGTGTGAGCTTTGATCCATTGTCACTTGTCATCATAAAGCTGCTGTCCTCTGCCGAGAAACCGATTCTCGGCAACAATATCTTGATATCTGAAGGACAGCATCGACACCATCAACAGCACTCATGACAGAGGAGTCCTCATCTCATATGAGGAGGTCCACTCAGTCGAGACTTCCTCATGCTGCTGGCAGTGCCTACTTCACACCAACTATGGTTGGGGACCCTTCAACTGGGAGGGGGAGGCTTGAGGCAAGACCCCTAGGACCAGGTAGGGTCTCAAACCTAGGACTGGCAAGGTGCTGGCGGAAGTGGCCAACTTGGGATCGCACCAGCTGACTGCTGCCACTGGGGTCGCCCCTTATGGAGACCTTCGAGATGCGGAGCAATGCAAGGTTAAGCACTTTCTAAAAGGAGTGAAAAAATTGTCCTCCCACCCCTGTACTCCGCAATGGTCTGGACTGGATCATTGCTGATGGTTCACCGAGACTGCTAGCTTCTTCAGAGCAAATGTGAAGCGCTTGGCCAGGAAGATCGACAATCGCCAAATGCCCCAGTGATTGCAGGTCAGCATTGTTTCTTCTGTCAGCAACTTCAACTTCAACATCACTCCAGCTGAAGCACCAGATTCCTCCCCAGTTCCTCGGAGTCAAAAGATTTTTCTTATTTTCAACTCTTCCCAACATAAGGTTCCTTTCTGAGATGTCCGGGATCAATCGCGAAAACGACTTGGCCGCCATTAAAGACCGCCTACGTGGAGGTGAGCAAAGTCAATAATCGTTGGTCATTGTATCATAAGCAGTGATGTGCATCTGCCATGTACACATGTAGGTGCATAGTAAAAGCCATAGTACAGCATGTTGGCTTTGTTCTTGACGCCCGACCGTACTTCAAGCGGCAGCAGGAGAGTTTTAAAATTAATATTAAATTTTCGAGCATTAGGTTTTCGTACTGTGTTGACCCGGACTGTCAGATTTGTTGCTGCTCTTGGTATTATGAGTACCACAGTTGTCTATTTCTTATCTAAAACATTCGACCAGCTGCTTTGTTCATGGGCTGGAAATGTGCAAAAGTCTGTCCTTGAGGAACTCCGACAGCACCGCTTCATCCATCCATATTGAGAGCCTGCAATTTCGGAAACCCCGAATCAATGGCAACTCTGAGCACGTGAGGCGAAAGCAGAGCTTCGTGGGGTATTAGAAAAATCGTGTCTGCCAACATCGGAGAAGTTTTCAACTGTCCAGCGATGTCCAGAGCCAATAACGTCAATGAAGCCTACAAGTCTGACACCCAGTCCTGGCTGGGAATGGTCCCTACCGAGATCCCCCCCTCCCCCCTGCGCGATTCATACCTCAGAGTGGACGCTACTTTCGTCTCACCCTGTCAGCCGAGGCCTCCATGCGTGTGGAGATGACAGCAACGCCTATTTTCGAGGGCAGATTCGTGAACAGGCCCTCTTCCCCAATCAACTGGTACAACAACAGCAAAAAATAAAAAGATAAAAGACAGCTACGACGAAGTCGTACGTAACAACAAGACTCTTAGGCAAATATTGACACGCAACGCAACCAAGTACAGTGACATGACATTGGCTTCGGCGGGGTACGCGTATTTGCTGCCCACAAACGTACCTACACGCATGTCCTACATCGCTGTACGTACGTCGGTACAATGAATACGCTCGTGCATGCAGTGCACCGTATGTAGCTACTACCATCCTGGCCGGTGAGAGAAGCGAGTCTGCCAGGCACACACAGGGACTTTTGTCTGGCATCAAGTGCTGTGTTATTGCGTGCCAAACCTAACAACCGCCGCTATTGATGTACCAGCGATGACAGATCTGTGCCAAAGGTTACTGTACTTAGCCCTGCTTACATCATGCAAAGAGCCTTCCTTCTGCCTCGTCTTCTCTTGAGGAGGAGACACAGCAGACTGGGAGAGGTGTGCAGATCTAAAAGTTATCTATAAACTCGATCGTCTAGGGTGCATTAGCTCTAAAGCAGCGTCTAAAACTAGAATGGCTTCGTCTTAATAGCACTTCCTACTATCTAGCCTTAAGAGCTACAAAGGCATGATGGAGCAGAACACCTGAGATAGTTGCCATCACATGTGCTATGCAGTATTGTATGAGGAGGAACCAAAAGTGACGATTTGCTGCAGGAAATGTTGCCTCTATTGACATGAGCTAACCAGCGTGTCCTTGAGGACGTCGAGACTCTTGTGGGTGTTGCGCCAACCCTCTGCCTCCAACTACGTGGCGAGACGAAGCGGACGAGACTGCCTGCCTGCACATGCATTCCTGCACTCCTACGCACGTGGGCGTATTTGTTGCAACGCGAATATTGGTTTGCAATTCAAGAATAGGCAAATCTGTTTTGCACACTTTTGCACAGGTGTTTAATCGCCAGTCCTGCTTCCTTCCACCCCTTTTGTACGCGAACAAACAGCATCAGCAGCAGCCGCAACAGCAGCAACTGCAGCCGCGGCAGCCGCCGCGGCAGCGACAGCGATTCATTAAGACTTTTTTGCACTCCTCGTCTGTATTTCGCATATTTGCCACGCACGAACTTGTGCGCACGTTGTTGCGTGTGGGACTGAACATCAGAGCAGGGAGATATTTGTGAACTTATATCCACACTCTTCCTCTCTATTTGCCTTGCTGACAGGCCCACACATTAATAGAGAGAGAGAGGCCTCCTCAACGTATACAGAACATACTGCACTACAATATGACTCCTACCCGCACACACGGTGTAGAGAGCAGGTAAATTTTCGCAACTTTTACACGCATGACTCACCCCTCCACTGCTCTGCAGCAGCCCAGGCAGCTCTTTTTTGCTCTTCCTCCCATTTTGCATGTTGTCGGTCATGATGACGTCACTGCTGCCTGTGCTGCTAAGAAGTCGCTCTCTGCGAGCACTTATTTTGCCTCAAAGCGCCGCAATCATATGGAGCAAGGGCATAACAAGAAAAAAATACAGTGGACACATATTATTGGCAGTACCAATTAGTCGGTGTTGCACTGCTTGGTTCCTTCCCCCCTCCTCTCCGGCAGGAAGAGCAGCGACGAGCGCGCGCTCGCGGACCCGCGCGCTCTCGGCGGGGACGACGACGAGAGCAAAGAAGAAGTCGAAGAAGGCCTCAGTTAGGCAGTGGAGGTTTCACTGGTGAGAGGGGGGAGTTCGGGGTATTTTTTGTTCCTTCGTGTGTTGCCTGTGAGTTTGCCCCCGGTCAAAAAATCAATTCTGCTACAACAGAGAGCGTTGCTCAAGGAGCCAAACAAAAAGTGTGCAAGAGAAGTGTGTGTCAGAAAAAAAAGCCACGAAGCCATGGACCGACTGTCCTTCCTCAGCCTTCTCCTGCTGCTGTTGGCCGCCACCACCACCTTCTGCCAAGGTATTGAATAAAGACGTAGGTAAAAAAAGGTCACGCTTGGACACGAACTTTGTCGCCCGGGATGCTTGGGATTCCGTCGGCGGCAACAACTGGGCTGGAGCGAGATCGCTGCAGGAGATACAGGGTAGAAACGTTGCTCCATAAATTACGCCTCATTGTGCGTTGATATTCCCGCGAAAGCGAGTGAGAGTGAAAAAATATGCTTTAATTCCGTCTGTTGTGTCCCTGAAATAGAAGCTTGGTGCTTTTTCCAGCGGAAAAAAAGCCTTCTGTATGGGTGTACACGTTTTGTTATAACAATAGAGCTTCCGTTTTAAATGTTTTAATATGAGTTTTTAAGCCCCAACTCGAGTGTTTTTTTTACCTCCAGGGAGGAAATCGTAAAGCTAAAGCAACGACCACTTCCGATCCCCATTGAGAAAACGACTGTGTGAGAAAAGAGGGAAAGGGATGAAAAAAGAACAAGTTTGGACAGAAAAAAGTGATTGTTCTCAATCATCCTCTCCACACCAGGTTAGGGGGGCTTCTGGGAAAAAATACAAGGGGAAAAAAAGCTGCGTAGGACAAGGGGTGATAGGGGTAGGCTGGAATTAGCGTTGGGGAAAATATGGGTATTCCTGCAGTGAAAGAGGAGAAAAAAATGGGGCTCCAAAAAATGGGCTGTTGAGGGAGCTTCTGACGAAAAAGAGAAAACCCTGGGGAGTTTGTCTGTCCGCCATGATTTAAGTGAGTGACATCGACCCTGAAATTAAGGGCAGTTATTTGTCTGCGCACTGCACGTGTGCAGCGTCTGTACTCAGCGCAACATGACTTTTGCATTACCTCTCACACATGATTGTGAAGCCAGCTTTTTCCCCCCTTTTTTTTGAATTGTCAGTTTCAATTTTCACTCCCTCTTTGTGCAAATGCGGACACTTTTCTTTTCTAAATCTCTGAATCAGCAAGATGGTTCCACTAAGTGGAAATAGTTGTGGTATGAATCACGATCATCAGAAGTGATGGGTTTGAAGCAATCATTGTTTAAACGAGGATAGAGAGAGGTCAGGAACACAAATCATCGATAGTTGTTGTCTGATCTTGATCTGCTGAAAATTGCTCAAGTCATGGACCATTATTGTTGGTTGGGCAATCGTCATAATTGTAACGTAACTACAGGGTGGGGAGGAAGGAAGGAAGGAAGACCAGTCAGCGTCTCGGAGCCGCATCCAGACTTCACCCACCCTGTATGTACGTATCTCTCTATCTACCCATCTATCTACAGGGTGGGCCCCCAACACTGGATCACTTCATAACCCCGTCAGTTCATGTTCACTCCAAGATCAAGTCATATTTGTTGCTGGCGGAGATACCCCCGCTTTGCCTGGGTCAGAGAACGAAACGTAAGCACGTAAGCTTATGTAAAACCGCGCCAATGCTCCCCGGCGCTGAGCGAGGGGAAGTCAGTGCAGAGCATGTGCACTGCACATGCTCTGCACTGACCGCATGGACTCATATTTTGCATTGCCGTCTAGTCTTCTTCAAGCCGGTCAACTTCAGCTGGTTCGGATAGTTCTAGAAACCCGGCTTACATCAGCTTGGCCCGGCCCGGCTTGAATATCTAAGTCCATCACTAAGTCATCAATTCAAGGGGGGGGGGGTTGACTGAGGGGTGGTATCGATGGATATTCACTGGTTGAGCTGGAAGCAGGATCGGACGCTGTTGACATCTTTTTAGCGCGCTCGAACCGGCTAAGAAGGGGTTGTCAGCTGATTTGAGCTGGTTCAGCTGGGTTGAGCTGCAAGTCTGAGCACGCTTGGATCAAGCACAGAAGTCTTATCTGTAAGATGAGAGGAGACGTCCAGCGTTTTCCAACCACCCCGTACCATATAAGAGACTGAGAACGGTTGCACGACATCATCTTCCTCACAAGATTTCTTCTATTTAAACTGCTAAAAGCTCGGTTTTTTTCATCACACCAACCAGCCTTTTCTCTCTCTCTCTCTCTCTCTCTTGCTCCCTATCAGCAGGAGGCATTTTTTTGACGGCTCTTGGATTTCGACACCAAGAGAAGATCTCTGTTTCTGTGGTGATTGAAACCAATTTTTGAGCTCTTGGTGGGCCTCGTCATGACTCGACACTCGGCAGTGCTCGAGCGGCCCATACAGCAACACAAGGGGTACGTTCGTGCCCAACCCTGCTGGGGAGGGAAGAGGGGGGTGCAACGGAGGAGCACAAAAATGGGGGAAAAGGTGGGGGGGATCCCACTTCTTCACCGATAAAAAAATGACTCGTTGGTTCTCGACCTAGCATACGGGGTGGCGATTCGCCACTGGTACGTCCCCTCTGAGCCACCCTGTGTCTGTCAGCAGACGAAGGCTCGACTAAGTGAATAATGAGAGAGCTCGGAGTTTTTCTAATTGTATACTCGTATTTAGCAAATTAATCTTGCTCTCTTATTTTGGCGAATATGATCCCGTGGACGAGAGTTGATTCCTATGGTTTGCAATCGGACTCCTCTGCTTTCACAGACGCACACTGCGTATGCACGTACATGCAAAGAGACACAGACGCATATGTACGTAATATTTCGCACGCATGCACTGTTCGGTGGAAGAGTGCGCCGCGCACACGCGCACGAGACACTAGGCAGCGCTGTACCGCGCACGCGCGCGCATTCAGTGAAACTGAGTCTTGTTTTTTGAAATCAGATCCGCAAAAGCTTTGCCTTTGTTCATTCTGCAAACCAAACCAGCAGTGGCAGATCTGCATCGTCTGTCACGGAGCAAACTGACGGCAGCTGGAGTCAGCTCTACTTGAGTCACACTGTAAGTGTCTCGGCTGTTCTATTTTTATTCATCTATGGATAGTGTGAAACCTTCAACATTTGTGACAAAAGTCTGGAGATCAAGGCTAACGTATCTTATTCACCTCATGCATCAATGGCCTTATGCAATGCTGCGCTCAGACCACTTCATTAAGGTTATTCACGGGGCAGAACCTTGCAAAGCACTGACAAATCAAGGCTAAAATACGTTATTCTTACCTTCGCCAATCGATTGTTATACAGAATTGACTTGGTGCCAAATGGGTATGCTCAGACTGAATTTAGTCTGTTGTAGGACACTGTGTAGGAAACCTCTGCCCCCAAATTTGCAACTTTATAAGCGAGCCAACC
>JAAUXU010098353.1_pt1 | contig 21504 bp, 23 predicted proteins | sample 7278151 | NCBI WGS metagenome assembly JAAUXU01 (sample SAMN14350113, study PRJNA611818) | marine sediment metagenome | isolation source: surface marine sediment (1.8m) | place: French Polynesia: Moorea | collected 2018-08 | reverse complement strand
GAGGGGGACACCCCCACCCGAACCCTCCCCCGTTAGACACTAATGCACCGAAACCTGTGCGTCATGTGATCGGGTGCAAGGTCTCGAGGTTTCATTGTGCAATGGATCATGCCTCACTTTGTCCCTGAAGTTGCGCTGTGCCCGGACCCTGGCTTCAGTTTGAGGCCTGCCCTGCTATGGTATTGGAGCAAAGTCCTGTTGGTCCTGTCACTTCTTCTCGAGACCATTTATCTGTCTCTTAGAAGGGTCAAAGATGTGCGCAAGGTGACCAACAGTGATGCCACACTGGAAGGCATGCTCTATTGCAGCATTCCTCCGTATCAGAAGGTCTGCCTTGGACAATTTCTTTGACAGAGCCGTCGCCATGATGTTTTTCTTGAAGTGAGCAAGCAACTGAGTTGAGTGCTGTACTTTTCCACTGAGTGCTGTCCACTTGAAAAGTGTTTTTTCTGTCTGATTGAGTTTTCTTGGCATGCAATCCCTCGCCTTTTTCTAACGCATACCACAGAAAGTCCTGATGTTCAGAAAAATGGGTGTCACAAGTGATGTGAGGGGCTTCAGGTGGTGCTCCCCCAAGATTTAGGTGGGCTAGGGAAGGCAGGATCTGCCCACAAATTTTTTTTAACTTTCCACAAAGAAAAAGTGGCCACAAAAGGCAAAAAACAGCCAGTGCCAGCATGAGGTCATCTGTGGGTTTCCAGTTTGGGTGCCCCAGTGTCACTTTGGGCACTCAATACTGTGAATCCATGCACTCAAAGTTATGTGTCACTGTCTGGAGAACTCATTCCATGCAAAAATTCCGCTTAAAAATGAATCCATGCAGCCTACGCACTAAGTTTCCTCTCACTCAAATTAATTACGCCTAGGTCTGTCTGTATATTGTTGTTACGAGATCAGGTCTTCTTCTCAAAGACGTTTATTCTGGAATGTCTAGCATGCAGAAATCAGAGGGGAGGAATCATAGTGTAGTGGGGTAAGCATAGGTGGAGAAATGCATAGCTAGTGTCTGTGGGATCGCACTACAGAAACTGTATAGTAAAAGGAAGTGATGCTCCCTGTAGAATATCGTATGTACCACATGCAGAAATACAACCTCATGACATATATATGTTCAGTGTGTGTGAGGAGGCGGTGTGTGTGTGTGTTTGGGTGCGGTGCGTGTGGGGGCTCTCACATGTGCCTGGAGTGCTTGGACAGGGCAGAGCGTCCAGTGCATATAGACTTCTGACTTGAATGCCGGGTTCCCCTTATTCAGCAAAATGCCAACGTAAGAGAGGTCCCATGAGGGCAACTGCCAGCTCCTGTCTGCCATGTGTCTGAGAAAAGGCGAAAGAGTAATTGCTGATAACAGTACAAGCTGTTGGAAAGGTTCAATTTTGAGGAATTCAGCAAAAATTGGGCTGGCTCATCTGCAAGATTATCCTCCCAATGCCATAAGGGCCAACAAACTAAGGCATGGCTGCTAGTAACACAACACCTTTTTCTTGTCCTCAACTTTTCCAAGATTGTCCATGACCTGTCAAATATTCCTCCACTCACCAGAGACATGCCTGAGTATTCACGCCCACTTTGCACCATTGCCTCATCAAAATTTGCAAAGAACTGGATATCTGAGAGAGTCCTCAGAGTCCACCAAGTTCCACCACTGGAGCATTTCCAAGGGAATGTTCAAGAACTTGTCCAGCACTACCATCAGGGGATGTTGCATGGTGTATGTGGACACCTGTGTGGTCCAGAAAGTATGACAATCTTGCTAAGTCCCTTACCCCATATAGCAAGGAGCACATTGGCATTTCAATGTATCCAAGAAACTGCAGTGCTGTCCCAAAAGCTTCATCTGGAATCCGTCAACTTTCCCCTTGCCTGTGACCTCAAGTTTGGAAACATCATTAGGGGTCTCCAAAATATATTGCAAGCTTTCCTCATGTCTTCCGTGAAGATTGAGCACCATGAGAAGCACCCAGACAGGCCTTTGGCTCAATCAGGGAGCATGCACGAGCATTCAGAAAAGATGATTTCCCATGGAACAACGCTTAAAGCTACTTCAGCTATGTGCATGAATCGGGAGATGATTCTGCTCCTTCTGCTACTGCTGCTGCCGAGTGTCTGTTGCACGTCGTTTACCTGTGACTATGCTGTTGTGCATGAACGAGGTGTTATTGACCTGCAGCATGTCCAAGGATGGGTCGGCATGTGGCCTGGAGGTGAGTGGAGGGTGAGTGGCAACATCCAAAGAAAGTTTCAGCAAATTGCATCATGGAAAAGTGGTCAAAAACATCAAGAATCGGCCACGACCGGCACGGTGCTCTTGTGAACTCGTGTTACTTTGAATGTGGGTTATTACCAAAAAAAATCTACCACTCCCACGACTCCCAGATCTTGTAAGCAGACATATCAAGCTTTTCATTGGTCGCAAAAATAAAATCACTTTCCTGGCACCCATGACAGAAAATTGCAATTTTCTCCTCAGGGGTCAAGAAAATGGTCATCTTAGCTTGAAAGGGACTTGTATATGATATTTTTTTTTAAAAGCTTGATATAATCTACTACATATATAAAGTAATAGCCAGCTTGACCCAGAGAAGGTTACAGGAGGGTTGAAGGTCCATTTTTAGGCCACTTTGAGGCCAAAAGTGCAGTCACAAAATTATTTCCTATGGAGTGGAGGCAGCATGGCAGCAGTGGCAGAACTGGCAAGGGGCAAAGAGAAGAAGGAGGGCCATGGAGGTTCTCTAAGGCCAAGTCAAGTTGGGCCAGTTAAATAGCCATTAAGCACTTCCCTCTTTCACCACAACAGGTTACATCCCTAGAGAGCTGCTTCTAGGACATCACTAAACCTTAAAAAACTCTGGGCCTCCTCAGAAGTAAACTTAGTAGGCTTTTGGCAGCTGAAGGGTTGCCATGCTGCTGAATGAAAATAATTCTGGGACATAAAATATTTCCACCAAGATACCTTGTGCTGCCAAATCACATGATGAAATGATATCCTCTCTTTGTGTTGCCTGCCTAATTGGGAAGGGGCTAAGGCCACTTACAGATGATCAGAAATGCCTGGTGAGAGACCATTTGTTGTCCTCCTTTTTTTGAAGAAGCTAATCTGCCAAAGGCTATTTGCAAAGACTGCAGAGTAAAACTACCTCCAGTGACTTCTATAAACCCTCATCAATACCCAGATTGGACTACCAGAAACTGACTGACTCTGTCAAAAACAGACCCTCTCTGACAAGAACAAATAAAGTCTGTCAATGCACACTATGCTCTCTTGCAAGGCAAGGCTTGAAGGCAATGCCAATAAAGCTTGCTCAACCATACCTACTTGCTTTAGCTCAGCCCACTGGGCGACCAAGGATGGATTATCCCAAAGACACTGCTGCACCTACCACAATGTGTTCTTACTGTCACAGTAAAATTGGAAGAGGTAAAAGGCATGAATGCACCAAGACAACAAGGCTGTACAATCTTAATGCCTCCCTTTCTCCAAGAACAAAAGTCCAGATATGCACAAGCCATCTCAGGCAAAAGTCATCAGGCACAGACCCATGCACTGTTTCCCTGTCCTGTCCTGCAGGAATGCCCATGAAATTGATTGTCAATACTTCTGCAAAATGCAACCTTTCTGCTGCCTTCCCTTCTCCACTGTCACATTCTACAATACTATCAATGCAAACAGCTAGGATTTAGCAACAAGCAAACACTTTCAGTTGCAAGTATGCTTAGAGAGGGAGCTGGATCAAGGCAACAGTAGAGTCAAATCTAGCACAAAAGTTTATTAGTGAGGGAAAGAAATTAATGAGCCATATTTTTTTGAAGACTGTGAATGTGATTTTCAAGTCAGATGAAGGAGGAAAATCCACTGTGGCCTGCAAACCTGTGGTTATCTGCAGAAGCATCTCTCATTCTGTGTCAGAGGTAGTCTGACATCAGCCTGATTTTAGAAGTGACAGCCTTCCCATCTACAAATTAGGAATAGATGGTGGGTCTGGCTTCTTGAAAGTCTGTCTGAATATCATACTGTAACAACTTATTTTTCTCAGAGGTACTTTACAATTGGCTGATTCTATTTTCACTGAACTTCTTGTCCTTCTTCTGATCAGAGCTCTGGTCTTCAGGTCCTCTCATCTTGGAGTGCCCGTCTCTTTCCCCTGCTTCCCCTTTTCAACCCCTTGTCCACTTTCCCTGAGCCAAACCCAGCCATATCCTTGTCTCGGTCATTCAGTTGCAAAATTCTACGATCAGGAGGCATGAGAGAGAGAGAGAGTAAACTCTTCCCAGACAATTGGCTCTGGCCCAGTCTTGATTGACTGCCCGTTGTCTGTGTGTGTGTGTGTGTGTGTAAGTGTGTGCAGGGTGAATGACGGTGATCTTGACAGAATGTGTGCAGTGTATATGACGATGATTTCATTGAAATTGTTACAATACACATTACTGACAGAGAGCAACAGCATCTTACAAAATCTCCCGGAAAAAAAACAAAGTCTATCTGGTTCTTTCCTTGATAGTGGAGTGAAGAAGCTCTTCACCCTTGCCATATCTCCAGAAGTTCCAGAAAGCTATGACAATGTCAAAAGTCTCCTCTCATTACTTGACATTTCTTGCTTGTCCTTCACACTTTCTTGTGACATGGAGCTCTCCAACATTTTGATTGGAATTCAGAATCATGCTTCCAAGTTTCCCTCTGCCTATTGTGAAACATGTGCTCCTTTTGAAAGTCCAGGTAGGATGAGGACAATAGGATGAATCAAACAGCTGTCAAGCCTACCAAGATGAAGGTTGTCCCAAAGCAAGGGCTTGGGACTTTTTTAATTGCATTGAACCTCCTCTCCTTGATGCCCCAGCCAACACTGAAACCTTGGATCTTACTCCTCACCTAGAATTTCATTTGCTTCTCAGGGTGAGGAATAAGATCTTAGATGTTTCAAATGAAAAATAGAGCCTTTTAGTGGGCCTACACTAACCACATAGTACAGCAAGGTTACCAAGGAGGATGTCTAGAAGGCAACCAAGTCAAAATGCTTCTACAGAAAGCAAAACCACTCAAAACAGCACTGGTGTCTGAACTTAAGAAGTTTGCTATTGCTCTGGAGCAGTTGGAAACTGTCACAACATCCTGCTTTAGTAGTCTCTTGAAAACATCATTTGAGCAAGACATATCAATATCAAACTTCAAGCTTCATTCTTGAGACTAGAATCAATGTCACACCAAAAGTAGTTTACTGTGTATTTTCACACATTCCAGACTTCTGCAGGAGAAAGAGGGCTGGTTTTGGCCAATTTTCTGAACAGACCTCTGAAACTGTTCACCATGACTTTAAAGAGAGATGGGCACATTATGCTGTGCCAAGGACACATCCTCAATATGGAGAAAAATTGCTGCAAGCTGTCTTGAAGTACAACAGCTTGCACTTATAGGATATACAGTCTCTTAAGCAGACTTCTTAGGATGTTTGTAGTCCAAAAGTCTGAAAACTTCCCAACAAAAAACACACAAAACCTACAAAAAGATTAAAATAAAAAATCAGAAGCACAAAACCTTCATAGGAGAAGTGTAGAAGAAAGAAGGAAATGTATAGAATTTATAGAAGAAAATTGGAATTAAAATGCCTTTGCCATGTCACAAGCCATGGATGAAAGAATGTGAGTGGTCCAGTTTTTTCCCTTCACTTCATTCTGACCTCTTGGAATACAGTTACAGCCCACAGAACCTTCCTATTTGATAATTCGCCCCCCAAGAGCTTGACTTTTAGAACTTCTGTATTGACATAGAAATTTCTCTAGAAGATGTCAGGAATGTAGAAGACGGCAATGTGGTTGTGCCAATCAGGACATCCTTGGAGGCACAAAATGTGTCTGCCGTGGTGTATCTCCACAAAAACTTGGGAATGATGGAATAGACGTACAAGGTACAACTCAACATGTCATGTCGAATATCGCGACATTTGACCTCAATACGTCAACTATCGTGATCTTGATTAATTAGGGATATCGCAGTCTTACTAGTCAAGACAAGAAACGTGTTTTGAAGTCATTCACCGTGTTACGACCTTGAACATCCCTGAAAGCTCCTTATCTAGTCAGCAATTCACCAGTTATATGGTTAAGGTGAAAGAAATATTATGCAAGGTCCCGCCTCCTAGGTGTCTGTAACAAAGCTCAGAGCTGTGAACACAGTTTCCCAAGCAGTCTGTGGCAAAAAGATTGAGAGGTAGTGGTACTAAGGCATTCTTCTCCTTATCCGATTCCTCCCAAGGTGACGAAAAATGCGTCTGTGAAAATTTTCAAGAAATTTTGTTTCGTCCTCATATCTAGTCTGCCTTCCGTCCATTTAATACCTGACACCCTGAATCATGTCCGTTGAGAAACCATCGCACAACTACTTATGTAACACACTTGATACAGCGTATGAGCAATATGATATATTTATGTTCGTAGCAGAAGAACTGTAGTTCTCAAGAATGAGGCTGATGTGAGCCAACATGTTTCGTTTGCATGATCGACTAATTAGGGACAAGTTCGACTCCAATGGGGTAGACTGTATCGTACAGCATCCCGCAGGCGCCGCACACGTACTGACTCTCGTTGCCGTCGTCCACGCAAGCAGTACCCGACAGAGGGGTCGTGTCAAAGCCGCATCTAAAAAGGTAGCATCGCAGAGGGAACAATTGTCAGTCACGTCATGACAACACTCACTGAATTGCGTCTCCCGAGTCCCTCTTGAGCTTCATGAATCCCTCATCGCCCCAATCTGTTCCCCACTGGTTCCTGACCAGCCAGTAGGGTACGCCATTTTCGTCAGTTCCATAACCCACCAGCTGAACGGCGTGGTTGATCTCTATATTCTCACTGTACGAGCAGCCGTCAAAGACGCCACCTCTGTAATTGCCCCAGTCGCTGGCAGCCACTGCGATGGACAGAGGACCCTTGTTGGCGATATGGTCCATGATGGCAGCGTAATCGTTGCGCGGTAGCACCTGAAAACCGCACAGAGTGATTTGGGATTGCTACTTACTGTGTGAATCAAAAAGGATGTCTTTTTTTTACCATCTTCGTATCCTCTCTGACTCAAGCAGTCAGCCTGCTCATCAACATCATAAAGCCTTACTTCAAATCCCCTGCTGATGCCGACAGAGGAGCTTGCGTCGTATTGGCAGTCGCCAGTGATGCCATTGTTTCCGGAGGTGTACGGATACCTCTCCTCTGTGGTAAAGCCGAACAGTTGGGTGTAGGCAAAGGCGAGGTTTGGCACAAGCCCGAGACAACCGCCACCTCCACCACAACGAAGCTCATTGGGGGTGCACGAGGTGAGCTGCTGGGCCGAGAGTTCGATCTTCTGCTGACTGTTCAAGTAGGCGTACGACTCCAGTAATTCGACTAGAAGAAAGAGACTTCTGAAACCAAGTTACGACGTTAAAGAAGGAACTTCACAGAAAGCGTGGCTCCTACTCTACAATCATACTCCACTTGGTCCTAGGCAGGGCCAATCTGGAAGCAAAAGCAAACGTGACAGTACAGCAAATAAGGCTTGGAGTAGAGCAAAAACGCTTGAGAGCAGAGCAACAAGTGGGTTGACAGAACAGCAGCTGAGCATGACAAAAGAGCAACTAGGTGATGAAATTCATATGAGTTTTGTGATAATAACAAAAGACAACCTGCTGTGAAGGCCCAGCACGATCCACAGATTCCCTGATCCTTGACATCCGTTATGGCATCCAACCAGTCCTTCTCGGCAGGGAGCTGACTGAGGTCGATGTCGCTGTTCTTGTTGAGGTGACCCGCTTCCGAGGGGTTCAAGGCCCTGTTAATGTTGATGAAGCCACCCAAGTAGCTGGCCTTGAACTCCTCCTCTGCACAAAAGATACCCATCAACCTTACAGACACAATCACTTAATTCTGCTTTTACTGGTTAAGTCGGAGAACTTTGTGATGCCCTCGGTCCAGGACTTTCCGCTCAGGTTGTGCTCCTGGATCTTGGCCCAATTCCTCTTGAAGATTCCAAATCTTTAAAAAATAGGTCCCACATCAAAAGCTTATAGTGCTATATTTGTGTAAGCACAATGCCATGCAAGACTATTTGCAACATAGGTAAAATTCTGCTTTTGTAAATAACCCTAGGAAATGAGCTCTCTCAAAAAGTGATGAAATCTAACATGAAAGTTGGTTGTTCATTGGAAGGGCGACACCATGTGCTTTGACCAGTTTTGTGAGTGAGTTCATTTCGCTGGGTTGTTAACAAAAAAGCGGAATCGTATCTAAGTTGTCAACACTTTTGCCCGGCACTGCATGTATACGTCCAGTGGGTTTTTACCTCTTTTCCACCTCCTCAGCAGACTGGTAATTCTTGCCATACTTTTGCCTAAACAATTCGAACTCCCTACGGACAAAGGAGTCGTCGTCGGAGGGCATGGCCGTGGTTAGGGCCACGAAGGCGGCGACAACAATCGCAAGCTGGAGCGGAATATCATGACTTACTCCCGTTTCAACTTTTTTCGTCAAAATGTTACAGTACCTTCATCATCAAGAAGTGTGACTCTAACGAGATCTTTGCAGCAAATGCTTTATCCAGAGAGCGACTGCCGAGTCAGGATTCTTTTTATCACTCCGGTCAAGTCCGTGAGAAGTACAACTGATAATACGAGCGCAACCAGAAATTCACGAATGATAAGACTGAACTCATTGTGTTTCGTTTGTCTCACTAATGTCTAGGCAAACAAAAAAGGCTTGAAGTCATCAAAAGATGCTGTGATCCTTGCAAATAAGAGTAACTGTATGATGTAGAGTCCTTGCCTGACTAATTGCATCGAGCCTACGCTCTACAGCTCTCTTTGTGCAGCTTCACAGCTCGAAGCAATCCCTGAACGCAGACACGGGTTTTTCGCGTGTTTGCGCGTGGCACCAGAGGGCTCGGAGAATGAATCCCACTGGAAATGGTGGGTGGAGGGAGGGAGGATTGCCCAGGAAATCCTCCCTGTGAGGAGGAGGAGGAGATGAAATTCAGGCAACTTCATCCACTCTTACCCTTCAGAATCCCAAATTTTTGGCATGCCTCCAAGTGGCCCCCTTTTGAGCACTGCGGCACCTTAAAGGTCAGCCTTGACTTTGATCCTCTGTACTCAACACTGCGCCCAAGGATCACATATACATGTTCCGCATCAAAGTTCCACCTCAACATTTTTCAGCGCTCGACATAATTATTCACGGCAAGACTAGTTCACTGATCATGCACAACTAGGGGGGGGGTGAGGAGGTTGCGCGACAGAAAAGTGGAAAGTTGCGACTCTACTCATGGATGCCGCTGCTTACAGGAACGACGTGGACGGAAGAGCATGGGCAACTTGTGACCAAAGTGCAGCAGGGTGCCTGAAATGCAGGCAAAGCTTTAGTTCGGCTCTGTGGGCGTGCACATTATAATAAAGTTTTGTCATTAACATACTATGGCAAAGTTGCAGAAGACGTCGGCAAACCATATTACGGGTCCGGCTTTGGTGAAATAATTACCCTAGCCTAATGAGAACGTTTAGGTCAAGATGCAGAATTTCAAAATTTTGTGCAAAACTCTTAGTCAGGACCCCAAAATTGTACCCAGTGCCAAAGGTATCAGATCATGAATCATTTATTTGTCAAGATGCATCTCATAATGCGCGTCATCATCGACTGCTAAATTTTCTTGTAGCTTATTGACCAGCGAGGTCAGTAGGCCATATGAAAAATCGATTGCTTACATCTGCTCCTCTGCTCTGACCTGACCTCATCTCAGTAAACCTTTAAGGTAGAATTGGGCTGGTTTTGAGTTAGTTCTTAGTTGAGTTACGTTTTAGGTCGGCCCCTAAATTTCAGCTTTTTCCAGGAATCTTTGAAACTTTTTCTCTATCTTCGACTCTACTTTTGGTTCCTTCTTCCCAAGTTGCTGGTCACGCGAGACTCATTTGACAGCTGGAGAGAAGGGAAAATTTTTAATACAATAACAGGAACACGTCAGGGAGAAAAGGTTGGGTGTGGGTCACAAATTGGACGTGGCAGCCAACCCTGCCATCATGAGCGACACAGAAGTGTCCGCCCTGAGGGCCAGGGTGGCGGAGTTGGAATCTCAGCTGGCCACTGCGTCCATCACCTCTTCCCGCCCTCGTATCGCGGAGATGTCCTCCGAAGTGGTCGACAGCAATCCTTACAGTCGCCTGATGGCCCTCAAGCGCATGGGCATCGTAGACGAGTACGAGCGGATCCGCGACCTCTCCGTAGCCGTCGTAGGAGTCGGCGGTGTCGGATCCGTCACGGCGGAGATGCTAACGCGCTGCGGGATCGGAAAGTTGCTGCTTTTCGACTACGACAAGGTGACGTCAGTAAAGTTACAGATCAGTTAACAAAGAGTGCAGATGAATTTTCTTTCTTAGGTTGAGCTGGCCAACATGAACCGGCTGTTCTTCCAGCCCCATCAGGCTGGCCTTTCCAAAGTTGACGCGGCCACCAACACATTGAGGAGCATCAACCCCGACGTCATCTTCGAGGCGCATAACTACAACATCACAACTATCGAGAATTTCGACCACTTCTTGGAGAGAATCAGTAGGGGTAGTCTGACAAAAGGTCCTTTAGATCTGGTCCTCAGGTATGAGAAGAGAGGTTATTTCGGATGAGTTTGGTCTATTCTTCTTGTTCATTTAGTTGCGTGGACAACTTCGAGGCTCGGATGGCCATCAATCGTGCGTGCAACGAACTTGGTCAGACTTGGTTGGAGTCCGGCGTCTCCGAGAATGCCGTCAGCGGCCACGTGCAGCTCGTCTCTCCAGGCGAGACCGCTTGCTTCGCCTGCGCACCGCCGCTGGTGGTCGCCAGTGGCGTGGACGAGCGGACGCTAAAGAGGGACGGCGTCTGCGCCGCTAGCCTGCCCACCACCATGGCGGTCGTCGCGGGTTTCCTTGTGCAGAATACTCTTAAGTGAGTCTCAGCGAACTTAAGAGACAATCGCAAAACTTTGACGCTAACCTTGATGTAGGTACTTGCTGAGATTTGGGGAAGTATCCAACTACCTCGGCTACAACGCCATGCAGGATTACTTCCCCAAGATGCCTGTGAAGCCCAACCCTGAGTGTGAAGAGCACCACTGCAAGATCAGACAGAAAGAATTTAAGACCAAGGAAGAAGAAAGGAGAAAGCAACAGGTAAGGGACGAGCTATAGAATGGTAAGATTATCTCATCTCCAAGAGAATCCCCACTTACTTCCAGCCCGCCGTCACCCAGCCCCAACAAGTGGAAGAAGTTTTGCACGAAGACAACGAGTGGGGGATTTCACTTGTGTCAGAATGTGCTCCTGATATTCCTCAGGAAAACGACATCGACCTTGCCCGTGGGATTGAGGTTGGCGTTTGTGTCCCTAGTCTGGAGGAAGTCCCAATTGTTCTAAAGATATCATCTTCTAGGTGGCCTTTACGAAACCTGGTCCTGCCCCCACAGAAGAGACTAATGAAGCCTCGGGTGGGGAACAGGATGACCAATCATTGGAAGAGCTTATGAAACAAATGAAGAATATCTGAGGACATATAGAGAGCAACACATTCCAAACTTTGTACTGTTAAGTTTTTATGTTTGTTGTACAAAGAAAACAACTTCAAGTTTCAAAACATTTTCACTGCTTTCGCCTTTTTCGGAGAGCAAAGATTTGGCAACCCCGATTTGGCGACCGCTCAGCTCGGCCAATCCAGCCTTCTACGACGCTGTCGCGCGCAGCTGATGAATCGTCGATACTTGATTATTAGGGAGGTATTTTTTCCTCTCGACGTAGCTGCAGACCTTTCATGAGACCCATTCTGAGCATCTTGGACATTTCGAGCAGCTTCGGCATCTTCTTCGAGGTGTTCTGAGGCCCGGTCCTGGTGCAGTTGAGCGCGTTCAATGGAGACGCTTGGCAACACTGGTGGCAGCTGCGCCGTTGTGAGAGGTAGGGAGGGAGCAGAGAGAACGGGAGAGAGCAATTTTGAAGAAGCCAAGGAGAAGCGAAGCTCTCGACTCCAGCCCGACTACTCAGCTCAGTCCCGACAGCCCCGGTCCGCTTCGATCCGCCGGGGTTAAGAGACAACCCGCGCGGAGACAAATTTGGGGTCACACGGCTCCAATTTGCCACCGGGAATAATTCAGAGACAGAGAGAGAGAGATCGCGGTGGCGTCAGTGGTCGTGGGCGCGTCAGCAGACGTGCAGAGCAGATTAGGCCTAGCCGGAGTGTGTGTTTGCATCGGGCCTACCTTGACCGGGGTGACTGTTGTCAGAAACTGCAGTCCCGAAAGCCACTTCCTTGAAGTCCGAGGCGCCCTTGCGGTCCCGGTCTGTCACGATGGCAGCGAAGGAAAGGTAAGGCCACGATTGAGGAGATCAACAGGGGGGCGGTAGGTAGCACGAGAGATCAGGGGGATGTGATCAAAGTTCAGGAGGTAGGCAACAAAAATCATGGGAAGACCCAAACTAAAACTCACGTTTGGCAGTGGCGCTAGTGAGAAAGATCTTCGTGTTTCAGTTCCGTCGTGGTTAAGTCCGAGACCGTCACGGATGGCGAGGACGGGACCTTGGAGGATGAAGACTTGGACGAGGAGGAGGATGAGGATATTGATATTTCCCGGGATGAACCCGTTCCGGAGACTAGGGTGGTGACCATTGACCCTGACAACTTGCTCGTCAGCGAGGTCAATGTGGTCAAGATGGAGCAAGACGAAGAAGAGTTTGAAGAGAAGTGCGGCAACGAGGATGCCGCTACCTCCGCATCAACAGGAGGCGGGGACGAAGAAGCCGACGACGACGGAGAGGAGGCGACTACAACCGACGACACCAACGGCTTCTGCCAGGTCCAGTACATTCTTGTGGTTGGGGAGGACGGTGGAACCACCAAGATCGCCTGCGTTGCCTCTTCTGAGGAGCAAGAAGAGGGAGACGTCGTGACCAAGGAAGAAATGTTGGAAGAAGAGGACTTGGAGACGTACGGGGAGGTAAGGCAAATGCACAAACAGACGACGCGTCCCTCGTATGGTCAGCACAGTGAGTTCTCTGACTTTTGGCCAGCTTCATGTCCGACTCGGGCATGGCGGTCTAGTCCACCTTGTTGAGCAGAAAGATTAAGAGTTTTGTACCACTATATAGAAAAATTACTGAAGTGAATGTGGCAAGAGTAAATTCGATTTTTGTTAGGTGGAGGGAGAGACCGAGGAGGCCAACGGCACCGCTTCCACCTCCTCCACGAACAACAGCATATTAGTGGTGCCCAACTCTACCCGTCCCTATGCGTGCGGCAGGTGCGACTACAGTGCCGTACGCAAAGACACCCTCCTGAACCACGTGAGCTCCGTGCACGAGGGCGTGCGGCCGTTCGCGTGCAGCGTTTGTAACTTCCGCACGGCCCGCAAGGGCACACTAGTGCGGCACATTCGGGTCGTGCACGAGCAGGCTAAGCCTTTCGTGTGTTCGTTATGTGACTATCGCACCTTCTCGCAGGCCAAGCTGACGGCCCACGTCGGAAAGGTTCACCGCGCGGCCACAGTGAATGGCCCCATCAGAGGAGTACCACCTGAGGCGGCAGCGGTGACGGTGGGGGCGACGACCACCACCGCCGTGGCCGCCCAGAACAAAGTGAGACGGCGGCCGAGAATTGAGCTTGACTTGGACGACAGACCCCCTATCAGGGCCGAGAATGGCAGAATAATCGTGCTCAGTCAAGAAGAGGAGAACCGTACGGTGTTACCTCCAGTCGTAATCCAGCAGCCCGCCGTCAGGCTCAAGCAAAGGCAAGGCCTTGACGGACAGATCGTGAGCACCGGTGAGGCAGAGAACCTGCTGGCTCTACGGATGGCGCCTACAGCGGCGACAGTCCCCACGACCACGACAGTGGTGACTTTGCCAGTGGTACAGGACGGTGGCGGTGGGGAAGTGTTAATTACTCAAGAACCTCTGAGCGGCGACTTTAGTGGCCGCTTTCCTTGCCCCGAGTGCGGCTACCGCGCCGTCAACCAGTACAAGTTGAATGCTCACGTGCGAATCGTCCACGAGAAGCGGAAGCCGTTTGCCTGCCTCTCCTGCCCTTTTCGTACCGTCACGGCCAACAAGTTGGCCAACCACGTCGCCGAGGTGCACGACAGGCAAAAGCCCTTCAGGTGTCATCTCTGTAATTTCAGGTAAACTTATAGTGTTACCACTGGTTCTGTTGATAACATAAGGAGGTAGCAAATAGTTCATAAAGTCTGCCGATATAAGTGAAATATTCAATAGTAAAAAACGCCAACCTTGTCTGTCTTCAGATCTGCCCGCCAGTACAACTTAAACGTGCACGTGAGCCAGGTGCACCACCAAGAGAAGCCTTTTGGCTGCGCACTCTGCGACTTCAAGGCGCCGCGGAAGGACAAAGTGCGCAGGCACCTGTACATCACACACGGGAAGGTCGGTGAGGTTGCCAATGGACTGATCAACGTGCGAAAGATTGTCAGCAGCGACCAGCTCGCAGCGGCAATAAACTTGGCCACAGCAGAAGAGCAACACGTAGGGGTGGACACCCTCAACGACAGCCTCCTGAGCGCCCTCTCGCCTGTTGGTGTGGCCAACGCCGGCGCCGTCCCCTTCATGGACATGCTGCCCAAGACGCCTGCACCGCCCGATGCCCTGGGACTAGTCGGTGGCGCTCACCAGCAGCAGCAGGCGGTGCAGATGACCATCGACGTGCACGAGGAGGAGATCGTGGTGGAAGAAACGCCCTTTGAGTTGGTGGAGCAACTCAGCCCGGCCGCCGCTGAAATCACCATCAATGGCGGAGGAGGGTTTGCAGGTGGCGGCTTGGAGAAAATCGCTGCTGCAACGGCAAAGACGCCGCGCCCTAGCGGCAAGCGGCGTGTCATCTCCGCCGAGGAGATCGAAAACCGCAAGTTTCGCTGCGAACTGTGCGATTATAAGGCCGCGAGGTCCAACACACTAAAAATGCACGTGATTGCAGTGCACGACCGGGCCAAAAATTACCTGTGTGCGCATTGCGACTACCGGACGGCACGCAGAGGCGACCTGAATAGGCACCTGCGCACCGTGCATAAGGAGGCGGCGGCGGCGGCCGCCATCCTGCAGCAGCAGTTTGAAGGAACCGCCGTCGGTGACAATGAATCCTCTGCTGCCGTTGTGACTGTGCATCAAGATGACCTCGTCTGAAATCACAAAGAATGACAAAACAACTATTGGCCTTTTGTCTCCTGGAATTAAAATTTTTTGTTCTGTTGGTTCGTGAAGAATTTTTGGTGGGCTTTTTTGAACTCTATATTGGTACGTCAATTCACGAGCCGTCGACTCAAGGATGAGTGAGATAAAGCGTACTAAAGAGCTTGAGCTATGTGGTCGCACTTTCTTCCCTACAGTGGACGATGGAATGGCAGCAAAAATTTTTCATTGTAGCGAAACAAGGCGTGCTGGAAACGTTAAATACACAGGCGCGCACAGATCTATATATCTCTGGTAAGGTTTCTGGTGTCCTGGTTGTATTAAAGGGTACAGCGCGGTCCTGCAAACAAGACCTTGCTGATTCGAGGACATTGGGCCTTAAAAGAGTGGGACCATCTGCTGACTGGGTATTTTAGTGACTTGAAACGACCTTCGACTTGATGGCTACTAAGTTACAGCGAGAGTGAAAAACAAAACACTTAAGCAGGAGAGTAGAAGCAGAGTATTACGAGACGGGGACTGTAGGGTGTCTCACACTTTCACCAGCCCGTGTTTTCTGCCATCCTCTACCCGGCTAACAGTAATCCTGGTCTCAAGTGACAGCTAGTGAGTCATACTGATTTTATTGGTAAAAGCAGATGATATGACCTGGAGGTTGGGCTACTAACAGGCCACTACAGCACGGAGGGTGAACACCTAGACCCCAATTGGCATTTGAACTGGTATTAGGGTTGCTCAAGAGGCCTCAAACAGGGAAGCACTGGTGTAGCACAATTTATGAGCACTCATATTCGCCTTTGGACCTATTCCTATCTGACCTTGAGAATTCATATTCTTCATTGTTGCCATTATCCTCTTCCTCCGAGTCACTGATCACCTTGAAACAGTGCTTGCCGTAAAAAAATGTTGGGGTAAAATGGGCTCCCCTTGCTGTAACGCCAGCTTTTGAGACGGGATCTTCACCTGGAGTTGGTGACCCAGACAGTGCTTGACAAGATGCAGCATCATAAGCTTCTTGGTTACTTCCCATTTTGGTGCTAGAGTGCCCAAAGTGCAGCTGCCCCAAGAGGGCGCCATGCCGAAATGCACTGTTTTCCCCTTCTTCAGTGGCTTTTCCATGGTGAAAATGGCTGAAACTTTCTGGGGTGTCGCCACACACCCTCCAGTGCCACATACCCAAGATGGCGCCCTCCAACCCATCCTTGGACATGTTACATGCCAAAGACATCATGTCCATGCACAAGAGCATGATTGTGGCCAAATGAGGAGAAACAGACATGAGGCAGCAGCGGTGGCAGCAGAAGGAGCGTGCTCTGTCCATCTGGGTTGCCTGTCACTGCTGCTGCTGAGTGTACACACTTGTCATTTGACTGTGATGATGCCTCTGTCCACGAATGTGGAGTTTTTGACCTGTATGTATGTCCAAGTACAGGTCAGAGGGTGCTGTCTTTGGCATGTGGCACTGGAGGGTGTGTGACACACCCAAAAAAGTTTCAGCACTTTTAATGGCCAAAAACATAAAAAATAGGAGTGTTTTGGTGTGGGCTCATCTGTGACTTGATTCACTTTAAGCGCTCTAGCACCGCAATGGGCTATTGGAAAGGTGCTCAGAGTGTTGCATCTTCACAAGCACTGTTTGGGTCACCAATTCCACGTGAAAATCCTGTCTCAAAAGCTGTCGGTACTGTGTGGGGAGCCACAGTGCCGGTAGAGAGAAATATTAACGAAGTGACAGGACCCATTTCTGGAAACAGTTGGGCATTGATGGCATGGAAGTAGGTAGTAACATATCAAAAAATTAGAAAAATTAACCAACAGCATAGAAAGTTATTGGCATTTTTCATTTTAGGTTATAATATAAAGTCTACAAAATTAGGCAAACCTCATGCTCTTTATTAAGTATTATTTTTTCCTCAGGTCAGATATATTACACAAATTTGTTTCTGGCTGGCCCTAATGTCATCTCTTGAGGCTGCAGGGGCTGCGAAAGTTGATGGCTTTAAAAACAGTTCCTACCTCTGCCTGTAGTAGAGATGGCAATGGTGTTTTTATAATTGTTACTCTAACAAATTCTCAGCTTTTAGAAGATATGAAAGTTGTAGAAATACCTCCTAAAATGTCCAAACCAAATATCCTGTTCTAAAAGTTTCACTCTGAGTAATGACCAAAAGACTCTGAAGGAGAGACTGGCTAAGCACAGCAGTTCAGTTGAGTAAACAGGCTGATACAGGGGTGTCCGCCTAAGATGAGACACTTTCAAAAATGGCACTAAAAACTAACAGCATTCAGATTGGCTGGCAGTAGGTTCCCCAGCTGAGTTCGTCTAGGTCCAACAAATAAACAAAAACATTCATATTGATGCCTTCCCGTCCTACACCACCATGGCAGACAACATCTTGATGACCCAGTAGGAGAAATGGGTGGCGATTCTCGCCCTTTCGGCTCATGGCAAAACACCCACCGAAATAAGCAGTGACTTGGGCATGTCACATGAGACAGTGTACAGGACAGTGAAGAGAGGGACCGCCAAGACTCCAAAGAGGGTAAGAACAAGACTGACGAGGCCATTGGAGGTCATGGAGGCCATCAAGTACAAGATCAATGAGAAGAATGCCAAAGCGACAATCAAGGGCCTTGCACGTGAAATGGACATGAGCAAGATGACCATGAGGAGGCTTGTGCGTGATGACCTAGGCTTGAAGAGCTACAAGAGGATGCCCAGGCAGGCCCTGAAGCCCATTGACCACAAGAAGTGAGTTGTCAGTGCAAAGAAGTGCCTGAACCACTTGAAGAAGAAGCCAGCTGGAGTTGTCATCCTGCACCTGGATGAGACACCCTTCTCCATGGGCAAGATGGTGGCATCAGAGACAGGTTTTTACCTTGCTGAGGCCTGTGGAGATGCCGTTGATCTCCAGTCCACTATGGGAAGAAGAGGCACTTTGCCAACCTGCAAGTGATCGCCACCATTGGGTCAAATGGGCAGAAGTGTGACCTCGTAATCCTTAAGGCCGGTGAGAGGCTGAACTCCATCACATATTTGAAGTACCTGAGGACACACATCTTCCCCTGGGCCAGAACAACATATGGGGAGGCATGGTTGCTGCAGCAAGATGGTGCAAGCTGCCACACATCCAAGACCACCCAAAAGATGTTGGCTAGTGAGGCACCCGGATTCATCCCCAAGGACTGTTGGCCACCACACTCACCGGACGCTGCTCCTCTGGACTATGCAATATTTGGGCATTTGAAGTCTTAGTGGCACCCAATACAAAAGCAAGAACCAGCTGAAGGCTGCCGTTGTAGATGCCTGAGCCAACTTGGACCAGACCTTCATCCGGAACAGCTGCAAGAAGTTCAGGAGCAAGCTGGAACAGATCATTGCCAATGACGGAGGCTGGATTGAGTAAGAAATGTCTGTCAGGGTCTTGGAGTAAAGAAAAATATAATTGTAACCCTAATGTCTACTCCTTGCCCTTGTGACTGATCTTGATGCCATCCACGATCGTGTGTCTCGTCTTAGGCAGACACCCCTGTACAGTTGCCTTTCCTTTCTCCCCTGTTGAAGCAAGTTGTGCCCAGTCTAGTGATTGCACAGAGATGGAATTCTCCTCAGTAGGCAATTAGATGCTGAACCATCAACACCTGCACGGTTGAAATTAAAGTTGGCTGATAGTTTTTGTCAGGATTCCTTGGAAGAAAATGAGCCATAGTAAGGTTTTGGGCCTCACATGCATCATGTGCTTATGTGAAGGAGAGCATCCACTGACAGACCAGTAAAAGGAAATTTTCATGGCCTATGAGTACTCCCAGTGCAGGACACATGCTCACCTGTTGCCTCGGTCCCTTTGCACGAAGTGCAGATGTGCACTCACATCTATTGATGGACCAAGATCGAAGTCCCTCTTCTTCCCCCTAGACTGCAGACTAGATGTAGGTGGGTTACTTCTTTGGTTCTAATTCTGGTTAAATGCACGATTCTTGAAATAATTTTTTCAAATTTACAGGATTAGGGCATTTCAGCAGTAGTAATCATTATTCCTCTTACCTTCCCAATGCATGCAGGTTTTGGTGGTACTAACTACTTATTCCCCCAACGCCTTCTTGCTCAGATGTGCAAACTGTTGTATCTGACAACACAACACAGAAGATTTTGCCTGAAGTCTGGATGCTCCTCAGACACTTTGAAACCATTCTCCCACTTTTGGGGGAAGTCATGTTTGACTGATTCACTTGCTTGTTCTGTAGCAAATCCCAATCCCCTCCTCAAAAAGACATCTTGAAGGGGGCCATGCCAAACAGGACTGAAATTTGACTTTTTGAGGGGTAAAAGTGGATGAAATGGCCTAAAATTTTCATAGCACAATTCCAGCCCCCTGGCCCATCATTTCCACATGGTTTCATTCCTCGGGTCCTCTGGTGCCATGCGTAAGCACCCAAAAAACCCTTGTCTGGGTTGAGAGGTTGCCAAAAAAAGAGAGCGACAGGGTGACATGCAAACAGAACTCATTGATGACAGTCAGGAAACCTCAAGGCTGTCCAGTGTCCAGATCATCCTCAGCAGTCGCAAGAGAAGGCAGTCTGGACTCTGGAGCTTTGGCAACCTGATCAGCCACAGCAGTAACGAGAGAGGCAGTCTGGATGGCTGTCATTGGCAGTAATGAGAGAAGGCAGTCTGGATGGCCATCATCAGCAGTAGCAGGATAAGGCTGTCCGGACTCTGGAGCTTTGTGGACCTGGCAGTCCAGATCAGGATTTCTCAACTGTCGTCAATGAGTTTTGTTTACATGTCAAAGTGTCACCCATAGAGAACCTTTAGAGGGACCAAGCAGCCAGGCAGACTGTAAAAGCAGCGCAACAGCTGAGTTTGCCTTTTGCTTGGCATGAAAGCGAATGAAATTCAAAGTGTGTAGTACGTGAAACACCGTTCAATTATTCTGAAACAATTGCACATTACACATTGGCAAAAATGCAGGCATGATGCTTAGCATTACCAGTGAAGAACTTCGCTGAAAGAGAGTCCTTGACAATGTTGGAGACACGTCTACTGACATATTTCAGGATGACCAAATGGATGAGCACTAATTTGTGGCCACTGATGCCATCACTGGTCATAAAGTCATGTTCTTTGGTAAGTGCCGGAAACAGTGAATCAAGTTCAATTGTAGAAAGACACCCATACAGAAGTCCATCTCACACATTCTTGTCTGACAGTGAATGCCTCTGGTGCCAAAGAAGCTGTTCGCACTTGACTAGTAGACGGCAAAGTGATCCTGAGGGAAATGCAAGTCCTTGCTTGACCATTTGGGTTACATCCTCATCACCCATATAGTTTTTGATTTTGATGAGTGTGCTGGCTTCAGTAGGATCGCACGGAGAATGCAATACAGCCAAACAGATAGAACAGGGAATGTTACCTTTGACAGTGAGTACACATAATATCCGGGAATGTAAGCCAGGGCTGACGAACATATCACACAGTCATGAGTCGATCCACAGTCACCAAGATGAAGATCATAGTCCGGAAAATTAGAGATTGTGGCCGTTGTACAGTCCTGGCCGTGAGTAATTGCATCGGGCATGACAGCACCTCCTACACTGTACTGAAACATGTTGAAGTGGAATTTCGATGTGGAACAAGTAGTTGTGATACTGGGACACAATGTTCAGTACACAGGTCAATGTCAAGGCTGTCCATTTTGGTGCTAGAATGCTCAAAAGAAGGCCACCTGAAGGGGGAGACACGCCAAGCAGAACAGAAATATGGCTTTTTCAAGGGGTTAAAGTGGATGAAATTGGCTAAAATTTTCATGGAACAATCTGGACCCAAAGGCAGACATTTTCCAGTGGGATTCATTCCCCAGACCCTCCAGCGCCATGAGCAAGCATGCAAAAACCCTGTGTCCAGGTCAAGAGGTTGCTAGGTTCGGTGAAGGAACAAAAAGAGAGTGATGGGGTGACAAATTGACATGCAAATAAAACTCATTGATGACACTCGGGACATCTCGATCTGCACTGCCAGGTCCGCAAAGCTCCAGAGTTCTGACTGTCCTCTCTCAACACTGCTGAGTCTGATCAGGTCCGCAAAGCTCAGGAGTCCGGACTGTCTTCTCTCATTCCTGCCAATTACGGCCATCTGGACTGCCTTCTCTCACGACTACGACGATCGAGATCACACTCAGTAGTAGTGAGAGTGGCTGTCCAGATCAAGATTTCCCGAGTGTCATCAATGAGTTTTGTTTACATATCAAGTTGTCACCCCATTGCTCTCTTTTTGTTCCTTCACCGAACCTAGCAACCTCTTGACCTGGACACAGGGTTTTTGCATGCTTGCTCATGG
>JAAUXU010163759.1_pt1 | contig 21512 bp, 17 predicted proteins | sample 7278151 | NCBI WGS metagenome assembly JAAUXU01 (sample SAMN14350113, study PRJNA611818) | marine sediment metagenome | isolation source: surface marine sediment (1.8m) | place: French Polynesia: Moorea | collected 2018-08 | reverse complement strand
TCCATTGCAAATGCCATCCGCTACAGAACTGGGTCTCAAAATTGGGCATGTTCAAGGCTGTGATGTGATGTCAACCAGCATCAACGTTACTTGTCCATGAAATACTCGTACGCCTGGCCAAAGCCTAAACACACTCTTTTTTGTATTTTGAAGCTCGATGGCATTGACAAAAACGTGAGAATCGTGTTACAACACCTGTATATGGCATCGCGTTAAGATAGGGCTGTTTTATTAGTTTTAGCTCCCGATCCGATTCAATTGAATCGAATCCACACGAGGAAAATTGAGTCCAAGTACAAGGAAATCTGTAATTTCACGCCAGATTTTTGGAGTTTCGTCGCAAAAGAGGTGAATACCCAGGTCCAGTGTACAAACAGCTGTAGAGAAAGGGAAAATTTATTAGGAGCCAGATCAATAAGAACAAAAGAGGAAGAAAAGGACAGAGGACAAAAAGGACTCTTCAGTCGAAACAACCGAAAGCAATGGATGCAGGAAGTAAAAGTTATTGAGGGTAAATCGCACTGCACTGCTGACATGTGCATTTTACACTTCTTTCCTGACCGGCATCACCTGCTGGACCACATTTTCGGACAGCACATTCTCCCGCTCTGCAACACTTCCAATCACCTGATCAACATACTTGACTGAAGTCACCTTCTGTACCCAGCCAAAATGGCACTTCATGTCCACGCTTGTTGCTCCTTGACTTGCTGCCTGAGAAGCTAGCTGATGAACAGGGAAAACAATGTTCAGATCTTTAAGATCAGCTTCGCTGTCTTCCTCATACGTCCACCCTCACAGTTCTTCTGCAAGATTCTGATCTGTAACCACTGCTGGAGCTTGTTTCCACGGAAATGCTGGTGACGGCTGTTTTCTAGCTTTGGGTACACTGACTGCATGCTGGATGCTTTAAAGTCATGACCTCTTTTCAAAGGAGCTCTTTCAGGTGAGTCCTCTTCATTTGGCTTCAAAGTCATCTGAGTCATCTCGATGTCACTTGCACTTGTCGCCTGAATCGCCTAGAATGTGCTGAAGTCCGAGCCGAGCTTCTGGTTGACCAAATCCTGGAGGATCTTTTTGGCTTTTGTTGTTGAATTTTGGTCGCCATTTTCATTCACTGTGGGCATTCCACCCATGTCATACAGGTTCTGAGGGGGGATGGCCTCAAGCTACCTGCCCTGGGAGATATACCATACTTCCTGGGAAACCTATCTTGACACGATAATTTTTCTCTACCGTGGAGTCTTGTTTCCTGCGAATCCGAAATACGACATCATATTATGTTCTCTAAAACCTCACCGGTTTTAGAGAACATACCGGAATATACACTCCATTTTTACACTCCAACGGAAATCCCGGTTTCAAGGCAAACCTTTCTCAGTTTTGTGCAGTGCTCTGCACAGAGTGGTGCTGTGCAGACCTCTCCTCCTGAAGTAGCCAAATACAAAATTATTCTGAGATGAGATTATTTCTGAGGTGAACGTTTTGCACGTGTAAAGGTGCTGATTTTTAAAGAGCAAAAGCGAAATTGAACTTCGTTGTGAGAAGTGCACATTTACGCTGGTAAAACCCGCGTGACAGTACTGTACTGTCCAAGAAGGGATGTTTACCAAAAGACATGTTTGCTGCAGCCACCGACAATCCTGTGGTGCCCCCGAACGGTTGCAAAAACAAACGGAGAATGTCCCAAAGTTCTGCTGGAACAGCACTAACAAAAGATTAAATAAAAAGGTAACAATCGTGTCTTCTACTTCTTAAAAATTGACATTTTTGGTGGTTTCTTTAACATTGTCCGACAGTTTCTGGTTGTCAAGCTGTGAGCGATTAAAACATGCAGAAGACTCCTGAACACATGGTAGATACCGGGCCGACCGAAAAGAATTACCAACTACTTTGAGGCCAAATTTGGGAGATTTAGAAACATTTCCGAAAAAGTTGCTGTAGCGATTGTTGTAGAGCGTGCTGTCAGCTGTTGATAGACACCAAGATCGTCACTGTAACTGCAACCATAAGCAAGATGTACTGCAAACGACTTGAGATCGTCACGCTCCTCCACACTGGACTGTCTTGGAAGGACATTGCAGAGCAGACTGGGGCCTCCCTCAAGATGGTGTACAACGTCTCCAAACATCTCAAAGCCGGGGACAACCGCCAGCAGTGTCCTGGCTCTGGGAGAAAGTCCACTGTGTCCATCCCAAGGCTGAAGACCACCTTCAAGAAGGTACCAAACCAGTCCATCAGTGCAGTTGCAAACCAGATGAACAAGTCAAGGTTGGCAGTGTTGAGGGTCTTGAGGAAAGCTGGCAGGAAATCCCTGCACCGCACAAAACAGCCTCTACTGACAGAATGCCAGTGAGGAGTCCATGTAGAGTGTGCCAAAATGCTCCTGAACGAGGTGAAGCACTCGCTGGCAGGGACAGTCTTCATTTTCTCAGATGAGAAATCATTCATGGTAGATCCAGTTTCAACTGACAAAATGACCATGTTGTCAGCTTTGGAGACGTTGCAGATGAACACTGCTACATTTTGACAATGAAACATCCTGCATCGGTCATGATGCTCAGCCTTGTCACATCAAATGGCACCATCATGAAACCAGTCTGGTCCCCAACCAGCTACAGGCTAAAGGCCAACGACTATGTGGAGATCCTTGCCTCCTAAGTCCTCAAGTGGGTCAAATCAGATGTGGGGGACAACCATTGCGTGTTTCAGCAGGATTGTGCCTCTGCCCACACTATGGAAAAGACCCAAGATTGGCTCTGGGAGAACATGAACTTCTGGCCGAAGGACTTCTGGCCTCCCCAGATCCCCGACCTCAACCCTATGGACTTTGCCATCTAGGGGCATGTGGAGTCCGGGGCCTGTAAAGCATGCCACAGCAGGATTGGCACCCTCAAAAGGTCTGTGGAGAAGGCCTGGGACTCAATGGGCACCGACTATGTGGTCAAGGTCTGCAGCAGCCTCCGCTGCCACCTGGAGAGGACCATCGCCTCTGAGGGGGGGCTACATTGACTAAAACAAGTTTATTGAACCCTAATTGCAATATCTTATATACAAAGCAGTAGGACTTTTTGTAGTCCGTGTGTCTGTCTGCCTGCATAAGCCAAGTCAAACTGTCTATTCCTGGCGCTTTTGACTTGGTCCAGGCAGCTCAAAAGCAGGACTCGCTGCCATCTATAGTGTGTGTGAGTGTCTGTCTGTAACGCTATGGGGACTACAAAGGGCAGGGACTACAGAGGTGAGGACCACATAGGCAGGGAGTACGTATGCGGGAACTACAGAGGCGGGGACCGCAGAGGTGGGGACTACAACCAGGCAGGTACTACAGAGGCACAACTGAACAGGCAGTGACTACACAGGCATAGACTGAACAGGCCCTTACAGTTGGGGGTTTCATAGGAACTACCAGCGAAGCGGGTAGGATCTGCTAGTAATTTCTAATAAACTGGTCTCCAAAGTCTAGAAATATGGAACTATGCACTGTAGTTTGAGTGCTGTAAAAATCGGTAATTCTTTTTGGTCGGCCCGGTATATAGTGAGTGGCAGAATTATTCGGACAGTCGGAATTAAGCATTGCAAGATAAGTTTTTTCTTCAATCACCAGTACCATGTAGGTAATTTTTGTTAGAAATGAAGTAAACAAGTGAGAGTACAAAGGCCTACAGCTCTGCAACACTGTTTAAAGCGTTTGCCCAGTTGTTTTATCAAAAAGTTACTTCTTGAGACATCAGGAAAGAGAGTGGGGTTGCTAAGACCTAGTAAACAAGACGAGGAAGCTGCCAGCGTTGACTTTAATACTCGATTTTGCCAAAGGTGAACTGAATATCTTAAAGTAGTAAAAGGCCTGAAGCTTTCCAAAAGTACAAAGATAGCCTACACAGCTGCAGTATTAAGAAAATTTCGTTTTGTCGTGTCACGGCCACTTCAGTTCATTTTTTTTAATTTTGACATTTTTCATGCGAAATTTTGCACTGGTATTCTGCAATGAGTTAATGAAGAATTCCTTTTTTTAACATTTTTCCTCATTCCAACGCATGAGCTGATCTCTGGGTAAAAGTAACGGGGTTCGCTCTTCTAGGTGAAAATTAGCCTCGTCTACCGGGTAGAACGCATTGGAAAGCGAACAATACCTGGTGTAAGAAGTGAGGCAAAGTCAAACACTTTTTAGGGAGAGTAGACATTTTATTTACTAGTACACCTCTTTACTCCACCATGTGTGCCACCTTCAGAAAATACGAGTTCGGCCAAACAAAATAAAGATGAGTAGTGGTGATGGGGCTAAGGCCAACCTCAGACCGAGTCAGATTTGGACCTGACTCCACTCGAGCCAGACTCAACTCACATTTGACTTTTGCTGACTTACTCCAACCTGATTAGGCATAGGCTGATTAGGCCCATGGCTGCAGAAGTACCCCTTGGTCTCGTGTGGAGTCCAATTTTTGGTTAGAGTAGGGAAAAAATCATTTGTGCAGTAATTGAAGGTGCGCTAAGTCTCATCTCCCAAATGGGCGAAACAGGCCAAATTGGCCAAGAAGGCCGACACAGGCCGAACAGCCCAAACTCTTGTACGCACGTGGGGAGGTTGAAGTGCGGTATCTACAGTCCTGGCCGTAAGTAATTGTGCCGAGCATGACGGCATCTCATACACTGTACTGAAATGTGTTGAAGCTGAATTTTGATGTGGAATGTGTAGATGTGATACTAGGACACAATGTTGAGTACACAGGATCAATGTCAAGGCTGCCCATTTTGGTGCTAGAGTGCTCAAAAGGAAGCTACCTGGAGTAGAGGGCATGCCAAACAGGACTGAAATTTGGCTTTTTCAGGGGGTAAACATTGGTGAAAAGGCCTGAAATTGTCATAAAAGAATCCTGACACCCAGGCCCAACATTTACACCGGGATTCACTCCCCAGGTCCTCTGGCACCATGAGCAAGCATGCAAAAACCCCGAGTCCAGGTTGAGAGGTTGCTAGGTTCGGTGAAGCAACAAAAAGAGAGCGATGGGGGGACACTTTCACACATGAACAGAGCAAATCCACACTGACATTGGGATGTCTTGGTCAAGACATTGCTGAATTCAGTCTGCCAGATTTGCGCTGACGCTAACTTTTTGCAGTTTCATAGAACGTAGCAATCTCTCAACCCGGACACGGGGGTTTTGAGTGCTTGCGCAGGACCCATGGGGTGAATCCCCACGGGTTGGTATGGGTATGGCGTAGTAGTGATGATGAGTTTCTTGTCGTGTGCAAGCCCTTTATGTAGGCACTTTCTCGATTTCAGAAAATTGGCGAAGTGCAGATTGTGGCGAAAAGCTTACAAACACGTAGCTTTCTCATCTCACAATCCACACTTTGAGGGCGACCGCAAAGATTTGCTTTCCAGACATTATGGGACACCGTAACAAAGTTTAAAGTGAATGAGCAAACTTTTAAGGCTTCCTGAAGTGCTACCGATATTTTTCCTCTTGCGAAGTTTTCAGAGGTGATCAGTCAAGCACCGAAAGAGCCAGGGGTTTGTTCAGGCCAAAAGCTTGGGCTTGGGTTGCCGAAGAGCTTTGCAACACAGCTATACATTCATGCCTCAAGAGAGCACTGGTGGCTTGACGCACACGTTGACGGACTTTTCTTTCTATAAGCCAGACCAGGACCCTTCAGTGAGGTTCAAGGCCATCGAGTGGGCATTACGCCCAACCTCCGATCCCTCCAAATGGTCACATCGGGGCGTTTTTCCCTCCTAGTCGAGGCCGACAAGAGGCAACTGTGCCTAGGATGCCTAGGCATGGCTGTCAATCTCCACCCAACTGCAGCAACTTTTACAACTGACCGACAAAGTCCTTTCACCGACCTCCAAGGTTCTTTATCTTACTCTTTTTCTCCCTGTGGCATAAGATCACCGGGTCAGTAGCATGAAGAACTGGGTCACGCAGAGCAGGAAGAGACTGTTTTGAAAGACCAGCGGCGCCTTGACGTGACGTGCCATTCACGACTTTTGTAGGGAAGGCGGACTTTTAGTTGACAGTCTGAAACGCTCCATGTTGGGCAGAACATCTGTTGACGAAACCCAAAAGCTACGGAAAAAGGGGCGACGTGCGACAGCACTAACAAGATTTTTAGTTATAGTATGGTATCGTATGCAGAGTAGATGGTTACAGTACAATGTACACTGAAAAAAACACAATGTCAGCTAAAAAGCGAAAATTTCTGGGTCTAGTTATCATGGAAGAAAAGACAAGGGCAAAACATCTTGGTGTGTCGCACAAAAAGAAAGGACACATAAAATAAAGATAAGTAAAGTGAAAAAAGGAAAGGGAAAGAGGAGGAGAGAAGAAAAGTAGACTGCTTGGTCTACATCAACATAGGCACAGGTCCATTTTCTCCACTTTCCGCATGCTTTTTTCAGTCCATGGAATATTTCTAACACTATTTTTTTTCACTTTTTTAAGGGATTGCTGTACTTTATGTTGCATACAAAATTCAGAAGTAGGGCCACCACAACAGCTGACATCACTGCTTGAGCACCTGCTCCGTTCCTCATGGAGACCACAGTAATGTTCAATGTTTTGATGGACCACCATGACAGCTGACATTTGGGCCTCAGTTCAATGGCTTCGTTCACCTTCTCCCTCCTTGTTTTTCTTTGGTATTCCTCTCCTGCTCATCGACATCGTAGGAGATAGATGGAGCATGCCAATTCAGGGAGCGATGACGGAATAAGGGTGCAGCTGTTTTTTCCTTTGTAGTCACGAGTCAGAGTTGCCAACCAGTGTTATTTCTAGTCAGAGTTGCCAGGAAGTTACCTATTTTACACCAGTTGTTGTAAATTTGGGGTTGCTGTTTTTTTCCTGTCACTAATCAGACTTGCCAACTAGTTACCCTTTTTAGACCGTTGGTTGCAAAAACTGAGCTAAAGACTTTGCCAGTCTGCTAACATAGGATGAACTGACCTAACCTAACCCAACCTGACTTGAGTAAGTTCTGCTAACCTGTTGAAGTTCTGCTAACATCACGAAGTTCTGCTAGCCTGACATCGGCAACCCAGATATGGCAAAAATCACTAGAACCAAATCAGAATGATGTGTGAAGAAACAAAGGCCCGCTTACATCGGCCTCTCTCCTGCTCGTATCGGCATATTAGCTTGCCTCCTGCGCAACATGATAGAACCGAAAAGCAATAAACTGGTCTCTAAACAACAAACTTGATGGGAAGAAAGTTGTCGCAATTAGTGATCATTACTGTCATGGATTTTGAGGACCTCCCCCAACCTGATGAGCCTGAGTTGGCATCAGTCACGAGACCAGGGCCGTCATCAGTCACCACCAACTGTAACCAAAAGGCTGTATGTAATACTGTATGTTTTGGCTCAGAATTAGAATTGCTTCTGTTTCACTGGCACCCCGCCTATAACAGCAACTTTCTCTTGGCCGGAGGGTGCCGATATAAGCAGGCTCTACTGTAATATGCTTATTTTCAGAACAAAGATCATATGAACACCAAGAGGCACATAAAAAGAGAAGGCATGAAAATGGGAGACATAAAAGACAGGTAGAATATAAAAAGCTAGAATAAAATTCTGCAATAGTTGTGATCATGGCTTTGACTAACTGAACGATACACGTGATCTGACTCCACTTGAGAGCTGCACTGTGAAATCACACCCATCGCAGCCATTGCTTCTTGCTTGCCAGAAAAGGTGACTGACAGCCATAACAGAAAGAATGCGAACTGCCAAGAAATGGCTCAACAGTTGTCTCAGCAGAAATGCAGGAGCCATTATGATAGGACTCCCTACAGAAAATGAGAATTTTTTTCGAACTTTTCCGCGCCAATTGAGTCTGCAATGGAAAAAGCATACAAAATGGAGCACTGGAGGGTGGGTGGCCACATCCACAGAAAGTTTCAGCCACTTTGATCATGGAAAAGTGGTTAAAAACATCAAAATTCGGCTGTGATTGGCACGGTGCTCTTGTCAACTCATCACACTTAAAGTGCTCTAGTGCCGTAACAAGCATTCATACCTATGAACTTGTGTACTAAAAGTAGCATTGCATGTCTGAATAACCAATTACATGTTGAAATTCCACATAGAACCATCCCCAGTCAGTGTATGATATCGATATATACCAAGCGACATTACTTACGCCAAGCATTGATATTGATAGATGGTTCCGTATCTGATGGTCGATAGTTCAAGACAAAAAAGAAAAACTCGTAAAGCAAGCACCAAAGTACAACTCTGACGGTTCACAGACCCTCGATCTAATAAGCAGTGGCTACGACACATGAACTATGTGCACCTAAATGTACTCGTGTGACTCATGCTCATTTCAAACGATGCTACAGAGTAACTCAAACAACATGCCCGACTGTTGTCCCTCGACCTGCGTGACAATTTTTAGACTCACCCTGCGCGCGTCTACAGCCAATGGATGTGAAAGATATGTGGAGGAAGTGCCAATGTTAACCTCCACACAGATCTGTTACATGATGTGCGCCGACTCCATGGCGTCGGCGGAGACCGCAGTGGTGGCAGTACCCACGACGTCCACGGCGATTATCTCGGCAAGCACCAGACGCGACTCGACGGCCTTAGTGTTGTTACACTCACGTCCGGAGTCTCGGGGCCCGCGGCAGACGACACGGTTGTGATTCTCAAGTGCGGGAACAGACGACACTCTCGGCCACAGCGAAGAAGATCTCGCCTCTCTTGTTGTTTTTCGACGCAGCCGGGTCAACGGAGGCCAGGCGGTCGCGAACGTGTCCAATCCAACACATCACGGGAGTCTTGTGGCGCTCCTGAAAGCTCGGGGAAAAAGTAAAGCGTTCGCCGTCCAGAAATTCTTTTTCTCACCTAAGATATTGTCTTCTTGCTTGCCGGACATCCCGATGTAGCCAGGATCAATCTGCTGAGCCTCATGTCCTGCTGAGTCCTGTGTCCTAGAAGACTACACTGCAGATTGGACTGCGCATTTTGTGGATATTGCACTTTCTGCACGAGTCAGCTCTTAATAGTAGTAGGACCTTGCCACTTCTGTTCGGTGGGGATAGCGTATTTCGAGAAAGATATTCTTTTCTAGGGCTGTAAGGGGGATTCGGATTCTAGTCCTGTGGGTGTGGGCATAGACATACACCATACCGCCGCAACCCCACTTTGTCCCTGTCGGTATGGGTACTGGCGTTGGTAGTCAGACACATAGGCAGCATCTCCTGGTAATGCTGTTCAAAAACCCGGGGTGTTTGGGGCACCTGGACACCCCCATACAGGTAGACGGGGTCAGTGTCCCCCGCGGATGCGGCTCTGGGGAGAGGCTGTCAGATTCATTACCCACATGAACCGGTCTGGGTATCAATGCAGCTTGTTGGAAGTCATTTCTAACCCACGGGTGCAAGTCTGGGTACTAGGAGCAAAGACGATTTGTTTACCCTGGCCACAGGCACTGGTACGGATGCCCATTACAGCCCTATTGGCACATCCTGATTTTTATCTTCCACCCAGTCCTGCCTAGCCTAGTTGATCGTCTGAGGTAGAAGAACACGCAGGACCTCAAGTGCATTTTTGTGTGTGAAACGCCATCCATAGCTGACAGTCTTGAATGCAAGGACGAAGTGGACTCGACCGGTTCACCTGAGAGCATCAATGAACACTTACGTCATTTTCTAGCCTCAATTCCTTTGCAGCAACTCTAAAAAAATGCAGATGAGTGAATGCATGCCCATTTTTCTCCAAGTTCGGAAAGTCGTGTAACCTTTGCCTGAAATTATGCCATGGCTACGTAAACAAACGAAGAATGTGTGTAACCAAGCCTTAGATTTATGTCGTTTCGAAAGTAAAAATAGAATGAGGCCTTTTATGCACATGATGGAAAACACTATTGTAGTGCTTTTGTTTATGGGACATTCATTACTCAAAGGAGTCACAGTCGAAAAAGAAATCGTCTTGGAGAGATTCTTCTTCGTAAGCCTCAGCTTAAGGTCTGTGCAAACAGCATATTTGCAACGTCAGCCTTACAAAGATGACCAGACCCAGTTTTGACCAAAAGCTCCCCCATCTCCATGAAGAGGTGGGGGACCAGGTTCTTCTGCAAGACACACTCCAGCTTGATCTGGCATCTCTGCACCCTTGGTGCCAGGGATTACTTTGACCCCGTCCTCCAGGCTTCAAATGGCAAAGTGGTGTCCTGTACACTCAAAAGCACGAATTCATGTAGTTCTTTGTTTAAATTCATCCTTTCAAAAGTAATTTTGTGCCGAAGCCTCATTTTCATGTTATAAGAAGATATGTTTTATGCGTATTTGCATAACTTTCCGACGTCCCCTCAATACGTTCTTTTCTCGAAACGTCCTCTGCAGGTGAGTCCAGCTCTACGTCCATTCTAGTCACGTCTTGCAGCAGCCTTTAGCGTTTCAGGACTTGGACTGTTCTCAGTAGCTAGAACCCGCGGAAGTGACTCCGTTCATCTCAATGAAGCTTTCGGTCAGCATGCCAATTTTGTACACAGGAATTTTAATGTGTGCGATACTGGAGACCGCGAAACTTCTTCACTTTGACGTGTTTTAGTTCCTTTCTTTTTTTTTTCAGTGTTCCGACAATGCCCTTACTCGACTGGACACCGCCACTGCTGCGGCAGCCGTCTCCACCGCCGCGGGTGCGGCCGGGACAGCCTTGCCGGCTCCCAACATCAGATATTAATGGTGAGCGGTACCGAAGTCGGTCGATGTCGTTAAATATTGAGGAAATAAAACGTGTGCCCAGGATGCTTCAGTGATATCAGCGGCTCCGACAGTTTCGACTTCGAGTCAAATCAAAAGACTTGAATAGAGCTCCCTATTCGTGACCCTCTCATCACCACACCACCCCTCATTCAAGGTGCTCATTCGTGGCATAAAACGATATCAGGATGTCCTTGTGAAAATCCTTGTGTGGAAAAAAGAACTTATCGATTTTTGCAGAGCAAATAGTTATCAAACACCAGTGATCGAAGCAGGATATATCTCTATTGAGGAACTGTAGTGCATACATATATGCGAAGGCGATGCAATGTAACATACATGTTCGGTGTATTAAACGCACACAATAAAACAAGAAACTGAGTAGTGAAGAGAAAACTATCCGAAAAAGCAGTTTTCGACGATGCTGTATGCTGTTATAAAAGTTATTGGCTCATGAACCCGCTCAGAAGACTGATTCATGCAACAGTTACCTGCTTGCGCATGAGAACCATCACATAGCAATTACCTATCGCGTTCATAACAATCACTAGCATCACGATCACCCACGTACCGAGCGTTCGTGCACAAGTTCAGCATTTTTGAACCTTTTAGAGTGACATCAACATGTTACTCCAGATCAATTTTTGGACCAACCTGCAGGTAAGGAATGATCCGGAAAGCCTCGTTGTCTTGACTTTTAGGACAATTTCTTGCTGTGATTTTTTTTGCGAGTAATCATTAGACCTTCGCAGGCAACTTATGCCTATAAGGCAGCCAGTTCTGTGAGATGCCTTCCACTGTTATGGGGGAGGGGTTGAACGCATAGGGAACATGAAATCTTGATTAAGGGGAACATTTAAACTTGTGAGAAAAACTGTCCGGCGGAGTCCATGACTGTGTGAGAGGAATTTAGTTTGTGTTCCAGAAGATAAGATTTCATCCTCCGCGAAGAGTTAAACATGTCCTAAAACTTTGTTTCTTAAGTAAAAGGACGTCTCTCTTGAAGTTCTTGTCGCTGACGTGACCTCATTTTTCAAAAATGCCACCCGCAGTTGTGATGAATGCCTCCACAAGGTGGCGGAAGACTTGACAGGTCTTGCACACGTAGTCTGTGGGCATGACACTCCAGTCATCCTCAACAGCGGCCCTGAGCCACCCATTGGGTGGTCGCTGGTTGAGGCTTCCCTCTCTATATGCACCCGCTCGCTGAAGTCCAAGGGATTCAGGTTTGGTGAGGAAGGTGGAAAGAACTCTTTGGGTCGGACTCCTTCAGACCCCAGCTCCTCGTCCTAGTTACTTTTGGTGGCCTCCGACACGTGGCCGGGGACACCATCCTGGATGCAGATCAGTGACTTCTCCACGCAACGATCCGGGGAAAAGTTTTCGTTGCATCGAGAATTATTGTTACAAGGAGTAAACGACGATGCCTAAACAGCGATTCGGTCAGCAGCAACACTGGAGAGCATTGACTGCCCAGAAATAGATTTATATGAGAACCCATGCATCTCTCCCTGCCAAAGGCCTTATCTACCCACGCGATGCCTTCGTCAAGGTTTTTTATGTAACCCTTGGCCCTCATGGCGCCATCAATTCAGATGGGTCGTATCTTTTATCGGCGGTGATGGCTCTAAACATCACGACCTTGACCGGGAATTTTGTCTCATGATGTGCGTCATGCGTCTTCAGCACGTCTTTCCATAACCAAATTAAAATTTTTAGGAGCTGCACTCCATCCTCTTTTCCCTCTTTGTGGTCGTCATGGTCTGGACCGGCTGGATCACCCTCGACATTAAACCCAGGTCATACGTCACGAGACAGTTTTCTCACCTTTGATTTTGGGTTGTTAGCGATCTTCTTCCTCACCTCCTCGACGGCCTTCCGGGCGCGGAGGCGCTATAAGCACTCACGGATTAGCCGCCATCCTCCTTGTAGACGTTGGTGGCGTTGTCCACAGCTTTCCGGGAGAATCAGTCCCGTACTCATCAATCCTGGAGGAATCAGTCCTATAATAGGTCCCTTCTATAAGACTCGCTCCTATGAGAATCACTTAGGTCAGAATCAGCAGAATACGAGAATCGTGTTCTCACTCCAATTCTTTCCGTCCATTTATAGCATAAACCTGCCCACTTGAGAGATTTTATAAGCGATTCGGCCTCTGCAACCGTTGCTTAACTCTCTGTAGGCCAGTCGAAGTATTCCCGTATTTTACTGACGACCTGACCTCAAGTTCAATGTCAAGCTGTGTGCTTGAGGTCAAGAAAATCCCTCATTTGATCTCAATTCTCTTCTTTGGCTGACGTCGGAGAATTGATATCTGACTTTTTTAATAATAGAGCACAGAAGGAAATCCGGACAGTGCGTGTCAAAACACCACGTGCTCCTGTACGTGCATGATACTCATACGTAGCACAACAGCTGTCCAACTCTCACACCCAGACCTCCTCCAACCTTTCTGGCTACCATGAATCGGCCTTTTTCGTGGAAGAGACGGTTTTTGAAGTGTGTTTGGAGTACAGTGGAACCCAGATAACCGGCACGACCTCACGAGTTCTGTTGATCCGAGCTTGCTAAAATAATGATGTGTTGCACAACCCATTTTGTACAAGCGTACATTGCATTTTACCACCGCCTCAGTTCAGGACAGAAAAACAGACCGATATTTTTTTATGTTGTTTGAGCGCTTGTTCTACTTTATATTGACCAGCGCGAGGTTTGGTTTAAAGTCTCCTTTCCTTCATTGCACAGATTTTTCCTTATTAATGGGGTAACTAGCAGAGGTACCCAACGTTGCTCGGGAAGACTCGCCGTAATCCACCAGCGGACTCGACCCGCTTCGCTGGGTGTCTTCTGGACTGCTCAACACACGCTCGCGGTCAACACGGAGCTGATCTCGCGCTTCACACTCACCATGCACTTCGTGTCGTCCATCCGCACCCTGATCGGATCCATTTGTGCGTTTGACGATCATTTGGCAGCACTTAATGAGATTTTACTGCATCTCTTGCACGCAAGTAGCCGTTACTAATACCTTGACATGTAGCAACTGGACCATTGCGTGCAAAGGGGTACAAAGTCCAGGTGAGTGAACTTCTAGTCATTCCAAAAAACCCTTGAAATTCAAAAGGTCAGGAATGCCACCAGAAAAGAATTTATTCAGATCCATAGAACTGAGATAAGTTTTTCCAGCAATCCACAATCAGCAGCATTCATACTTGGAAGAATACAAAGATTTTGCCCAGGTAGTAAAATGGAATATTCAATACAACTCTATGATACTGTCACTCAAGCCGTGACCGGCATGCTCACGCCAAATCACGTGTTCACACTCTACGTCTCCCTTGAGGGTGCTTGTGCATCTCATGGTAAATTTAAAAAAACCTTCAACCCACGAAGGAAAGATGGACTTACTCTGGTTGATTTTCCCTTTATCCCTGCCAGAGTAAGATGCTGATGTCAGTCAGACTGAGGCTATGAAGGTTCTGAAGGATGCCATGCTTTGGACTTGAGTTGGACAAAGGACAGAAATGGTTGTCGAACTTGTTGGAAAGTGCACATTATGACCCAAGTATCAGCTAGTGTGAATGAACCCTAAGACTGAATTTTCTAGCTGTGTATAAATATGAACATGTTCACGTAGCACAACAGACTGTAATTCAGTCCCTCTTTATCTTGATACTGTAGGAAGTTTTTCAATATCAATATCATGTTCTGGGTCACAGTTTGTTTCACGTCATCATGGCTCATTGTCACTGCAGCCCTGCAGCAGCCTCTCTTTGAAGTTATCTGGGACTTCTCCCTGCTCATAGCTGAAAAGATCACAGCTGAGTCTGTCGTGTTCATCACGACTAATGATGGCAGTGATGGCTTATGGAGCCAACAAATCCAGCAACATTCCAAGGTTAACTGGAGTGAAGGACAGGTCACATCTATTGTTACCCTTGATAGTCTTCTTGGAGTTGATTCACCTGCACATGACGTGCTGTATGTCACTCTGACTAACTGCATCAGCATCAATAGGTATTCTACTTTTATTTGAACAAGTACTATCAGGACTGTTCCTGGACTGCATACATCATGTAACTGTCATTGTCACAATTCAACGAAAATGTGTCATGGTTTGCTTCTCCCTCCCCCAACACATGCACAGTTCATCATCATTGGATCCTCAGTGCCTGAGTGACCTCACCACCTTCTTGCAGAGGGTGGGAACTTCAGCCAAGGTCATGATGTCTGAGGAAATGGTGGAAAAAATAGGTGACAGGTTCAAGCTTCGCCTTGACAGTCAATTTTACAGCTTCCATGAGGTCTTTGACCCTGAGATTGACAACAACCTGAAGGTCCACTTATGGTAGGTTTGTGCACATACATTACATGCATAATGCTTAACCAGCTTTAGATGTGTGTCTCATAAAGCACATTCCTGCATCCCTAGGGAGGTGTATGCGATAAAAAATGGACCCAGAATGAGGAATCACATCGGAGTCTGGTGCAGCAAGGACCGGACTTTCTTGCTTGAGAAGTCTTGGTCCATGTGGGAGCGGCGCAATGATCTCCATGGGACAGTGCTTACAACCTCAAACTTGCCATTTGGGCCACTGCTTCAAGTCGCAGAGGACAAAGTAATTGGAAACCTTTAAACCTCAAACCTGAAAACTAATGCCATGTATGGTGGTCAGGTCTCTGTGACGGGATTTTTTGCTGATCTTCTGCTCCTGCTGGGTGACCGGCTGAACTTCACATTTGAAGGCCGAATACCACGTGATGGGAATGTGTGGGGACCCCTATACCCAAATGGGTCCTTTGGTGGGCTTGTTGGTGAACTTCAACGAGGGGAGGTTGACATTTGCATCTCAGGCCTCTTGACATCAGCAAGGAGGTACAGTTTCTCTTACACACAGAGTCCTCACTTGATAATTTGACAGGGTGCAGGCTACTGACTTTTCCAAGGAGGTGAGACGTGGCAAGATCACCGTGATCATTGCAACACCAGACAATAACAGACAGAAAATCAACTTGGCGACATACCTGGATGCTTTCACTAGAAACACATGGATTGTGACCTGCTCATCTATAGCTTCTCTCAGCCTGGTCTTGGCCATCATCAGAGGTCAAAGTTCAAAAATCAATGAGTACTCTGGCAGCAGCTATGAAAACAATCTCATCATCAACTTGCTGGAGGCCTTTGGAGTTGTGGGTGTATTCATGCTGCAGAGGGATCAAACCACTTCCAGTCAGTGGGCGACTACACCTTCCAGATAAAGCACCAGCAGATAGTGCTTAGATAATGCATTTGGGATGGGGGCTCACCTTGTTTGCAGTAATATGGAGACCATCTTTTGTCCTTCAGGGTCCAGAAGACTGAAGACTAAAAGTTTCTTTGTCATTCTATCTTGTCTCAAAGAGTGGGTTATTTGACTTATCATAGAACGTGGCTGCATAACCCATATGGGTCTTGACCACTCTCAGCTTCACCTCAGACAGTGCTATTACTGAGGTCATGCGTAGAACTATGCTATTGACTAAGATTTGAACAGATTTATCCATCCATCGACTATGATGAATTATTTTTGTTCTCCCTTCTCCTTTATGGGACGCAAATTGTTAGACATGGGCAGATTAATAGAGGTTGGTGTATCATTCTCATGAGATGGGGCAGGGCCTGGTAAGAGAAGATCCAAAAATGTCCTCTTAAAGATTTGAAACTTTGAAATATTCATGTTCTTCACATTTTCACACTGTGAGGGGGGTTCAAACTTTTGGGGATACTTATGGGGCTAGTTTTGGGGGCCAGGTTACCAGAGTAAATGCAGTTAATTGCAAAAATGTGTAAACTGGAATTTGACCAACTTTCCAAGAGTCTGTCTGCTGGTGCATGAGTATTTGTTCCCCTCTAAGCTGTTTTTCTTGACTTCCTGTCTGTTTGCTGTGTTTGCCTTTGCTGCATACACAGCAGTGATGACCTCCACCATGGTGTCTCTGCCAGTGTTGCCGGCAGTGAAGAACTTTGATCAGCTCATTGAACAACATGGCAGCAAGCTCAAGTTGGGCACTTGGTTTGGGGCCGTCAGCCACGAGTTTCTGAAGCTTGCCCCAGTGGGAACACCCCTCTACAGGGCACACCAACATCTCCTTGAGGGTGTGAAAACATGTTTATTAGCCTGTTACCTTATGTATTATAAAAAAACAATACATACTCTTGTTTAAGGACTCCCTGACACCCTGTACACGAGTGTGGAGGAAGGACTGAAACACTTAAAAACTGATGGAATCACCTATGCTGCATTTGACACTGATGTAACATTTTTTGACCACCAGCCTCATGAGCTTACAATGATAAATGGGTTTGAGGATGCTGCACACACATCACACAACTTCGGGTTGAGCAAGAATTCTGAGTTCACAGCTGTGCTGGATCATCACCTATCATGGCTGCACCAGTCTGGCCTCTACAGGAAGATGGAGCATAAATGGCGCCTCCGCCCCTCCAACATGGGTGAAGGGTGGAAGCCAAATGTGGAGCCTGCAAGCATCCTTGGCTATGAGAACCTGTCCCTCCCAGCAATACTGATGAGCTCTGGAATCAGTGGATCCTTTGCATTGGTACTTCTTGAGTATCTGTTCAGGAGAGTACAAGGAAATCCAAAGAAGTAACTAAGGAGTTGTGAATCACAGACATGCTGCAATGTTCAAATGTACACATAATTGTATAGCACTATGTAACAAGACTCCATCACTTGTATGGCAGGCATGAATGCAACTTGCAAAGGATTTGATTATGCCATTATCACAAGTAATTAGGTTACAAAGAAACACAGTACCATACAGTGATCTATTGAACAATGAAATTTCTGTTCTTCAAACAAAAAGTCCTATACACAAGAAACCACCAACACAAAAAGTCAAGCCAAAACAGTGTTTTTACCAGAAATTTGAGAAATTCAAAGCACCACGAGAAACTGCTATGAGCCGCTGATTGTAACCCTCAAATCAGGTTCTTCTCGCTGATACCAAAGACATGTACCCTAATAATAGTTCGGGGTTTTCTGTCCCTATCTGTTGCCAGCAGAAAGCTTGCCAGAGACCACAACATAAATGAAGCAAGCATGAGGAGGTTTGGTGAAGAAAGACCTGAACCTAAAGAGCCTTTCCACGTGCCGATCTTGACTCCAAAACAGGGAGAAAAGAGACAAAAGTGAGAGGAAAGTTGAGAACTTTTTGACGTGTGGAAGCAAAGGAAAAGTACTTGTGCTTTCCAACGAAAAGAACTTTATTGTGGACGAGTACCTCATTGGGGGGAATAACCGTTCCCTCTCAGAGAGTACCAAGGCCGCCTCCCCTGAGCTGAGATACTTGGAGGATGGAAAACACCCTTCCAAGGCCTCTATGGCTTAGGGTGATGATGAGTCCCCATACGTGCAAGGCTGTCCAGCAGTACCTGCCGTCAAAGTTGGGTTCCAAGGGGTTCTCTTCAAAGGACATGTGGCCTCCATCATCCCCGAACCTGAACCCCTAGGACTTCAGCGTCTGGCAAAATGTGGCCACGACAGCTGGAGCAACAGCACTCAAGAATGTGACCGAGCTGAAGATGTCCGTGGAGGCGGCATGCGATGCCATGCAAGAGGGTTACATATCTGAGTTTCCATAAAACTGAGTCCTGTTTAACTTAGGCCATTATAGTAATAAAAAATCCGTCTGCAGAGAAAATTTCGCACTTCTTCGAGAATCCCTTCTTGTCCCACTCCCGTTTGTTCGAGTCCCACTGTATTTGCAACCGCGAATTTTAGTCAAATCTGGATTAGTAAGAAAATCGGACAACGCCCGCGACGAGCATAAAAAGATTGTTTTGATGCTGCAGCTTTTAGTCATCAATTGCAACGACGAGGCTTTACCAGGAACAAACAGAGCGTCGTGACGGGACCACTAACACCATGTCAATTTCACCAGAGCTGGTGCGGAGCTTTATCAACCTTTTTAGAATAACTGCAGTCTTCTTCTGCTTGGACAGTGATGATGATGACTCCACAAGAGCTTTGACACAATCCCTGGCCATTGGCTCAACAGTGGGATATTCCTTTCATACGAAGGAACATCTAGTTCCACTCTTACTCAATCAGGATAAGGATAAAGTCCCAGGCTTGAAACTTGTAGTGTGTAATACCATGGAAAAAGGAAACCCAATGATCTTTCTCCCAGAAATTGTCTGGCTCTTCTCAGACCATGAGTTATCTCCAGACCTTCCACTGAGGCTTGACAGCAACGTGTACACTCTCTCTGAAGGTGGCCAACACATGCTAGAATGGTATCGTATCAAGGCGGGACCTTACATTAAGCAGGTATTTGCCACAATGGAAGATGCATCTGATGGGGAGGTTGTTGTGTCTGAGGTAGACCATGTGTGGGAAAGAAGATTGAATCTCATGGGCACTCCAATCATCAACACTATATTAGAGTGGAATCCCTTCATGGTCATACAAAAAGGTCAACCTCCTACAGGAATGGGCCAGGATGTGCTCCTTCTCCTGCAGACCAAGCTCAATTTCACGTTGGTCTACACAAGCCCCATTGATAAGCAGTGGGGATCTCCAGTTGATCCTAGTTCTCCTCTAAATTTCACTGGCATGGTTGGGATGCTGGCCAGAAAAGAGGCAGATGTGTGCAATGCAGGACTCACAATTACCACAGACAGACAGAATGTGATTGACTTTACCATAGGTTTCAGGAGGGATGTGATTACATTTATGGCAAAAAGGGACAATCAATTAACCCCTATCAACTATACAGCATATATAAATGTATTCAGCACTTACTCATGGGGACTCATTGGACTGATGATACTTGCAGTGGGAGTTTCAACTTTTGTCATAAGAGTCTTGGCCAATGGATCAGCTGAAGCCTGGGGCTTCGTTGACGGACTAGCATTTGCATACAATTCCCTTCTGCAGCTAAGTTATGGCACCGTGACCGGCAGAGTATCCATAAAGGTAGTCATCTTGTCAGTGTGCTTACCAGCCTTCTTCTTGTACGCCTGTTACACTGCTGATCTGACTGCCCTGATGACCAAGCGAGAACCTCCTCCAACTATCAGATCCTTTGCTGATGTACTAGAACATGAATACCAAGTGGTTGTGTGGAAAGGTACTAGTCCTGAAGAGTACCTGGTCAACTCCCAACCTGGTAGTGGAATGCACGAGGTGTATAATGAAACAATGGCAGGAAATCCTTCTGCCTACGTGAACGATGATATAGAGGGTCTCGAGGTTTTACGCACTAAAGAGAAAACTCTCTTCTATGCCAGTGAAATGACCTTCTTCGGCCATGATGACATTGTGGTCAACAGGAACTTGGAAGACCGGATTTACGCCTACCTCGGCATTGGGCTGCAGAAAGAATCGGAGTTTCGCAACATCTTTGACTTCTACATTATAAGTCTCTATGAGGATGGTCACATGGACAAGCTGAATAAAAAGTGGTTAGTGCGGGACCCAAAAGACACATCAGACAGGATCTTTGTGGAAGGTGCCATGGCCCTGGGTTTTGACAGTGTCCTTTTCCTCAGTTTCATTATGTTCGTAGGAATGACTGGTTCAGTAGCCACTCTGGCATTGGAGAAAATGACTGCCTCCTGCGGTTATCGCAGAGACAAATGGCTAAAATAACCCAACACTAAAAACCATGAGCAGCACACTATTTTGGACACAGCTGTTTGCCACAGATGTCGTACATGCTGGAAATGCCATTGCACAACCACAGGTAGTATGAGCAGACTCTACCGTAGGCGCAGTATTTAGATTCGCACCCACTTTTGTACCACGAAGATCAATTTACTGCAAACCTTTCAGCCTATTTCGGCTTTCACCGTGTATCATTCACCTCATACGCCTGTGTCATTCTGTCGAATATCAAGAGCTTTCCAAAACGAAGACAACACCTCCAACAACAGGGTGTTACTCTCGGTAACATCCCGTTGCAAATCGATTTGGTCACCTACGTCACTCCACCGAACCTCAAAACAGCAACAGAACAATGGAGCAAGCAGACAGAGGCCTTCCACCTTGAGCACAATCATTGAATCCCATTTTTAATGATTGTTTATGTCTTAAGAAACTTGTCGCAACTCTGCCTTTCATGAGTGAAGAGACTGTCGACTACGACAATTAAATTGTACGTTATTGTCAACATAAATTATTCTCATCCCTCAGCTCAATAGATGTGTTAAAAATGATGGCTAAAATCCATAATATAAATGATGTCAAAAGTCAGGAAGTTTGCTTTAGAAACAACTGTGACTCACCAAAGTAAGTCGAAGTGAGAAATCTAAGCTTCAGTTTCATCATGGCGCCAATGAGTGCCACTGATGAGGTGGACACCCCGAAGTTCTGCTTGGTGCCCAGTCGTCGATGGTGGGACGATCAGGAGCATAAATATCCTCCTTGAGCAGCCACTACATAAAGCGAGCAAAAGCATGACATCAGGTGAGCTTCGGGGGTTCCTCTCCTTCTGTAGTTGAGCCTCTTTTATCTCCTTCTGTAGTTGAGCCTCTTTTATCTCCTTCTGTAGTTGAGCCTCTTTTATCTCCTTCTGTAGTTGAGATCCAGGACCATCTTGGCTATGTTCGACTAGAGTAAACGCGACTCCAGTCACATTTAGGGCTGACCTAATTCAACTTACTGGGTTATGCAATATTATTTGTACTGTGGGCATGGACGTTTAACTCCAGGCCGCAGTTTAGGATCAAGATGAAGTTTTGCAACACCTATGAAACAAAAAAGACTCTTACATACATAGCAAACAAAAATTATTCAAT
>JAAUXU010155613.1_pt1 | contig 21518 bp, 26 predicted proteins | sample 7278151 | NCBI WGS metagenome assembly JAAUXU01 (sample SAMN14350113, study PRJNA611818) | marine sediment metagenome | isolation source: surface marine sediment (1.8m) | place: French Polynesia: Moorea | collected 2018-08 | reverse complement strand
GTAGACTACTTTAAAAGCACCGACTACTTGTACGTCTCTGTGTCGGTAATAGGGTTGCTGTTGTCAATTCGACATTGTCAATTCGACATTGTCAATTCGACATTGTCAATTCGACATTGTCAATTCGACATTGTCAATTCGACTTTGTCAATTCGACTTTGTCAATTCGACTTTGTCAATTCGACATTGTCAATTCGACATTGTCAATTCAGGAACAGACGCCCAATCAGGCTAAAAAATGACCATCAAAATAGACAATTGCTTCATCCAGAGGATTGGGATCTTGGATTGGGACAAAGGTAGTTTTGGACACCTCCAAACACAGTCCAAAACTGTCAAACATTTTGCATATGATCGTGTTCACGCAACGTTTCTTCATGCTCTGTATTGCTGTTGCAGGTCGTGCTGTACTTGCCGTCACGTGAGACACTGCGCAAGCATTGCTGCTTCCACCGCCGCCAAGGCCGCCAAGACCGCCAAGGCTCGATCACATGTTTAACTCGACTTCTTCCCCTCGACCTCGTTCGAGTTCGTCAAGAGCTGCCACCTCCACTGGCGCAAATTGGGTGACAATAAGCAGATAAATGAGATTGGCTTTGTAAGAGCGAAGAAAAGGTCTTTTTGCCGAAATAAAGACCTTGACAATGACGCAACAAAGCCTCTTTCCTGTCCTCTTCCTCTGCTTTATCGACCGAGTGAATAACGAAGAGCAAAACCTCCTGTGCGCAGTGACTTCACAATGGAACAGCTTGAAGATGTCATCAAGGACTTTGTGTCCTCAGACAACCCAGTTATTCCAAATGCACCGTGGCGAGCAGGTTCCTGTTGACGAGGTTACCAAGCAAAGTTAAGAATTTCGTTTGGAGACCAAACAGTGAAGTTTCTTTTTCGTCCAACACAATTGGTTGCGGAAGCTCCTCTTGCCCGTGTCTTTGGGCTGCAGGATGTCTCTGGACAGGGTGGGTGAAAAACTGTGCCGGAGGTGGTCCGGTGTGATCGCGTCGAGAGTGACGCAGGCCAACGAGAGAGGAGGGCGCAAACCGGACTCCGGGTGCACGCAGGCCGGTGCAAGCACCCAAGAGTCTGGTTTCTCTGGTGCAACCGCAGGATATGGACACTTTGGGGGGGAGACTCCGGAATGCAGCAAGGATCGAGGCCAGAAACTGAGAACATTGCACGACCTCCGCCATCCACTCCTGAAGGCCGGCTGTGACAGGGACGTCCTGCCAGCTAATGTCCCGGAGACTTTGCTGCTTTGCCTAAGTCAGTACTAAATCAGCTCTGATGGAGGGTTTCAGCTGAGGCTAATGCAAATCCTTGGACTTATTAGGCCTGTTACGTAGGGATTCAAATCTCGAGGCCATGAATACTCTGTAAACCAACGTCATCGAGGATTCCACTGAATGGGTATTTGTTACTGCTGCAGAGAACGCAGTGGAAGGAGAAGTGCAGAAATCCACCTTTTCCTTGCTCTACCAAAGTGATTGGACGGAAGTCAAAGAGAATAAATGTGTCTTTTGCACCCCTCTTTGCCAACATTACTTTTTGCGGAGAATAGGCTGACAAATGGGATTCAGGTCTGGTTTGAGTGAATATATTGTCGAATATTTCAAATATTTGCAGCGAATCAGAAAGTGGAGAAAGATTTGAGCTCCTCCGGAAGTTGGACAAGTGATCCATAAGATTGGGATCCGACGAATCTTTTGAAAACGTCCAACCTTTGCCCACGAGGGTCCAAATTCGCTCCAGCTTCTGTTCCATTGAGCGACGACAAAAAACTAAAACCAAGAAGATTGAATTTTTGGCCTTGGCTCTCGACGATCAGGCAAGGCTCGTTCTGCTCTTGGAAAACCGTGAAACGCCTTGGGGGAAAAATAAAAGAGAAATTTCTGATAATCCAATAGTTGTCATAGTGGTCGGCAAAAAACAGGGTTGATTTCTCCTCAGCTCAGGCTGGAAGTGGCACTGATCACTTGTTAGTCATTCTCAAGCGTCCTCATCGCATTTGCATATTCGAGGAGATTTTCCTGCAGGCGTTGCCAATGTAATTTAAAGGCTGCATTGTCTGGTTGTTCGTCTGTCCGTCTGTCTGTCTGTCTGTCTGTCTGTCTGTCTGTCTGTCTGTCCGTCTGTCTGTCTGTTTATCTGTCCGTCTGTCTGTCTGCTCATCAGTCTGTCCGTCTGTGTATCTATCTATCCGTCTGTCTGTCTGCTCATCAGTCTGTCTGTCTGTCCGTCTGTGTATCGATCTGTCCGTCTGTCTGTCTGCTCATCCGTCTGTGGGTCTTATCTATTGACCTGTCCTACATAGTCTCCACAGCTGCAGCCCACATTTGGCCACTTTTGGGGCGGTAGAAGCCACCCAAAATTCCATCCCCCAACCCAAAGTGTGCGTCTCTCCGGGCCAAACGAGAAATGAGAAAACTTTTCGAGGTAGAAGAAAGCAAAGACATCGTTAAAGCTTCCTTCTCCTGCTTGCGTTAGGCGGAAAAAGTTACGTTGAGCCGCGCTAATTCTTGCTCTGCAGCCAATAACAATCGCATCTCCTTATGTGGACGCCGCTCAAGAGGCCTCCCGGGTGAGATCAGTTGTGTAATGAAGAGGCTGAGCTGAAGGACTCTTCAACCATGGGCAAGTCGAGCTAAGAGGCTGCGTGCAAACTTGAGGAGGGTTGCAGAGTTGCCACTGGACTCACTCGGATATGAGCAGATAAACACTTTGCCGGACGGGTTTGGTGGACAACTCTGAGTTGCCGAGCGATCAACTGCCGAGATCAAGTTGGGCCCACTGATGGCAATCTGCCACGTGCCCACCGGGAGCAGCGCCCACGACCTTGCCAAAGGGTGTGCGGTCACCAGAATGACTGCGCCGCGAGCAAGTTGTCCTGAGGGACCTGTGCTGATGCCACCAGCGTCAAGGAGGATCTCGGGGTCCGGACAGAACATCTCGTCTCCGCCAACAACGTCACGTCCACCACCTGGACCGGTCTGGGGCTCAAGGGCACGGCCTAATCCGTCACTGAGGCTGGGGAGATCCACGAAACTCCTCAACAAGTTGTCATTTTTAGCGTTGTTCGACGTGGACACGGAGGTGAACGCCGGAGTCACGAGCTGAAGGGCTTCCCTCGGGTGCTCGTGGATGCCAAGCAAAATCTGGGCCCTGAAGGTGTGAAAAACTGACGGAAAGATTAAAAGTCAGCTGAAAACACTTTCGGACAGTGTTTTTTGTCCGGGAAAATTCAGTGAAAGAAGTAGATTCTCCCGCCAATTTTCAAAATTTCCTGCTTTTTTCCGCAGCAAAGTCGATTGCTGAAAAAGTTCTACTTTTTTGCACATGTGGCGAGTGTCAGCACGGGCAGCCGCTGCCATGAGAAGCACTTTTTTTCGCACAGAAAAGATATTCTTGGACAGAAGACAACACAGGCTGGAAATTTGCAAAAAAATGGCTCTGAGCATCGGGGTTGCAGCAGGAAAAAGAAAAGCTTCAAAAAAGTTTCTCGGTGATTTCACTGCTCTGATCCCTTGGGCTTCGCCCTCGGGACCAAAAAAGTGAAATTCCCTGCAAAACTTTTGTCAAGCGATTTTCCCACATATACGAGAGTTTCTTTACCATTGGTGAGCGCAGGAGGGGAAAATGACTTCAGGGTGGAGAAGTAATTTCCTTTTTCCCAATCGGCTTTTCTTAATCGAAAGGAGAAATGAGTGACAATAAGAAAATTTTTAAATTTTGCAAAACTGGGATCTTCCATCGCAAATTTGGTGTGTGTCTATTTCTTATGCGTCACCACCTAAAGTTTGAGCTCAACCAAACATTCTTATTCCACCTGGCACTGATGCTTCAGTACACTAGCAGTGTCTGAATGGGTGACTCCAGAAATGCGACGAATTGAAAGAAGCTCCAATTTTATTTAGGTGGTGACGGATAAAAAGAGACACGCACCAAATTTGGGATCAAAGGCTGATATTTCGTGTGTGTCCCGATCATTTCTGAGGAGAAGCCATTCATATGAGACCCATTGAACATGCTGTCATAAAAGTGCTCATAAAGTGTTCATAAAGTGCTCATAAAGTGTTCATAAAGTGCTCATAAAGTGCTCATAAAAGTGCTCATAAAGTGCTCAAAAAAGCACTTATTCATCAATGATTTGTTTCGATTGTCGGCAAATAATTAGAGGGGAACAATCATAACAAAGTGTCATTCCCGATTTTCAGGATTTTCCACCCTCAAATCATTATTTTCCCCCCTCTTGCACCCACTAGCAGCAAAGAAAAGTCAAAGTCAGGGGGAATAAGGGATGTTGCTACTCCCCCCTCCCCGATTTTTGGGGACAAAAAGTCAACCATTTTATATGCAGAAAATAGCTATTTATATGCCCGCAAATTGATGAAAGGAAATTTTTCTGCTTTCTCGGGAATGTCACTTTTTGATCCCTCGGGCTTCACCCTCGGGATCAAAAATTCCCTGCAGGTCACTGTTATGAAGCGATCGATCCCCATATATGAGGTATTCTTTACCGTTAGTGAGTGGAAGCAGGAGAAAAAAAAAGTAATTCAGGGAAGAAAACTGATCATGAAAAGTAATTTTCAGGGAGGAAAAGTGGTGATGAAAGCATCACCCTGAAAATTGGGAAAATTACTTTTCATGATCAGTTTTCTTCCCTGAATTACTTTTTTTTCTCCTGCTTCCGTTCACCAACAGTAAAGAAAAGTGCTTTTTTCCACTTTTATCATGAATGGTACTTTCTTGTGCTCCGCTTTGCTTTACAGTCATGGCAGAGACTAATATTTATGACATGGGCGGAAGCTACAAGTAAAAAAAGGTTGTGACTGTTTTTTAAGAACTACTTTTAATTGGAATTATAGATTGACGACAGGGGTTGGCGCCCACTAAGTTGAAAGTTAGGAGTCTTCTAATTGGCTTTTGGCGATCTCGATTCCTGGTGGGGAGGAAACAAGATGTTCCAATCAACTTAAAAACTTTTTTTCCACTGCTCTCACACTCCTTGACCTTGACTGCTTCTGTTATCTCCAGCATGCTGTATCCACTGAGTTGGGGTGCCTATTCAGGCACTTAGGTATCATTTTCCACTTCATGAACCTGAGGTAATTTGTTAGCGGTTATATCATATGGATGTCATTGGTACAAAGCATGAAGAAATTCATAGAGTTTAGGAGTGGGTTGAACATACAAACTAGGAAAACTTTCCAGTTAAACAGTCACAATGTGGTTGGAGGAAGTGAGCAAGTGGTGACATCTTCTGTGAACAGGTATCGCCTTCCACTCAATTCATTGTATGACAAATCAGCACTTACTGCAAGTCCAAAACTGTCATGACCAACACCGGCAAACTTGTCAGTCACACAATTGAGCCTGATCTTCCTTTGTCTAATGGTAGCAGTGTGATCCCAGACCTCCGTTGTGACTTGCGCATGACTGGTGGCTCAGGCATGGACAAGATAGTCCCAGTCAACTTGGGCAAGGGACCCAGATTGGGCTGTTCAGGCTTTTCATTCTGTGACCATAGTTCTTTATCATCAGCCAGTGCCACGGAGATGTGGGATGGGTTCTTGCCCTGGTGGCTGCTGGTAATGGAAGACCTGCCAGAACTTGCTCTTGAGATCTGCTGATTGTCTGGGGCATTGGACGGAACTGACATGACATGGCGTGAGATCTTCCTTAGGGTTGCTGTGAGCTTTGTCTCTACAGCGGTCTTCCTGCCTTCTCTGGCTGGAGAGGTGTAGTTGTCATCGGCCTCTTCAGTGAAGCCGTTGAAGAGAGACCACCTGCTGTAGTTCCTCTTGAACAGACGGGTCTTTGCATTGGCCTGAGAGGGTGTTTGTCTGCTGGTGACAAGGTTTCTGGTATTGGATGGTACAGTCACTGGTGAGGCTGCTGGTGACATCACTGGCACTGAGAGTGGCGTCATGCTAGTGCCAAGGTGAGCCTGGTGCCAACCCAAGGCAGTATGAGAATGACGCCTCCTTGAGGAGAAAGGCAGCATGCCAACACTGTCACTGGCTGGGAGTGAGAACAATGTCAGGTGCATGGATGCAGTGTTAGCAACTCAAAAAATGAGTAGAAGTAGCTTACTCTTGGATCCAACTGCCAAGGTCTTTTCCAGGAACTCCCTGAGATCTTTGGTCTTTTCCTTGCTTATCTGTTCTGAGTTTTCTCTGCTTTCTGATTGAGATGACCTCCCAGGTGAGGAAGGACCATGGAAAATGTTCTCCCTTGTGAAAACAAGCCGAGACACCTGGTGCAAGAAAAAGAGCCCTGTAGGAGCTAAGTTTCACATCAGATCTTCCCCGTTTTTCCTTACCCTTTTCACAAATTCCTGGGAGTTTGTCCGGCTCAGTGGTGTGTGCTCGGATCCTGATGCTGAGGGTGGCATCCCCATGGACCCATAGGAGTGGACAGTGGAGGAACTGCTGACCCTGCTGATCTCATGTCCTTGAATGGATGAGGTCGCACATGAGGAGGAAGACTGCAGCATTACTTGAGAAGGTGGAACCTCCAGGCAATCCTTGTTCTCTTCTTCAGGTTCATCCTCCCCATCTTCCTCAGGGATTATGGTAATGACAGACGGGATGTGGTCAGCCCTACTGCCAAGCCTGAATGCAATTCAAATGAAGCAATGAGTTAGTTAATTTTGTTATTCATGCACACCCACCTGATGGATGAGGCTTGAGCCACCAAGTTCATCACTGGAGGGGCCACCTCATATAGCTCTGTCATGGCCTTGACATCACCATGTGTGTAAAAGTGGCGTTTGCTAATACCCTTGGTAGCCTCATGGTCAGCCTCAACAATGAGCACATTCTGCAATTATGTGCAATGTGCAGTTTGATGGGGCTTTTCCCCCTGTACTAATCTTACCTCAGCCCTGGATGCAAGGCTCCTCTTAGCTGCCTTTGCTTTCACATATGTGACAAGCAACACTCCAGAAGACAAGGACAAAACAGATGCCATTGTTAAGAACATCAATATCCTGTCAATGCCCATAGCCACCTCTTCACAGCTGGACAATGGTGCCAGGTTTACCATTGATTCATTGGAGATGGCAGATGATGCAATCAAGAGGTGAGGTGACAACAACTCCAACACTTCAGACATTCTATTCAAGTTTTTCTCCTGGTTGAAGCCTTCACCACAACAATTGACCATTATACATCAGTGTGTGTCTGACCATTTTATGGTCATTGACTTCTATCAACACCAATGATGTTGGAGTGAAGTGTGCACAGAAGAAGAATTTGGACTGAGCTGTCACATTAGTAGCTTTTTGTCTGAAGGTCAAGGCAATCACTGTGCAATCTAATCTCATGGGGAACACATGGAATTTGAGTTAGTATTCAGAGGCATCAATTGCAGGATGCTCTCCATCCTGCCCCTGTGGCGTGTGCTGCTATTGGATGGGCTCCTCTTGGTGATGGTTGCACTGAAGACCCAGTGGGAAGGCATGGCCTTGGAGATGAACATGGTAATGTTTGCACTCTTGAAGCAGCTGTCCTCTGCAGGGCAGTGCAAACCTCTGCCTCACCCTCTCTCTTTGAGCCCTGAGCAGGCTCAGAGAACATGAAGGAATCTTGTCGCCCAGAGGTGCAATAAAAATAATTATCACGTCTGCTTTGAGCAAGCATGCATTCGTCAGCAGGTTGGGATTAGCGGACTATACTAAGGGAGATTTAGTACAGAACTCTTCTTACTCTTTTTTCCTCTGATATTTCCCTGCTATCTTCTTTGTTTTACTCAGTCTGGACTATTCAGTGTCTTGACTTTTCTGACAGAAATGACAACCCTGTAAAGACAAATTCTGCATAGTTTCAAGCAGAGAGAGCAGCTGGGGATGTTTTATTGGATCAGGGTCTGGAGAGTCCACTGCTGCAATTTCAAGACCTCTTTCCTACTCATGTTGGTCTTTTCATTTTCCATCTGAAGACATCATGATCAGGTAACTTTCTTTGTGCATGCCAATCCACTATGAGATCTCAAGGACTTTTGTAATTGTGAAGACCACAAACAATGACAACCCCCAGGGGACCTTTGTCAATTTCACACTCATCAAGATCAACCCAAAAAAGTTCATGCATGGTTTTCAGAGAGAAGCTTATGAAAGTGATAAAAATCTTGAGATCAGGCTGAACCTGAACTAGGGAAGGAGCAGGTGTCTGTTTCACGATGTCTTTTTGGCTTCCATCTCGAAAACAGTGAGGTGGACAAAACAAGATCCAAGTGTACCCAGAATTGCTCCTAGTGAATTTAGTGGCCCAATAACAATACAGTGCAACATTAGGAACTTCTATACAGCTTTGTCTCTAGGCTGGCACGCAACATTGAGACAAAAACTTTTGAGCATTAAATTGTAAGGAGATAAATACATGCAGTTTTCACAACATAATTTTGCTTCAAAAAACCCTTAGCATTTCACTAAAATTGTAATTGACTTCACACTGCATCAACATCAAATTTTCCTTTTCACCTGTCTGTCTGTCTGTCGTGGAACAGATCATCTCCAAACTTGGTCAGCAGACACTTTTTTTACAATTGGTGCTTAAGATGATTGTAGGTGGGCTTCAAGACTGTTTTGAGGTCAAAATCAAGGGCAACTGTTTCATTTTCCACAAACATGGCAGGAGAGAGTTGGCAGAGTCTGACAGTGATACACATTTACAACTTCACTACAAATAAATTCTGAATAATTATAGCCACTTGACAAAATGGGAGGAGAGGTAAGTGTGGTGCACCCAGATTGTCCAGTGTCAAAGAAAAGTGAGATGTGGAGCACACAGACAGCATGCAAGTGACATGACAGAGCGCAAATGACATGAAGTGCACAGTTGGGATCTGGAGTGCCTGGACAGTGCAGTCTACAATAATCCCAGCAATGGTGGCATCCACCTCAACCAGCATTTGTGCAAAGAGTATGTCTTCTTTATAGCCCCTTTCAGGGCTGCTTTTCCTGTGTGTGTGAGGCAGTCACAACAATGTCACAGTTGTTGTACAAGGGAACAGTTACATCACTGATGTTTGACGGAACACTTGATAAACACTTGATGACTTTGTGGCATTTTTAAGACAACTGATGTCACGTGTGTGGCAAAGTACAAAAAGTTCAATGTCCACATTTTTATGGTTGTTCTGATTATCTTCTTCATCTTCTCCTTTCTGCTTTCAATAGATTTGCCTTTCCAGTAGTACAGTGCAAGCTGCTTATGAAAAAGTGCCCCAGCTCTGAATCCTCCATAAACAGCATTCACTGTCCTACTGCCCTGCTGCTGCATCAGGTGGCTGTTGCCCTTGTAATTAGAAGAGTAACTTGTTGCACACCAGATGGAGCCAAGGAAGGATCAAAATTTTTCATGTCATGTCAAGATCATTTTGGGGAAACTAATTGCTTTGTAAGAGTCATATATGTTACCTTTTTGGGGCAATTTAAAATAAAAATATGTTAGATTCACAAATTGTGCCATGCATTGAGAATTTGTCGATCTGATGAGTTTCACTCAATATCACAGGTATCCTAACAATTGCACAAATTCATCTGAGCCTGATGGTTCTAGTACAGTCAAGTTCTTTACTTAAAGCACTGAAATATTTACAAAAAATGCCCTTGTGTGAGTACTTTTATTAAGGTTATCTTGTCATTTGTCTGATGGTCTTGCGAAAGACCAATGTGGTGGTATCGATATGACGTGTGTGTGTGCGTGAGTGTGTGTGTGTGTGTGTGTGTGTGTGTGTGTGTGTGTGGGTGGGTGGGTGGGTGGGTGTGCATGCCTGTCAGGGTATGGTCACCCCAACCGCCACATCGATCGTCACCAAACTTGGTCAGCAGATGCTACACATCACATGCTCGAAAGTTATTGCAACACACCTTGGGTCTGAGGCTTTTTGGAGGCCGAAATCAAGGTCCAAATTTAGGTCCAAAGTTCCTGTCACTACATTGCATTACCGAGCCCACACATGGCCATGCCATAGGTCTAGGTAAGCCTCTTGGGAATCGCTATGCAGGACCGGTTTTTGTCAGTAGGTGTCTAAGGCAAGAGGAGGCCGGAGAAGAAGGTCAATAGGGGTGGACACTGAGCTGGGCAACCCAGTGAGCCAAACGGAGGCTCGACCCGGAGACTCATGGCCCGCTGCCACCACAAGGCTGGGGAGGGAGTAAAGAGTCTCCGGATTAGGCCGTTCCACAAGTAAAAACAAAATGGATCCGATCCGGGTGCAAAGTGAGCGTGAAGTGTGAGATCAGCTTCTCGTCGAGGCAAGACCAGCTTCGTGTTGAGCGTGAAGCACGTATTAAACGGGTAGAGTCATGCTATCTGCTTGTTTTTTTCTTCTCAATGAAGTGGATAGCACGTAAGTGCTAGTTATAGTTAAATAAATGGCTATCACTACTTTTCCATCAGTTCAACAGGGCCTGGAAGGAAATGGCTTCTGCCCGACTTGACGAGGCCTAGGCCCCCAAAAGGCCTGTTCCACCACTATCAGTGGCTGCTGGGCTTCCAGTGGCCCAGAACAGCCTGAGGTGTGCAGGCGGACAAGCTGGCAGCTGGCATGACCATGGCAACCATTCCATGCAACTTTGATGCCAAGACATCCACTTTGTTGGCAAAGGAGCTGATGGGTGCTCATTGAGCTAATGAATGCAAAATGAGCCACTTTGCTGCCCAATGTCATTTTACAGACACACACACACACACCAAATTCATTGGCAGAGATGCCAAGCAGATATTCTCCATCTCCATCGCGGAGGGCGAGATGGTGGCGGCCCTGGTCCGCCTGGCTTAACTGATCCCACAGACCAGGACTCCATCCTGCCTGCGTGTGTCCACCAGGACGACCCAGAGGTTCCTCGGGGATCAACCTATTCAGCGTCTGGCCTCCATCGTCACCATGCAAACTGCATCAGCTGTGCAAACTTGAACTCCCTCAAGGTTGCCATGATCAAAGCCTGGAACAACATGTCCGCAGGGCACGTCAGCAAGGCAGCCAAGTCCTTTAACCAACGCTAGAAGAGCTGCAAAGACCTTTGAACAGTAGCTGCCCAAAGAACAAAGCCATTATTGACAAATGCTTGTAATATGTTCTGTGCATGCGCAACGTCATCAAGAATGTTACTGCAATACAGGGTGACCAGGATGCTGTTGCCCATCACATTGATTCTGTGGGTGAAGTTGCTGGGCTTGTGTGTGAAGAACACAAGGCTTCGTTTCCTCCTCTCGTTGATGTCAAAGTCCACTTGACAAAGTCTGTTTGAAGTTGTCTTTCTACCCAAGACAGAGGAAACCACGTGCATACGCAATTACCTACAGGTACGGTAGGTACAAACATACAGACACACACACCTGTGTCAATGCTGGAGCACATGGAGTACATTGGCAACGTACTCTGTGCAGCTCCTTCGACCGGGACCCGACGACCTTCAGCGTGTTCAGCTGCCTCAAAGTGGAATTCAGCCTGAACGCTTTATCAGGGGCACATGTTTACAGGGACAGAAGGAGCCTGCTTCTATCTGCAACGAGGTGAGCTGGCAACAGCTTCCCTTTTTTTTCTTCTCTCTTTTTCTTTTCTTTTTTTTTCTTTTTTCTTTTTTTTTTTAACACACACTTATCTGGGAAGCTGACAGCAGCTGCAGCTGCCCTTTTGAGCTGCCTCCTCCCTTTAGGCAAGACCGACCAAGCCAGCGACAAGACCAATCAAGACTGCAACGCCATGGGCAAGGTGACCACGGGACCCCTGGTGGAGATGCTCGGCGATGAGATGACCAGAATCATCTGGGACCTCATCAAGGAGAAGCTCCTCCAGCCTCATCTGGAGATGGAGCTGCACACCTTCGACCTGGGTCTGGAGTACAGGGACAAGACCGACGATCGGGTAAGTGCTGAACTTGGAGAAGTCCCTTCAGGGACATGTCTGGGAGAGACGAGAGGTCCACGGCCACGTTAGCCTTCAAATTAGATCCTTCGCCGCAGGTGACAACCGACGCAGCCGAGGCCATCAAGAAGTACCACGTGGGCATCAAGTGCGCCACCATCACTCCGGACGAGAAGAGGGTGGAAGAGTTCAACCTCAAGCACATGTGGCGGTCGCCCAACGGCACCATCAGGAACATCTTGGGCGGGACCGTCTTCCGCGAGGCCATCATCTGCAACAACATTCCCAGGTGAGGCTCGTCGGATCTGCCACACGCACACAGACCAGCAGAAAGACCTTGCAAAGCAGGAAGAACAAGTGTTTGTGTGCATCTGAAATGTTCCTTTCCAAGTTGAGGCTCTTGAGCGCAGCCGAGCTGATAATGTTGCCACAGTATCAGGGCCTTCTTTGGCTGCTGGAACTATTTTTAATATCTTTTTTCCCCCCCACTTCTTAGGCTCTTTGTTTTTGTCTATGATGAGTGTTAAGTGTAATGAAAACTCTTCCTTCTGGCCAACTTTGTGTACTTTCGGAGCACAAGGCCAAAAATTGGAATGCCTCCAGCATAGTCAAAATTTTGGGCCAGATTTTTGTCCAAATGTCGAGCAGTACAAGAACGTAACTCCGCAGACTCGTCACCCCCTGGACGAAGCCCATCGTCGTGGGTCGCCACGCCCACGCCGACCAGTACAAGGCCACGGACTTCCTGGTGCCGGGCAAGGGCAAGCTGACGATGACGTTCACCCCCGAGGAGGGCGGAGAAGCCGTCACGTACACCGTCAACGAGTTCAAGGTACAAATCGGATTCGTTAGTCACTTTTTTAGCGGATGACACAAAATTCGCTGCATAAAATATGCATTTTGTGCACAAAATATGAGTCTGGTGCAAGCGCACTGACTGTCGGAAAATGTCCGTCCCGACGTTGCTCACCCTGCACTTTGGGGTCTTGGTCAACGACTCCGCCGAGTCCAACTTCTTCACCTAAGCTCCTTGGATTGAAATGAATACCTGATTTGTCAGCCTCAGGTGGCCACGGAGCAGAGCAATGAATTTGTCATGTTAAATTACCCTAATCATCATTATGCCCATTCTACATTCTGGCACGCATCCAGTCACCATCGAGCTGAGGCTGGAGGAGACAACGACTCCGTTTCTCACTCGGGTTCTTGACCTTGCAGGGCCCCGGGGTCGCCCTGGGTATGTACAACACGACCAAGTCGATCGAGGACTTTGCGCACTGCTGCTTCAAGTACGCGCTGGACCGCGGCTACCCGCTGTACATGTCGACCAAGAACACGATCCTGAAGAAGTACGACGGCGCCTTCAAGGACATCTTCCAGGCCATCTACGACAAGGAGTACAAAGAGCAGTTCCAAGGAAAGAACATATGGTAAGTGAAAGCGAATCATTCATCCCCGAGTAAACGACAATGGGGCTTTCGGGGAAAGAAAGATTCGGCCACAGCCAATATGCGGACACTATTGCACCCCTGTAGTACCGGGTGACGCGCCAAAATGTTGCACTTTCACCGACAGAGATGAGGGACTCGAGCCAGAACTTTCTGGTCTCTCCAGCTTGACTTTTTGCCCGAAGAGGGTGGAAGTCATCAAGTTGAACTGGGACACCTTGGATGAGAGAAGTTTGAACATGCAGAAAGCCTCTGAAGATTGTCAATGTAAATATTCAAAGGTTATTGTGGCCCGGGGGGGGGGGCAACATATGGAGTGAGTCAACAAGTGATACAAAATCCATACGTGTGTAACATTTATGTAGCACTCTACAGGGTTACGCACCGCCAGTGGGCCTCAAAACATGCATTCTGTAGGCCTTGTTTTAAGAGCTACCAAAGTAGGCCTCATGCCAACGTCTTCCTGAATGCTGTGCATTCGTCATGATGAAACAGACAAGTATTATCAGATGTTCAAAGTGGCTGCCATTCTTCCCCAAACACATCCATACCCTCTTCTCTATACTCTGGACAGCTCTTCAACACTTTGCTTGAGCTCCTCCGAATGCTCTTGTTTTTCCAAGATGTTGCCCCAACCATATTAGTCAAGCAGATTCAGACGAGGAAACTGCCCAAGGCCTCTTTGTGTTGCAAGAAATCCAATAATAAAATATTTGTGCCTCCATTTTCTCTGGTCTGGGCAATTGCACTCCATTCTGGAAGACATTGGCATAGGACTTAGTTGGGTCGCTGTAAAAAATAAAAAACCTAGGCCTTCACAACGCCTGTTTTGAGGCCCACTGGGGGGCCTCAAAATGGCGGGGCATTACCCGGTAGTGTTGTTGACTTCTAGCGCCTCACCCGGTACGAGTGCTATATTGGCAACGTATTCGACACAATGATATTTGTTTGTGCAGTTTTGTGCCATGCTTGTGGCAAGTACGTTCAAAAGATTCTAGAGATGACTCACCAAATCTCTGGCGTGAAAAGCTTTCACAATACTTTCCTTTGTTGTTCGGTGTTTACAGAGAAAAGACTCCCTCCCTTCCCATGACGTCACAAGAGGCCTGCCAGGCCTAGGCACCATGCTAATGCTTCAACTTTCAGGTACGAGCACCGCCTGATCGACGACATGGTCGCGCAGGCCATGAAGAGCGAGGGCGGCTTCGTCTGGGCCTGCAAGAACTACGACGGCGACGTCCAGTCCGACTCCGTCGCCCAGGGATACGGATCGCTCGGGATGATGACCAGGCAAGTGTCGTCATCTACTTTTTTCTGCGCGCATCTCACGGACCTGAGGAGGTCGCGCATGATCGATGGAGTCTTGCAACAGCTTCTATGGTCATCTTGACTTGATCTTGCTGCTTTTGGCAGCTGCACCTGACCATGGGAGGGGCCTCCAATCGTAACTTGCCCAATCGGGGAAAGTTGTTCGAATACCGGAACTGTTTTGGCATCAGCGGGTCTATTTTGGCATCATCAGCAGAGAGATACTTTCTGGACCGCAAGTATGACCTTCCTAGTATAGATATAGACCTGGCTTGACTTGCGCAACTTCCATTGTGGTTGGCTGACGATGCTACCGAAGGCCAGACGAAGGCGGCAAAGTTGAGGCGAATATTGAGCCCTGTTTTGACTCTTGGCCAAGTTCACCTGTCAACCAACGTTCCCACTGGAGGTGGTTTTGCTGGAGTCGCTCCAGATTGCCTCCATTTCATTTACGCACACTGTGCTTCTTCTCTCAATCTGGCAAGAATCGCCAGCTTCTGGACGTTTTGGTCTCTCGTCAGTGACTGGACTGTGCAACCGGGCAGCTCCTTTCACCCGGATGCACTAGAGATCTGTTCAAGATCATTGCAGCAGCTGGTCCGGGATTGCTGAGCTTTGGGCGATCTGCCAGCCAAAGAGGCTGGAGAAACTCACAGCCCTCATCGGCAGTCCGTCCCATCCTCCGACTTGACCCCCAAGTACGGGGTGTCTTACAATGTATCGCACACTTTTGAAATTGGTTCAAAATTTTGGGGCCTTTTTTTATTCTTCGTTAGCAGATGACGCTTTACTAAGCAAAAATGACCAAAGTTAGGTCACGATATCAGAGAGAGCAAAAAGAAACCCCCTCCGCATCCACGTTGTGTCAGTTACATCATTTTTGTTTACTGCAGTCAAGCGATACTCTATGAAAAGTCGATCCTCATGAGCCTTTTTTTCAGTCCAAAACTTATATGAAATCAATATTTGTTCCGTGCACACCCCTGCAAGGGCCATCAGCTTGTTTTTGAGCAGGTGCTTGGCCCACGAGATGAGCAACGTAGTCAGAGAGGGTGTCCGTGCTGTGGGAGGCCATGGACAAGGCCGCATGCATGATGGGGAGCTCGACCTTGGCGTGTAGGTAGCAATCGACTTGAGCAACGCTGGCCAAGCCGCAGGACATCACCTGAAAAGTGTCCGAGCCACCCCGTGTAGGCCTGGCGATGTTCAGGCCCAGATGGGCCTTCTCCAATTGCACAGCTTGTTTTGATCGCCCTGAAGATGTCAAGGACTGGCAGCAAAATGTCACTGAAGAAAGGCAAAATGTGTCACAGTTTGACTGACTCGCGCCAATTCTTTATCTTCAGCTTAAAGCATTTTTGCAGGAAAAGCGTTCGTCTGCATAGAAGTTGATAACATTGGACACGCCCTTCCCAGCTGAGCTTTCCAAAGTTGAATGATTCTTTGCCTCTGACAAAAAGTGTCAGAAAAATGTTTCCCAAATCAAATGCAGAAGTTTTTTTTCTCCACATTTACAAGAGAAGTCGTTTTCCATACGAATCCCCCTAAATAAAAACATCCTGAGCCTCGTAACATAAGAGACATTGATCGTGAGTAAAAAAGAAAAATCACCCCTAGCAACGAGCTGAAGAGTCTGTTCGTTGACGCCCTCGGCTTTTGGCCCGAACACGATCCACGTTAGTGATGTCGTCGGGCTGACCTCGTCTCTCGACCGTCATCACCACGATAATGCTGAAAAATGCGGAGAATCCACAAATGAGCAGTGTGTGAGTTTGCACCTGCGTCATGTTTTTCTCTTTTCTGGCACGAGTTCAGCCATCATAGCGAGTTCACAGGGTGGACCATGGTGAACAGGTTCAACTTCATCGAGAACCTCGTGGGCAGCAAGCAGAGACTCTTTGCTCAAGTGTAGCTACTTTGAAGCTTGTCAACAGACATCTTGCAACACGCGCACTTCAAGTTGAGGTGAAAGTACTTGGCTCGTATGAGCTTTCCCCAGTGACTGAAGGCGCAGCCCGTTCCAGAGTCTTCTGCCGGACTTGATCGCTCTCAGCTCGGCAGCCAGACAATATTAAAAGCACCAAAGTATCCACCAAAGTCTTTGGCACCTTTCTGCAGAGCAACCCTGTAGAACAGTTCTGTGCCAAAAGAGATATTTGCCAAAAGGGACATTTGCGGCCGCCACCGACAAGCTCGTAATGGCCACCGATGACGTCAACAACAAACAGAGAAGACCCAAGAGGAGCGATGTTGGGATAGGGGTAATTTCTGCTGAATACATTATACTTTTTAACGGCGTCAAACCGACATCTTTCATGGTTATTTTGTATATTAACGTTGTCCAACAGCCGAGCTGTGAGTGATTTGTACAGGGAGGAAGGAGACTCTTGAAACCACTATATTACTTAACTGGCATCTTAAAGCGTTACTTGCAGCAGTTTAGTGCTAACAGCCTCTCATTAGAGAGCTACATAAGTCTAGATGTTGAGCGACTGATGCGTGATCATTGACATCAAAGGGTTGCAACTTTGACGCACGTTTATTTAAGAAACTGACCAAGTTCCCAACAGCTGAACATTAAACAGTTCATGTATGCAAGTAGGAGTTAGTTAGACGGGATGCAGCCAATGGCAGTGGGCCCGTCCATAAAAGCCCGGGCTCAGCCCGAAACTCGGAAGCCAAGCTCTGGTAAAAGTCTGACGAGCAAACAAGCACATTGAAAAATGGACTCGGGTAAGTTCTTTACTTGGAGAAAGACTTTTTTCGACGAACTTGCCAAAATGTACAGTGCAAACCCTCTTTAACGACACTATTTATAGGGACAAACGTGTCCGGGGCTCAACTTTTCCAGGAATATTCAGATCAGACAGGAACTTTGGTGTTGGGCTTATGCATAAACAAGGCCTGTAGGGACAGCTGTGGTCCTCTCCGAGGGTGCACTTACATTGAGGTTGCACTGTACAAGTCCTTAAAGTACAAGCACTTGAAGTACAAGCACTGCACTCGTTTACATCCCTCGTAAAAGCTTGACTGTTGTTGGTTGTAGTCAAGGTCCATTGCTGCAGTTTGGCCTACATTTCCAAGTCTGCATTTTCCAGCTGTCGGGCTCAACTCGAGTGCATCACCAGTTCGAACCGATGCCGTGATTGTGAACAGCTGTGTTAATGCTCGCCGTTGCTTGCAGCGTGTTGGTCTGTCCAGACGGCAAGACTGTGGAGGCCGAGGCCGCCCACGGGACCGTGACCAGGCACTACCGCTTCCACCAGGAGGGCAAGGAGACCAGCACCAACCCGATCGCCAGCATCTTCGCTTGGACCAGGGGGTTGGCCCACAGGGCAAAGCTGGACGACAACAACGAGGTGTGTGAGGGGGACAAGGGAGAAATTCGTACTTCTCAGCCTGACTTTGCACTTCTTGATCAAGAATTTCAGTAATTTGCATGAACTCCAGCTTTTTCTTCTTGCTTTGTCAACTTTCACGACTCTTTTTCTTTAAAAAAAATGCCTCGGAGTTTTCTGAAGTACCTGTGGAACTCTTTTCTTGGTTCTTGACCCCAAAAAGGAACGTTTGAAGTTGCTTTCTTCCCCGTTGCTGTTATATATCGCGTGAGACTTTGATTTCTACGTCTGGCTTCTACTTTGCAGCTACTGTCATTCGCACAGACCCTGGAGTCCGTGTGCGTGGAGACAATCGAGTCCGGCTTCATGACCAAGGACTTGGCGCTCTGCGTCAAGGGCGGCTTGGCCAACGTCACCAGGAAGGACTACCTCAACACCTTCGAGTTTCTCGACAAGCTGGCTGAGAACCTGAACAAGAAGTTGGGAAAGTGAAGCTTACAGGATTTTTTTTTATAAAAAATTACTGTATGTAGGACAAGAAATTCCATGGAGTTGCTATTTTTGGAATGTTTTAATACAGCTGGTCATTGATTTTTTTAAAGTGATTGTACTACTGCAGCTTACAAAGAAGTTTAGGACTATGCATGGAGGTAAAACACTGTTTGCGAAGTAGTTAGGACATGTTCGTTTTTCATATGTTTCGATCCACAGCCAAACGATTTCCTCATAGTAAGTGCGATATTGATGGTAATAACGGTTATAGTTAATGACGAATAAGTTGCTGCTGCTGCAGCTGCTGCTGCTATAGAAAGTTGAAGGAAAGATGATGGAGAAGAAGCTGTCCTAGAATCTTCTGGTCGGGGCCTTTTGTCTCTGCTTGGAAGCCACGGCCGTGGAGGCCGCCGAGGCCGAGCTCGACCTCCGCTGTCTGAGGCCGGCGGCCACGTACGAGAAGACGCAGAGCACCGAGTAGCAGATCTGGTCGGCCATGCTGGACTTGTATCGCCGCTGTATCACCTGTCTGGTCTTGGGGTCTGCAAAAGACATTGAGGTGGTGCGGGCCAAAGTACAAGTTATGCTGCTCTTACTGAACTCCTCGAGCACGAAGATGCCGCCCTTCTGCGTGAAGCACTTCCTGATGTGGTCCAAGCGCACGAAGAACTGCCAAGATGAAAGAAAGTCGAGATTTGTCTGAACCCTTCAATTGATTTCGGCAACCACTCGAACATCAAGAGGAAAACGAGCGAGCAGCTCCAAATCAGATCAAAGAGCAGCAACTTTTTGTCTTACTCACCTTTGTGTTGGCAAAGAGCAACCCCACTCCTTCCATGCACACCTGGAGCAGGCCGCCCTCGCCCGTGTTCAGGTCCTCTACGGGGAACTCGCCGCCAAGCTCCATGCTGAGCCCGCCGATGCCTGCGCCGCGCGCGGCCGCGCGCTCCATGGCCGCCTTCACGCAGTAGTACAACTGCTTGCACTGGAAGTGGAGAACAGTAAGTGTGTTGGTCTTAGCTAGCAACTCTCCATTGTTGCCAACAGTCCCCAAGGTGATGCTCACCTTCTTCGTGTGGTACTTGTGAAGCTGAGTCTGCCCTCCAGCCCTCCTCCACAGACAGATGACTTTGGTCTTGGGACTGAAGGTCATGTTGACGAGCCTCTCGTAGAACCAACGCTCGGTGATGGCGCCATTCATTGACCTGGATGGGGAGACAAAGAAGCAAAACTTGTACTCGGTGAGTCGCAGTAAAAAAGGAGAAAAGCTTCGAGGCGGGTACCACAAGTTGTCACTGCACGTTGGACACATCTTACCTGAGAACGACCCCGTCCTCCCTGACCTCCATGAAGAGGATCTCCCCGCTGGTGCTGGTGCCGGAATGGACAGTGAAGGTCTGACGGTTCATCTGGCGGGAAGGCAGAGGCTTCAGGTCAATGTCGTTCCCATCCAAGTGGTCCAGCTGCTCCAACAGGTTGTTGATCTCCTCGCTGTACATGAGTCCAATGTGGCACTTGCCCAACAGGCGGCGGATCTTCTTGCGGACGGACGACTTGCTCATCTAGTCGACAACACACGTAGGTACTTTAGTAAAGTGTTGCCACCTGCGCGTAGTCATGCACCCTGAACATGGGCATCTGACAGTTGTAGCCTTATATCTAAATACAGGGTGATTCACGGAAACGAACAAAAAAGTAGTATGCCAGTGTCTTCTAATTAAATGTTGATGAATTTGGCTTTACTTGAGCTTCAGTTCCAATGAAAAGCCGGGATCTCACTTCACCTGCATCATGACCATGTACGAGGTCAAGTTGTAGAGCATGGTGGAGAGTAGCTGGTCCTCCTCGTGCTCCAGGCGCTTCTTCTCGGTGTCCGAGAGGTTGTGGTAGCGCTCCATGAGCTCGGTGGGCCCGGCGTCGAGTGCAATCAGCTCTCGTTCGTGGGCCACCGAATCTGGTGGATGGAATAATTGTCATATACATTATTCCTATCATATGGCATAATTATGGCCATTTCATCAATTGCAAGCAGGGTTGCGATTTGCCATCATGGAGACTAAATTTGATCATCATCAGTAGAGATTGCAAAAGATAGGCTTGCATTAGTGCAGACTGATTATACACATGAATTATGCACGTGCACAGAAGAATTCGTAGAGAATACACGACAATATGCACTTAAGACGGGGCTCAAATTGCTCTATTTTTAGCATCTTCAAATAAAAGTCAAAATCCTTGCAGTTCAGGCACCCATAGAGATGGGATCTGGGGAATCTGACGCAGATTCATAGAATCTTGAGCAAAGTGTGACTCACAGATGGACTCTCAATTTCATTAGTCGGGCCCGTTTGACTCAATTGAGTCGAGTCATTTTTTTCTGACTCGCCAACATCACTAGTGCAAAAAAGACTCGCCGCTGGTGATCAAAGCGAGCAGTGGCAAAATTGGGACGAGAAATGGCAAGAATTCTTTAGGAAACTTATGTCAGTGATGCAAACTTGCACAAAATTTGCTGTGCCAGAGATGCGTTTCATGCCATTGGGCCGTGATCACCACGCAATGACTTAGAATATGATATTGCCATCTTTCATGATCACCGAGCTCACCGCAGAAGACGTCCTCCCAGAACTGCGGGTTGTCCCAGATGAGGTCGCTGTTGGACGTGTTGGCCGAGGCCAACTGTCCGCCGCCGGTGGAGGAGAGGCTGCTCCTACGACTGCTGACGACGCCGCTGGCCGAGGCCGCGGCCGCGCCTCTCTGCGCCAGCAAGATCCCTTCGAACAGGTACGTGCGTTGGAAGTTGGACTCGCTGGCCGAGGTCGACACCAAAGTCCCTGAGATGAAATAACGCGAGGTCGTGGTGAGAACAGGACAACAACTGTCGATGAAGGTGGACTCAATTGGAGAGAGGTGTGCGAAAAATGGGCAGATTTGACAGGCCAAACTGCACCAGGGCCATCAGGATCATCGGGGGGGGGGGGGGGGGAATAAGGCCAATTACGGGGGGGAAATTGAATTTTTCACCAAAAGGGTTTTTAAGTTTTTTTGGGGGTACCCCAAG
>JAAUXU010179607.1_pt1 | contig 21520 bp, 27 predicted proteins | sample 7278151 | NCBI WGS metagenome assembly JAAUXU01 (sample SAMN14350113, study PRJNA611818) | marine sediment metagenome | isolation source: surface marine sediment (1.8m) | place: French Polynesia: Moorea | collected 2018-08 | reverse complement strand
CTGTAGTAAATTTGCAGTTAAAGTAGATTTCAGCTCTGGTGGCTGTCAGAAACCGCCAAACTGGGTGAAAATCACTGACCAAAATGCTGACTTGCTCCAGTTGGTCAGAAAAATATTTTACAGCCAGTCCTGAAGAAAAGAAATTTCAACTTATTGTACAGTATTATGCCACTTTAATGCATTTGGGCATAGCTAAAACTCCTTTTTTTTCACTTTCATTTGACTACAAAGTCTTCAAATGGTATGTGCTTACAAATTTTGGGCACCCATGGGGAATTCCAATTTTCAACCTAGCCTAATATACATACATAGTTAGTGTATTATGAAGAATAGAATTATATTGTATAAGTATATCATATAGAATATTTACATGTGACAATACTCTCTGCTGACGGATGCGTAGATGCAAACGATTCATGATGCGGTTCGATAGTTATCCAATAGCGCAGGTCGAATTGTTGTGTGGCGCCAAATACGACTTGTACGGAACCATAAAGTAGAGCTTCCACGTTCTATGAGCTGTCCTACGGCACCGCGTGTGGGACAAGCTTAGCGTCACTGTAATCAGAGACAAAAAAGTTCCCCGAACTGAAAGATCATGTCCGGCCCGCCTGCTGTCGTCCTGGTCCGTCCACTATGCGCGTTCGTACGTATTTTCAGTCCCAAATAATTCGGAGTGAAGTCTTAGGACTTGTTTAGGGCAAAGAGATTACAATTTTTTGTTCTCGGTGAGGGAATGTTTGATGTTAAATAAGGAGAAGTCTCCTCCGATGCTGCTGCAGTATGCACCTCACCCCTGCCGGGTCCATGACACATTTGACAGCTTCTCAAAGAGGAAAAAAGAGCCCGCATGTAGGGGGCCCTCCACAAAGGTCTTTGGTACTCTCCCTCGGGTGCTTCCTGCATTCTACTCGACGACAAGACAGTCGCTGAACATAGGTTCACCCATCTGTTTGCACTGCACACTCCGGTGCGGCTTTCCTCTCCATAGCTACGATAGGACAGTTTGAAAATGTCTCAGCACTGGTTTCCACTGTTCTTGTTCTTAGTGCTGCTCCCCTTGGCTTCACCATTCTCTCAACCTTTAAAGACGGGACCGACACGGCCAAGAGGAGGACGATCCGGCCCAGAAACTGGCAATGGAAATCCAATTGACCCTGACGAAATGAATCTGGCTGCAGCCATCCAAGACGATCCTGTGCCTGAAGCCCAGGATGATCCTATCCTCAACAACCATGCAAAGAATGAGACTTCAGAATGTAAAGAGTGGTTATTGTACAATAACAACAGTTCATGTAGTGTCGTGATCTTTCAGTTATCATGCAAGGTGATATCGTGCTGCACAATTTATACAATCCAATGCTCCGAAATGCCATTCGCAGTGAGCGGCAGAAGTGGCCGGATGGAGTAATCCCCTATGTCATTGAGACATCTTTTGACCAGAGGGAGAGAGCAATAATCGGAAAGGCCATGACTGCTTACCATGAAAAGACATGCATAGAGTGAGTTGGAGAAAAAGTCAACCTGTGCGGTGAGCGTCAATAATTTTGTCTGACAGATTCGTCCCACGCACGACACAAGCCGACTACATCTTCCTCATGAAAGGTGGAGGCTGCTACAGCAGCATTGGCAGGGTAGGCGGCAGGCAGGACGTCTCCTTGGGGCAGGGATGTGTCTACACAGGGATTGTCATACATGAGCTCATGCATGCAGTGGGCAAGTGCACACATGTTTTGTTCTCTGAGATGTGCATAACTTTGGCAATATCACCAGGTTTCTGGCATGAGCAGTCTCGGGAAGACCGTGACGGTTACATTGACATCGACTTCGGCAACATACTGCTCCAAAACCAGTTCAACTTCCAGAAGTATCCACAGACCATTATAGACCATCTAGGAGTGCAGTATGACACCTGCTCCATCATGCACTATAATGCCTACGCCTTTGCTAAGGTAATACTTGTAGATACTGTATATGAATGCCATTATGGCATTTTTAACCGAGTATCCGTTCCAAGGATCCTACAAAGCCAACAATCTTCTTGAAGTATCCTAGTCAGGCAATGTGTGAACTCGGCCAAAGATCGGGCTTCAGCCCTGTCGACATTGGGAAGATCAACATGCTGTACAGCTGTGAGGAAAGAAAAGTGGAGAAGCTGGTCAAGCCAGACACTGTGACACCTCCAGATGAAGAATGTGTTGATGTCGACAAGTAACAGCTCTGTCGGTAATTTCATAGTTGCCACTTCACTTTTTCATCCCACCAGGTACTGTTCAGCCTGGGCGAAACTGGGAGAATGCAAATCCAACCCTGATTGGATGTTGCCACACTGCCCCAACTCCTGTGACAGCTGCAAGGTAATATGACAAGATCCTGTACTCACAACGTCTAGGACTTACCCAAGGTCAGTGTCATGTCCAATTTTTCCTTCTTGAGCAGGTCAGTTGTCGTGACGACAACAAGCATTGTCCTCGTTGGGCTGAGCTTGGCGAATGTTCGAAGAATAGTGCATATATGAATGCCTACTGCGTCAAGTCCTGCCTCTGTACCCTCAAATGCCTCAATGCTCACAAGGATTGCGAATATTGGGCATCACAAGGATTCTGCACAGGTCAACATGCAGAGTATATGAGCATCAAATGCAGGAAAGCGTGCAATTTCTGCAAGTCCATGGAGTAACATATTTGCCCGTGTACGTACACATTGTCCTGAAATTTCGACCATGTTTTATCTGCTGCACATAATAAAGAGTTCTAGAGTCATTGAGTGGTCGTGAGGTGTGTGCAGGGCACAAATGTGTGGCTGCTGAGGGTGGACATTTTCCTTAGTGCCAAGTGCGGCTCAATGGAGCTGCTCGAGAGAAGCGATGACGCCTGATCGAATGCAAATGCTGAGAAGTCTGCATAACTTGTCGGTATAAAACAGTGACCTTTGATGCTCGTCAAAAGACCTCTTAACCTGAGTCATTGCTCATGTCACGGAGAACGACATTTGTTTCTCTTGACTCACTCTTGCATGAGTCGTCCAGCACTCCACAACCTCAACATGGGCATGTGTAGAGGGAGAGAAGAGGTGAGCCAGAGGGAAACGAGCATTCGCGTACCTGTCAATAAACGTGTTACTCTTGGGATACCAAGTGTATTTGACAGAACTAACGTCAGTCTCATGAAAAACGATAACACGCACATTCACGCACTACAAAGTACCTGAAGGCAATTTCATGACACGGTTCCTGGATCTAGCGGTTATGGCCGACGTGCTGCTTAGGCCTCTGTATGAAAAATGGCAAGATAAATCCTTAAAAATTGTTGGATTTTCCGTCAGACATTTATTTCTTAAAATCACCGAACTAGTGATGCTTCTTCCCACAAGGACTGAACTAGTTTTACTCCTCCCATGGATTACCGATGGAGATCGACGCCATATCTGGCTCAGAGCACAGCGCGAATTCCTGGCATTATGAGGAAAACACCATGGACTTATCTTTCACCACACCAGTCCACCAACATGAAGAGGTGGAGGACTTCCGCAGGTCCTTCTTACAGCGGCTAGAAAGCAATGATCACCTTGCTACAAACAGTGCACATCGACATTTAGAGCCTGCAGAGCTACCGAGTTGTGCTACCCTTGCTCTTCTTGCGGAGGCCACGAGACCTGGGTTCATTGCGCCATGCCCCTGGACTAAAGGCCCTTCCAATGACGATTTGTTTATTGTACCCTCGGTTTTGTACGATGCAAATATAACCGTCACTTATCAATAGTTACTGCACATTCACTGTGATGTCTTTATTTGTGCTGTTTGGAGCACAAGTACGACAGTGTAATGGACTTAAGCGATCAATTGACGGGATGTTGTTGTGATGAAGGAAAAATACGTCTAGTGGAGCTGGCCGACAACTCGGTTATATTCCTCCTGGCAGTTTACCGGTACCCTTCTGTTGGGAGAGATTGCCGGCCATGGCAAGGCTGGAACCCGAGACTGTAGGCATGGCGGACAAGGATGCTGACGTCGTCCCTAGGCCAAGAGAAAAGAGACCTTGAAAGAAGGATCACCACATGTCAAATCGACTGCTTAGCTGCACCCTGCTGACTTCCTCCAGACTGGTTGTTCCCCATGTTTTCGAGATTTTTGAGTAGCTGCGCCAGCCAGTGCTTGGTGGACTTGTCCTCCTTAAGACAGGGCGCAAATGTGTCGTCCTTCAGCTGGTCAGGGAGACATTGGCAAAGCGCCTCACACGCCCTGAAACAAGTTGTCCAGTTACAACTTTTGCCAAGAGAAAAAGTGTCATCCTACATACCTCTGGTTGTCCGACAGCCTGAGGTAGCACCTGACGACGTGCTTGAGTAGCCTAGTTGAGGGTTCCTTGGCAAGAGCAATCACCATTTTGCCCAGGATCATTGCCACGTGCGAGAAGCGGTCGTAAGTCTGGCAGATATAGTACAGGCCCGTCTCGTCCAGCTGAAGATGAGCAAAAAGTTATGACCCACCACTCATTGAAAACTATCAACGGCATCATCGGCCTTACCAGGATCTTCTGCAGGATGAAAGTGGCCACCGTCTTCGAGAGCTCCGAGCCCGCCTCCATGATCCGTAGGCAGAGTGGGATTATTTCAGTGGTCAACAGGAAATTTATCACCTCCTAGAAAGGTCACGATTATATTGACGAACCATGTCCTTTATGTACATGTATCGAGATGAACAAGCGGCGTTTTTGTCTTAAGATTTCCATTTGCTCTTTGGTGGAAGGAATTACAGTGCACATCAGCAGTCAGATGAGACTGCACATGATGTTGAATTCAAGGAGGTGCAATTTTGGTCTGCAGATGTCAAAGGTTGCATAAGCTATCAAGGACGGTGTCACCTGTCATGCGACCCCAGGCTTCAGTTTTTCTTGTGTCACTCAAATTTGAAAAAAACGTCCCTTGTTCATCTATTGTGGCCACCTCGGAATTTGTCTTCACCTGCTCGTCGGTCTTGACCAGCGCGCCGATGACGCCGAGCGAGGTGAGCCTCAGGTACTCGAATGGTCTGGTTTTGGAGACTGTGTGAAGGAACGGGTATAAGTAGAGCGGGATGTGAGCCAACAGAAAGGTCGAACGAGTCTCTGGGTGCGAGGCCACACACTGCATCAGAGCCAAGGCGTTGCAGACCCTAAAAATAACTCCAGTTACATCTCCAGCTTTCATGATTTCAAACTGAGTTCACACAAACAATGGTGAAACATCATGATGTACAAGTCTCAACCAGGACGATGTAAAGTGATGGTCTTGATGGTTCAGACCTATTTGATTGATGCGCTGTGAGCACGGGAGGATTGATGGCTGGGTAAATGTTGATGATCTCCTGGAGAAGCGCGGCCATCGTGCCAAAAGAATGCCACAGCATGGGCGCCAGGTCGGGGACCGCCTCGCGCTTCTTGCTAAGCTCTAGCAGGGCGGTCTCGCGGGTTTCGGGAGAAGACAGCTCCAGAATCCACTGGTAGATCTGAAATGTCACTCGGTTCCTTCTCATGGTTCGTGGCAACCAAGAATGCTACACCTCACCTGTTCTCGATCGGCGCCATTGAGAGCCTGGTTGGCACCCGCGGCCCCGTTCGCGCCGCCGCCCGTTGCTGCCGAAGTGGGGGCGACTGCCCCAGACACTGGTATCGCTGTTGGTGCCGTGGGAGTCGGCGTGGAAGCGCTAGTGGGGGTGGCCATGGCTCCCGCAGCTTTTCCGTGAGAGAAACCAGAGTCCTTAAGTACACATCCAGGATCACGGTTCGGTAGCTGTACAGTTTACAAGAGAGACCGGCGGGCACTGAGCACAAGCAGCAGCAGCTAGAGGAGCATCGGTGTGTGTTGGTGCGGGTTTAACGTTTCAACGTAGCAGCAGCAGAGAGAGTGGGTGACGGTGGCAATGGAGATGCTGGTAATAGGGTGGGCGCAGAGTGAGCGGCCGTCAGCGGCAGCGCTGGCTGCCACACTAGGGATGGACAGCGGCCCAATGGACTCGAGTCATTTGTCCAACAGAGCGGAAGTGAGCTCATCTTCATGATAAGACAGACGTCCAAATTTTTTGCAGTTTAAATACTTCATCGCAATTTTACCAGAACTTTTTCAAAATTTCTTGATATTTCATTTACTGATGCACTTTCTTCTCTATCTTTCAGTATTACTGCATTTTTATTTTCGAACTATCGTCAACAGAGCCATTTTTAGGTTTCTTTTGAAGGTTTCTGCCATAAATATAGACTTCAAGCAAGTGTCCCAGAGGGAAGGGGTTCTACCGGCGTGGCTGAACACTGCTTCCTTAAGTATTATTTGGAATAGAGGCAAGTTTGCATTGCTCACATACTTAAGACGGTACCGGATTGGGAAGGACATGTTGAATCTCAAGGAACAAGCCTGATTGAGTCCCCACGTCCCACCTTCGACTCGCAAAAGATGAAAGGTCAACATCCAAAAAAACCTCAGGTGCGTGATGGTGTTCAAGAACATTCACCACCTAATGCTTTGCCTTTCGGCTGTCAGAGCTTTTGGTTCCGAGGCATTCAGAACTCTGTTGTGTTCCCAATGGTCCTCAGGTTCTAAGCAGCTTAGTGGGCGACTTCCCCTGAGACTGTGGATTCCCACTGCTGAAGAAGTCGCCTCTGTGTTCCCAGGGAAGTTGTCTGAGACGGTCATGCCACATAAGACAAGTCACGCTGTAGCTACATAAGAATTTTAATTCACGAACACTTTCACAATTTCTACCGTTCCTTGTCTCTGACGTGTCTTCGAGACTGTCTCTTGCCCCTGCCTCTTGGCCTCTGCAATTGCAGAACGGGCGATTCTACCTCGATGACAACGTCGGTGATGACGTCACCCTCGGACAAGCGAGAGGAGGATCCCAGTCCCAGACTCTCATAGAGGATGGAGCGCCTGTGTGTGGGAGGCAGAGGGGCACCTGTGTGTGAAAATTGCTCTACTGTCTGGTCAACAAGTTCGTTTCCAGTTATCATAAGTCATCTGACCTTGCCCAAAGTGATCTGCAAATATCTCCCTCTTGGTCTCCTGGTCCTCCACTTCTTGAACTCTGGCAAGGGGGTCAGGAACAAAGATCGCAAGGCTTGTAGACATCAGAGAACAAAGGAAGATCTGTGTAAAATACATATTAAAATTTTGCCTCAGACTAGCCTTCCTGGTTACTTACATGACTGACAAGATTCATATTCACTGCGTTTAAAACAATTGGTTATGTGGCTTCTTTGTCTCTCCACTCTCGTCCTTTTCGCAGACGAGACTTGGTCCGAGAACGATTTGAACTCCACTTCTGTTGTGAGTTGTTGCCTCTTGGAAGCCCAGAGCCTAACTGACGTTGGCCCACTAGAGCGTTTATTCGAATGCTAAATATTTGCAGGATTTCAAGCAACTTCCATTATTGATATTCGAATAAGTTTTCGTTCGTTTCATTAAAAAGCCAATAATTTTAACTTTACTCCTTGTCTCAGTTCGTTGGAACGACTGAATCCGCATTGTAGTCGAGATGGTGTGAAGGTGCCTGCAGGTGATGTGTCCGTGCACGTCACATCCTTAATTGTCACCATACTGCTACAGACAGTGCGAGTAATACGCAGCAGGGACCTTGCAAAATGAGTCATGAGCTTCACTTGCAACGAGAGTGAGAGTACGAAATCAAATGAAATCTTTAATATCAAGTTGTGCCGATGTCGGCCTCAATTAAACGATTTTCATCAACATCAAGATATTCGTCGCAATTTCAAAACCCGAATAACCCCACACACCCAAAGGCCTACCCATTTCTTCTTCCTCTCCTTTTGTTTGACACACGCAACCAACACCATCATAAACAAAAACGCACACACACACGCGCGCGCACGCACACACAAACACAAAGCAAGACGCATCTTCTACTTCCACAGAGAGGACAGATTGCTACTCGTGAAGGGTCTGACCAGCAGCTGGATCCCCTTCTTCAGAGAAGCTTCCGTACAACAAGGCATGAACGGGCAATAATGCACTTATGAGCGAAGGTACGCGGAATGGAAGAAGTACTTGTACTATCTCGTGCTCCATTGAGACTCTTTGGTCACGTCGCTGTCATGGAGGGTGAGATACTACGAATAGGTTAGATTAGTTGGGGCACTTTCACCTTTGTTAGGTTAGGTCAGCTATGGTGAATTTCATAAGGTTGAGTCAGACTTGGTTCAGTTATACAACTACACTAGTGGTCAAGCAGGAATCCCTCCAGTACTTTAGGTTTGCCGCTCGTCCATTTCACGGGTAATTCTGCTTCTGTACGTGAGTTATACGATTCCTCAGGGTTCAGGCAGGTTTTCAGCTTAACGTAGCAGAGAGCACAGTTAGCTTTTGGGCAGATCTAGGGCCCAGCCTGTTCTAATTCACTGTTTAGGGCCGAAGAGGCAGCTCAGTACCATACTCAGGGTGCGACCATCATGAGCGAGCAAGTAAGAGAAGTGTACAGAACGCGAACATCAGATGACATTCAGCATTCGAAATGTATATATATATTTTGTACATAATACAACACTTGTGTAGGACATTAACACTAGTCGTTTCCTCCAGAAGAGCAAAAGAAGTTTGGATGTTAAAATAAAATTGCCGGGTCCTAAATTGATTCTTTCTTCTAACAGACTCCGCCGTCTAGCGATATGAGGTCATGAATAACGGATAAAACGCAAGTTTATGTACTCGGGCTCGCGAGCTCGATATCCATGAGTTCGGAACGACAAAACCATGGCTCTGGACATCCCTACGATAGCTTAAAAAGCTGTCTGCAGTTCAGGTACCCCAGAAAAGAGCTGCTACTGGTCGTCTTTGAAGTGCCAGGACACTGGGCCGAAAAACTGCAGGAACATCTTCCCCATGCATGTTTGTGCAGCTCTCGACATCGATGTCAATCTTGTTATCAGATGCAGTAGTCGAAGCAGCACTTTTTACTTCAGCAGTTCGCTCTAACCTGACGGTCGGAAGAATCGTGTCTTGGCAGATGGCAACCCTGCTTCTTTGTGAAGAGCCCAGAATGTGCAAGCGGGTCTATACAAAGTTGGAAACGAAAATAAATGGGAGGCTGTAGTGAAGCAATACTCGAAAACATCTCGCATTACCTTGCTCGAAAACGTGGATCAAAGAGGTGCTACGAAGCAATAGGAAACTGGACAGCACAGGAGGAGGAACTAGCGCAATAAGATGAAAGCTTAAAAAAGACTCCCTTTGGCGTCATTGGACGGGATCTCGGTGCACGTGAGGGTGTCGACGTCCGTGTCGTATCTGATGAACCGTGATTGACGGTCGGCGGCGGAATGCGCATCAACTGCGACTTCAAGCTAAACGATCGGAGCCTGGCATCTCACAATGTGAGGTTGAGAGGAAAAGCGGCGAGGGCATCTCTGTCACTGGCGCGACGACCGGATGGGAAGGGTGGCGCAACTTCCTCGCTGCTGGTGTGCACAGCTAAGAATCGCGCCGGCACCAAGTACACAGTGGACGGAGGCAACCTGAAATGCATCTTTTCGAGGATGGTGGATAAGGGACAAGCCACTCTCAGCTTTAACAGCCCTCCGCACGACCTCCTCCTGTCCGAATGCGATCCGATCGCTCTCCGTTCCTTCCTCAAAGTGGCCCTACGATTGGCCAAGGGGCAAGATGTCAGAGCCTTGGGTGTGCCTTCGGTCTTGGCTCCGGCGACAGCCACGCAGTTGGCTCGTCCAGTCACTAAGATGGAGGTCTCTAAGAAGGCGGACTACCCCAAAAGCAAGGGGTTTCCCAAAGACCTCCGAACCCTCAGAATCTTAGGAATAGGCCTAAGGCGATTCGACCCGAGAATTGCTTACCTGAAGCATCTGTCGACGCTGTCACTTCAAGGCAACTGCCTGAAGGAGATTCCGCCTGCCCTCGGCCAGATGAAGACGCTCCAAGAACTTAGGCTAGACAACAATGAATTAGAAAGTCTACCTCTGCACTTATTTAAAGGTGGCTTGGGTCACACCCTACAGTTCCTGGATGTAAGTCACAACCACATCAGTCAACTCCCCAACGAGGTTTGCCTGCTGCGGGCCTTGGTTGTCCTTAAAATCCAGTGCAACAGACTGTCACGTCTCCCGGTGTACCTCTCCAGAAATCTTAAACTCACAGTGCTGGATGTCTCGAGGAATGAGATCTCCACATTGGCTGGGGTGACGTCAGGTTACTTTGCGAGACGCATGGAGAGCCTAGAAATTTCGCACAACAAATTCGAGAATGTCTTTATAAGTGGGCGGCCTATACTATATGACTCCACGTCGAAGCTCCCGTCCTTGACAGAATTGTGTCTTCGTTCCGTGCATCGCTGGAGAGCTGACACATCTGCCGTCCTCTTGCCGGAAGTGGTGCCAAAGATCCTGCTGGACCAGCTGGAAGATTATCTGGTGTGCGAGGAGTGCAACCAGGGGTTGTTCCGCGAAAGGGCAGTGGTGCTCAAGAAATGCACCGTCGACGAAATTTCCTCCAACGTCACCACCACAGCGCGCGAGATCTACAAGGAGTTCGTCATCTGCCACCAGTGCGGCGCACGGTCTCAACACAAGAGCTACTTTTGAGAATCAAACGGCAGTTGTATCCTGTTCTATGCTCAGTCAAGTCCGATGTATTTCTCGAAGAAAAGAGTTTTAATCAACTATTCTGCTTAGCCATCTTCTCTTCCCTCTCTTTGTTGTACTTCTCTAGCTCCTTCAGGAACTGCCCCTTCGGCTTCATGACAGTTTGCTTGTCGCCTCTGCACTTGGGACAGTACCACTTTCCCTTAGGCTTGTTAGACAAGGACACACAACTGAAGTGGAACCACTCGATGGGGCAGAGGTCGTTGTCGCAGCCGATCATGTCGCCGTAAGACACCTGGGGAAGGGCGAGCTTAATGGCCGAGGTCTTAGGAGTAAGCAATCAATGTGCATTACCTGGTCGCAGAGACAATACGTCGGCTCATCCGGGTCGATTTCGAAATTGCTAAGATCAATCTCTTTGTCAGAGTCGTCTTTGCCATCGTTGCCGCCCTTCCTGGCACTGCCACCACCACCACCTCCCCCCTGCTGCCTTTTCTTGGCGACCGGACGCTTTGACGGTCTGGCCTTGCTGCCGCCAGACTTGGAGGTGGCGCTGGTGGCGCCAGAATCGTTCTCCTCGTCGTTGTTACCGAATCTTTCAGACGCCTGCTGTTTCTTGCGGCGCTTAACTACAAAAACAAGCAGATTGATGGTAATGTTGAATATGACGACTACAGCCACAACTCACTGTTTTTGTCGGCTCTTCCGTCTGAGGCTCTCTTCGTCGATTTACTGTTGCCACCCCCTGTCTGCTTGCTCGTCCCGTGCAACCCTTCTGCCGCGACAGCAGCGGCTGACCCGCCACCGCCGTTGGAGGAGCCATGGGCAGAAACGTGGGCCTCATTTTCTTCCTCCTCCTCGTCTTCCTCGCCCCCTCCACATTCTTCACCATCTTCTTCTTCATCGACAAAGTCCAAGTTTTTCACGTCGTGTTCAAGCAGCCTGTTTTTGCTCTCCACTAAGTCGGATATGGCCTACGCGGGACAGAGAGCAAGGCCATGGCGTCACATGCAGAGGTGGAAAAATGTCTTCTTACCTGTACTACTTTGAGCTTCTCGTCTCCGATGTCTTGAGCTGCAACTAGACCCTTGTGAATCTTGGCCAGAATCTGCCTTTGTCCGGCGACTGTGGTCTCCTTTTCCAGGTTCGCCACCAGGCCGTCCAGATCACGAAGGAATTCCTACAACGCACGCACACAGATCAATCGCAGCCTCTGGGCCTACGTGAGATCATCGAAGGTGGACCAGACTGTTCGAATCGTCTCCACCAAGGAAGACACGATCTCTCGCTGGTACAACAGTTCTTACCCTATGCAGTCTTAGGTCCAGCTCCCTGAGTTCCGACAGATGCCTCTGTAGCTCGTTGGGCAGATTCTCCACGATGTCAATGTAGTCTTCCACCAGAGTGGCCGAGTAGAGCGCCTCCACGGCGGCCTGATTCTGCATCTCGGTGAGTTGGGGGTTCCTGCGCTTGCTTCTGTCAGCCCGGGCTCCGGCAGGAATGGAGTGGGGGTTGGTGAAGTTGGTGGAGGGGACCGGGGACTGCCTTGCGCAGGACGAACTTGTTCTGCACTCGGCGGCGAAATGATCGAGTATGAATTAATGGTAGATCCAAGCTCAAGCCAGGCTGAGCTTCGTTAAGCTTTTCGGATTCGAGGCCTGGCTGTACAATCCAGCAAAGTCCAAGGCCAGAGCTTACATCGACTTCACTCTTGCTCAGTGCCCCTATTCGCCAGATGCCACCGGGCAACCGAGAGGCCTCTTCGACCCTCTACAGTCAATGCTTCGTAGGGTGCCCAAAAAGTGCTTTGGGCTTGGCTTGGGTCGAGTTTTGGGGCTTGAACCCCGTCACCAGTTCGGCGACGCTTCGTTTCAAGAGTCGACGCCGCCGCGCGACTTGGGGCGCACCGCGCACGGGTACACGCACTCCTGCAGCGTCCTGTGCAGCGCAGCAGCGCTGGTAGCGGTCTGCCGGTGGTAGCTGTCACACATCAGCCTGGGGCAGAGCGAGCGAGCGAGCGAGCGAGCGAGCGCGCGCAGACAGAGGAGGGGCAAAGTTGCCAGGCCCGGGTCCAGCACAGCCACAGACAACTCCTGCGTGTTTGTTTACTTCTTGGTGAGCCTTCAGGTCGAGGAGAGAGCGATCGAAGTGGAGAAAGGCGTGAGTGAAGTTGACGGAGGGGAAGCGGGGCAGGCGCGTGGTGTCGACAACGTCATCGACGCCATAGAAGAGCATTTTAGAAACAGTTGTTATCGCTCCTGCTCTTTAGCAGGTGTTGCAAGCTGAGGTGAGTGGTGAGAACGTTGCCAACGAGCTGGAAGACCCTACCTTTCATACTCAGTCGTCTGCATAAGACACTTCGGGCGGAACGAAACTGTCCGGTAGATGCTGCTGTCCGTATTAACCGAAGTAACCTGCGCATCTTCGGGACGTAACACAGTGGTCTCCGCTTAATCCGGATCAGTTTCTGCTCGGACAAAATGCTGTTAAAGTGACCGTCCCGTTTATCCCAAAGGAGCAGTTTTATCCACACACAACTACATAAGATTTTACTAATTTTATTCCATACTGAGTGTCTCAAATTAGCTTTGCATCGACTGCCTGACTGTCAAATGACTGAGACACTGGCCTGACTTCATCAAGAATTACATGGGGAAGGACAGCAAGGACTATACTTTTTGGGAATACGGTTTGGGTCGATTTACCACTCACCAGAGGCTGCTGTTTCTCTCCAGCAGGTGCACAATAAGTACTTGTGCATATTTTTTGCTTTGTTTGCTCTGGACAAAGTAAGACTTGGGTTATTAAATATCAGTTCATCTTTAATTAACTTTCTCGTAAAATATCAAATTTGAGCTCTCTGTGATGAACAGAGCATTATCTTGGGCCTCGAACGGGTGCTTGTGGCCTTGCTGTCATTGCCAATCTCGTGGATGCTGCCATTCATCAGGCAGCTGTCAAATTACCCTGACTGCTTTTGGAGGAGTGCACAGAGAGCAGATGTTAAATTTGCGTATGATCTTGAGGGAAAAAGTGAACTATGAGCTGTTATTTTTCAAAAATCCTATTCTTTCTTAAGTTACGAAAATTGCGCCAGAACCCTCATCACACTACACCATCTGCCAAAATCCATGTGATCACTTTTTACCAGAGCTCAGACACCTTGCTTTAACTCTGTTTACAGTACTTATACCACGGAACCGTGTTATAGCGGAGATTGAAAGCTGAGACCAGACTCAAAAGTGAGAATTTGTCACTGCGCCCATACAGCTAGCAGAAGTGTGCTGATAATGGCGCCAAAACTATGCACAACTAAGAGTTGCGCACACTCCGCGCTGGACTGCAGTTCTTCCTTGGGATGTTTCGATCCTCGCGAGCAAGAGTTGAGTCGGAAAATTCATCGAAATGAACACCACCTTCCTCAGTGTTGAAGATGTCCTCTGCGTATTTCTCTTTTGGGTAGCCTTCTCCGTGAACTTGTGGTCCGCAGCTTTAGCCTCACTATACAACCCTATCTTGAGAACGCCTTCTCTCGTCTTAAATGCCACTGTCGCATGAAAGTTGTCCTTGTTTGTGACCTCTTCCTCTTTATTTTCCTAGTGCAACCATTCGAGGAGTGCTCCGTCCTGCACCTTGATGGAACCGCCGGGTATGATCACCGTCCCCAAGCTCGAAGTTGACGAGTACAATGACCACGGATTGACCCCAAAAGAGGAGGTCCCTGAATCGAATGCTCCCGCCTCATCCAAGCGCCGGCGCACCGACCTCGACGTGTCGCAAAAGGTGGAATTATTGGACAGAGCGGCCTTGTTGGGTCCCTGCAGCCAGAGGAAGGCCGCGGAGACTCTCAACATTTCCAGGACCTTTCTGAGGAAGTTACTTAAGGAAGAGAAAGAGCTCAGGAGAGAGGTGGGCATTACCTCCTAGTCGGCTGAGGTGCAACCATCTAGAAATAGCTTCATACGATAGAACTTTCCTTTGAGTGTCCTGTGATAAAAGGTCCTGATCTTTCTCAGGTGGAATGGTGGGGTGGTAACGGCCAGAAGCGGAAGCGCCACGGAAAGGACCGGGAGGTGGAAGAGGGACTTCTGCATTGGCTCGAGCACCTCCGATCCAGGGACGAAAAAGTCAACGGGAGGATGCTGTGCAGAAAGGCCGAGGAAATTGCTGAAAGACTAGGGAGGATTGACTTTAAGGTAACCACACTTGTACCAAATCACTCACCGCATAACAATTGGTATTAGTATATGTTTCGTTCTTGGCCTTTCAGGCCACGGATGGATGGTTTGCTCGATGGAAGCGGCGTCATGGACTCACCTTAGACAAGTGCAAAAGGAGCAACAACAAAGGTTGCAACTATCACAGTCATCCCGCCAGCGCGTGGGGACAAGATGAGCCCATACGCATTCTCAAGACGTTTCCCGCTGACTCCGTGTACAACATCACGGTGACCGCCGTGAGCTTCCGGGCGTTGCCGCCATACGAAAGGAAAGGACCGAGTAGTTCATCGACCAAAAGGAGGAAGGCCGATCAACTGACAATCATGGCGGCATGCAGCATGGATGGCAAGAAGGAGAAGTTGTTCGTGGTCGGCACAGAGAAGGAACCCAGGAGTTTCAGAGGAGTCAAGTTTTTGCCTATTGAGTAAGCTGATTCCTTGGGACATTCTGTGCTTGCATCTCACATATGGACCTCTCACGTGCAGGTATTACTACTCAGATCACGCCTTGGTCACTCCCAGCATCTGGTCAGATGTAATACGCCGCTGGAACGATCGACTTTTGCGAGAGAATCGTCGGATTCTCGTCCTAGTGAATGACCAGCTGAATATTTCGTCATCCAACCTCTCGCACCTGGAGGTCAGAGTTGTGCCAGAGAACACCAGGCAGCCTTTGGACCCAGACCTGGCCGGGATGCTGAAAACTCACTTTAGACTGAGGTTAGACCAATTGTTGAGCGATCTCAGGGAAGAGGCTGGCGTTACTGCTCAACGAGAAGGCTTTGACTACTCTCCCGGTACATGGCGAAGAGAATTCATTGGCTCAGTGAGTACACTGGACGCCTGCCACCTGTTGGCCGAGGCCTGGCACGCAATAACCCCTCTCGAAGTGACGTCCAAGTGGACGAGGATTTTTTCAGACGTTCCTGACGACAATCAAGACGATTCGGAGAAAAAGGATGATAGACCGATCCTTTTGCCAGGATTCCCTCTTGACATGAGTCCCAATCAGTTTTGCGCTTGGGTGCACGTGGATGATTGCTTGGCTGTCACCAGGGGAACTGATAAGAACAAGGCTGACGAGGAAGCGCTTGAGGAAATCGTTTCCAACATAGTGGCCCCTCAACCGACAGAAGTAGCGAAAAGCTGCCTTGACGTAAAGGAGATGGGGTCCAACCTCTCCAGTTCGGACATGAGACAGTGCTTGAGGAGACTCCGATGTGGGCTGGAGACAAGAGGGTTTCAGGACTGGGATACGTTCCATGTGTTTCAAGAAAAGGTCAACCGGGTCATAACAGCCAATCCAATCGGTCACAGAATGTAGTGGAGCAATCCTAATTGCACGAATAAGTAACGTAACGTAAAGAGAGTCAACAAATGTCCACTGGGGTATATATTTCTTGCATTCCGAGTAAAAGGTCAACCGGGTATTGTCAAAGAGAATCTCACGTAAAATGCAGAGGGATGTCTAGTCTCTCTCCAGGAATGGAGAGCAACCCTTAAGAACTGAGAACGTACGGTGACAGTCAAAAGACCCACGTCACCTTCCTTCTTTGTTACACGTCACACTTTTTTCTTACTCAAACGATACATACTGCACTGTGCAACATGTACTGTATAAGTTTGTGTATCATTGCCATCTCATCGTTCATTGTTGTAAAGAACTTGATATACACTGGGGGAGGCCTTTAGAATTGCAATACAAAATTATGCATATTGCAGTCAGTTACTAGTCACATCAGAGAAAGCACGTTTGATATACTATATTATTGTGCTACATGCCCCAATAAGGCCTCAATAAGAGCCTCTTGACTGTTGTTACGTCGTCGTGAAGTCATCATATGAATGCACAAAACTGACGCTCATGCAATAAGTAACATGTTTCCTACCAGCACAAATGTATTTACTGTCTTCTTTGTCTCAGGCAGTTTTTGGTATCCTCGACTTTCTTGACGCTTGCCAATAATGACTCGAGCTCGCTCCTCAAGTTCAAGTCCGTGAAGGCGCCCTCTTTTCGTTTCAAGATAATCTCCAAGCCTCTGTTCAGATGATCCTCTTCACTCGTCTGACTGAGAGAGTGAGTAGAATTCTCCATTTGATCTCTTTTGCTCCCCAAGCCAAGCTTTCCCGCTGCGGACTCCAAGATGCACATGACAACGGCGGCCACGAAGCCTCCGCACGCGAGCGCGAACACTCCGAGGGTCTTCTCGAACCCTAAGCTGGACGAAGAGTGAGTCACGCACTGCTCGTGTGCGACGTCTTGACGATGCGAGACATGGCCATTGTCTCGCAGCTTACCTTGTTACTCTTGCTGGTGAACACACTGGTTTTTGTCCTTGCCATTTCCTCTGCATAAACTGCAACGTCCCTCGTTCCAGCAGCTGCAGTTGCTTGTAGAACAGAAGCTTGGTAAAAGGAGAACTTTTGGGCACCCCGTATGACAACATTCCGGGGAACTTGGTGATCCACGCGGGAACTATTTTGCACTGCAATTCCCTGTGGCTAAGAACTGTTTCCTATGGAGATTCACAACGGTCACAGACGGAAAATCAGCTGGAGTAGACAAGTCGTGCATACAGTATAAAGTATGCATGTAAATTACTTTGCCCGGTTTATGCCCTGAATGTTGCACGGGATTGCGACAAACTACAGTTGCATTAGGTTTTGCTTCAATTCCTGCAAAACTGGGGATGTGGCACAATAATACGGTTCTTCTCTCTTTAACATGTACATAGGGACACATTATCTACATGAATATGCACCAAATATTACACTCCTGTATGCGTTGATGCATAAAAGCATGTACATGGTGGCAACCGTTGGAGTTAAAACCGACTGATTGTTTAGTCGAAAAACGGTTACACTCCTCGCGCAGAAAATAACGTCGTTAGGCTTGAACGATATAAAAGCTCATTGCAGTGTCTTCATTACCGCATATGAGAAAGGTAGCAAACCGGGCTGTTTTGTCGCATGGAACTCATCATGTGCATACCGTATTTCTGCAATTACAAGCCGCGGCTTGTATCAAATTTGTGACTTTTAGGTGCGGCTTCTATTCAAGGGCAGCTGTAATTTGAGGGCGGCCTCTATTTCACGTACCTTCAAACTTAAAATACTCTACCTTTTTTGGACACTTCTATTCCGCGACAAAATGCAAAAGTTAGCACTACACCATACTAAAATTAGCAAGGCTTTTTCACGGTACTGTCGGTATTTTCATTACTTAATCAGTAGCCTCGGATTTAATTCAAGGGCGACTGGTATTGCAAGACGAGGCTCGAGAGGTGCAACTACTGTTTAAGGGCGGCTTCTACTTCCCGAAATACGGTATTGGCTTTATCATACATGCGTAAAAGTCGACGTTTATGCGGCTGGCTGTAAAAGTCGTACAGTGCTTGCAAATGTAGCTGTAGGCAGAACAGCAGCAGTTCATTTTGGTGCATAAACCGGCACACGAGTGTAGCGTGCTTCAGATTAGCTGAAAGGTTCGGTTCCCTGAAAAAATCGACTCAACAGAGGTTATCTACCAAAACTTAAAATATGTATGGAAGAAAACCGCGGAATAACTCACTGGTGCCCCTTTACTGCGTAAAAAAAAGTAAAAAAACCTGAAATAGCATATTTCTTGCTTCGACTGGTCCTGACTGACCAATTTGCAGAGGTCCCGAAGTTACTCGTACAAAGGGACAAATTTTGCCTCTGACCGATGACTTTGTTATTTTGTGTCGCAATCGTACGTGCAGGACATTTGGGTAATATTGATAGTTTAAGTATGAGTATCGCACCTCTGCAAGAACTCTTACTCTTTCGTGGCGGACGAACGGGCACACAATACTGAAAAACCTTATTGCCCCAGGCCAGACTTTCGAGCGTTGAGAGAGAGAGAGGGAGCCTGAGATGCGGATGGAGTAAGAGTTGACACTCCTTCCGGGATTCACGAGTTTATGAGTAAAGCTCAGGTACTTCTGAATACAGGGAAAACAACCCCTTTTGCTGTTTTCCTCCAAGTTCCTTCGCTCATAGCCTCTTCTCATCGGTCATAGATCTCAATTTGTCTCCGTTTTCCTCGCATCTCCTCTACATTCATCTATCCTTCCCCTAATGGGCCAACCAAGTTTTTCGTTGTTCCCAAACTATACGTGCATGGACCAACGGATCCTGACCCCCATTTGGGAGGAAAGCAACCCCAATCTGAGGAGTGACATGGAGGTGGGGGTCAAAATTACGATTGAGTGTGTATGACACTCACAAATGTATTTTGTTTAGCTTCATGACAGAAGTGTACAACAGATGGTGCTAGAAGCAGGAGACGAACTGGACGTCCGAGAGGGAGAAAGAGATTCATGAAGTATCAACTAGTGAACAAAAAAAACAAGAGGAGAAGTGTGCTGTGTCACAGACTTAGTAGTTACACCCAGACCTCCATCGAGGCAGAGCCATCTATTGGATCCCTGATGAGCAGCTTGGAGGCAGAATGACAGCTTCAGTAGTGATGTTGGCCATCTGAGTCTTCAAATCCTGGTACGATAGGGTATTCTACCGTCAATAACGGAGGACTGTTCACCACTACCACCCTCCCCTCAAGCTGTCATTCCGTCACATGATCGCTCAATTGCCACGCAAGTTTGGTTAGAAAGAAGACCTAGACTTATTTCGTGGCCTGCAGAACTTATTGATTTAACAGGGGAAGATTTTGTCGCTTCAGCAGAATGAGATTGAAAGTTATCAAACCATAGGATAATTTTCAAAACTGGCGGAAAAAGTACTATGCTGTAGGAAAATGGCTTTAAAGGGCATACGAAGTTATTCAAAAGCTCCTAAACTTACCATTTCAAAGTGTCAGAGATGTGCAGAACCAGTTTGGAGTGCACAGAACCCAAAATGCTAAGTGTCAGAAGCCAGTAATCAGCTGGACAACAACTCTTCCTAGTACTTTCTTGAGTGAGACATCAAAATGAGACAACCATTAAAGGATACTCTGAAGCTTGTTCCTCACCCCCCTGAAACATCAAGCAGTGATAACCTGTAGAAAAAGAAAGCCAAGAACGTGAAGAAGAGCATTCCGTGGAGGAGAGATGATGCAAATGCTTCCACTGTCCTGGTATATGAAGACTTTTGGGTCGAAGACACAATGAAGTTGACCAAAGATAGGAAGAAAGGTGTACTTTCGCTGTCAGCAGGATCATAACTGCCATCCCAAGGCCTTTGTTTTTTTTAACCAAGTGATGGCTCTCAAGAACTTCTGTTTGCTTCTCTCAAGCACAGTGCAAACACACTCAAAAGCTTGCGGTTATGAGGGCCACTTGATCTGAAATAACTCAAATGTTCAAAGAAGGCATCAGGAAATCAAAACGAATTTTGTGCATGCTTGAAGAAAGGCAAGGCTTTGTGCCATCTTTGTCCCAGTTGAACAACTTTGAAGTAATGGTGTAAAATGAAGTACTTGGACCATCAAGCCATTCAGTATGGAAAGCTACAGAACAAGGAAGTGAAACAGTTCACCATGACTTCTCCCAAAAATGGGAGAATGGTTTCAAAGTGCCTGAGGAGCATCCAGACTTCGGGCAAAACCTTCTGCATTGTGTTGTCAGATACAACAGTTCACACATCTGAGCAAGAAGACATTGGGGGAAAAAGTAGTTAGTACCACCAAAGTCTGCACACATTGGAAAAGTAAGGGGAATAATGATTAGTACCACTGAAATGCCTTGATCTTGTGAATGTGAGAACATTACTTCAAGAATTGTTCACTAAACTAGAATCAGAACTGAAGAAGCAACCCACCTACATCTAGTATGCAGTCTAGGGGGAAGAGGGGCAGGATATTTGGTGTGGACATTTCAACGCTCATCTCCAAGATTTTTTTCAAGTACCACAAGGTGACACACTCCCTTGAAACTTGCAGAACACGGACAATGAACCTTATTTTATACTGTTATCCCTTAAATGACCTCCATAAGCCTCAAAAGTGGCCTCAAAACTAGGGGACACCAAAATTGTAGTGAACATTGCCAGTATTTTGGAAATACCCCAGCCATTCTTTGAGGTATTTCTAAAACTTTCATATCTTCTGGAAGGTGAGAATTTGTTGCAGTAAAGTAACATCATTGCCACCTCAACTGCAGGCAGACGCAGGACCTCAACAGAAGACATTGGGGTTCAGAGCCAAAAATTTTTTTGGTAATACATATGACCTGAGGAAAAACCATATTAAATCAAGGACATGAGTTTCATCCAATTTTTGTAGACTTTATGTTATAACCTAAAATTAAAAATGCTAATGACTTTTAGGTGTCTGAAGGCAAGTTTTCAAGATTGTCACTTTGACGCAGAAAGCACCGTCATCAGTGACAAGTTTCAAGAGTGCCAGAACAGGATTGATATGGTTCCCACAAAGAAGCTTCTGCTGGATGTCCCTACGTGATGGAACAGCCCCTATGTCATGCTAAAGAGATTTTTGAAACTAAAATCACCCATCTCATTCCTGCTGGCTGAAGAAGGAGAAAATGAGACAGTGGGTCACGTCAGCTCAGAGATGTGGGCAAGTATTGTAGGTGTGGTTGAAGTCCTAGAGCCCTACTACCAAGCCACTGTCGAGCTCTCTGGCGAGAATTTTTCTTCTGCCAGCAAGATCATTCCAGTGACAAGAGAGCTCATGAAATTCTACAACACTGTTGTACAGTCCTTGGTGTAAAGATTAGCCATGGGCATGACTACACCT
>JAAUXU010140937.1_pt1 | contig 21528 bp, 21 predicted proteins | sample 7278151 | NCBI WGS metagenome assembly JAAUXU01 (sample SAMN14350113, study PRJNA611818) | marine sediment metagenome | isolation source: surface marine sediment (1.8m) | place: French Polynesia: Moorea | collected 2018-08 | reverse complement strand
CTGCTTGCCTTCCTCTGGATTGAATCCTTCCGCTTATGATCGGCGTCGTCACCCATCCTGCCAAAAATTCTGGACTGGGCACCCAGCACCTTCCCTTGCTGCAAAGACTGGTAAAGTACAGTATTCGTACAGCAATGCGCTATTGCAGCCTGACAGTATTATCAGAGGCTTTCAATGCACGTGTCCTCGCACGATCACCGCAAGTTCTTATCTCTCAGTGGGAAAGATATTGTACTATTTCATGTGGAGAGACTACCGATGGTGCAAGTGTTGCACTAGTGTCAATATGATGTAAGCAACTCTTTATATTGCGGGCAAGATCTAATGCAGGCACAGCGTATGGCCTATGACATAGTACTTGGCCGCCATATTGTTCTTGATGAAATTGAAAATGTCGTATCTTGCACCCGAGCCCATTGGAAAGGGTGAACCAAAACTGAGCTTTTATATGGCACACCTTGTTGCTGTCCAACTACATAGCACGGACGGACGCGTTGGGTGCGATATGGTCGTCGCGCTCGTCACTACGACGACGAAGGACACATCTGCCACCAGTGTGCGCACTGCGCACTGCACAGTCTCTCCTCTCGTCTCAGCAGGTCACTGGAGCTCGAAAAGGCAACATCGCGTTCCTGTCGTTAGAAACCTACAGGAATGTGCAGTGAGGAAGATCTCAATGCCGTGTTTCGCCTGTGCGACGAGACCGGCAAGGGCTTCATCGAGTCGAGGGACCTGGTCCGAGTTTCGTCCTTGCTTGGCCACAGCTCCAACGACGCCGTCCAGCAGGTCTTGGCGCTCTTAAAGTTGGGCCCCAACAACGAGGAGAAGCTCGACTTTACGCAGTTCTGTCAGAGAGTGACGCAGGCGTTTGGAGAGCAGTTGAAGTCGGCTGCGGCGTCTCCCGTCAACAAAGAAGGCCGAGAGGTGCAAGCCCCAAAGGTGCCATCCACTCCGGAGACGTACGAGACTCCCGAGGAGCAGGCTTTGGAATCTTGTCCAAGGATGGAAACTTTGTCAGATTGTTTCAGGCAAGCGTCAAAAGTAACTGTAGCCAATCGTATCCATTGTTTGCCCACAATTCCTGAAAATTCACAGGTCTCGGAGAACGAGTAGGATAAGAAGACCTCTGTTTTCCGCCAGTAATGTTGAAAACAGGCGACTGCCGCATCTCCATCTTTCTCCTTCAGCAGCATCGGCTTCTTCGGCTACAAAAAAAGACCTTTACAGGACCCTCAGACGATTCCAGAGACAAATTGAGGACCTCAGAGAGCTTCAAGTTGACACCAAGAACGAGATTCTGTCCCTGATCGGGCAGCAGGCCAGACATCAGGAGGAGGAGTTGTCACACAGCATCAACCACTTTCAGGTGACTGATGCAAGGGAATAGCAATTCATTGTACTAACGTCAATCTCGTGCTGAACTAGGCGATATCGGCAGAGCGACTAAAGGTGGAGAAGAGTAACCTGGAAGATACTCTCTCTTCTGAAGTCCGAGAGTTTGGTGATAAGCTTGAAAAACTTTTGACTGAGAAGCAGACCCTCATTTTTCAAACTGCCAAATTAGAAAACTGCTTGAACGAACTAACCCTGAAGCACCAATCGAAGGAGTCGGAGAGGCAGCAATTGACAAAGAGTTTGTCACAGATCCAGACCAGATTGGATGCCTTGGCATCCTCCTACTCTTCGCTCCAAGATGAAAACAGAGCACTGACCCACTCAAATGCTTCTCTTATTGCTAAGGATAATCACCTGGAAGAGAAGGTTCAGGCAAGCCTGGAGCAACTAGCCGACTTGAAGGTTGAGGTTTCTGAAGAGAGAACTAAAATTCAAGAAGAGCGAATGGAGTCAGCCCTTGAGAGACGCTTGTGCGCAGTTGAGAGACAAGAGGTAACCGACCAGATCAGACAGCTCGCTGGACTTGTGACCTTCTTGACCACAGAGCGAGATCAAGAAGCCGCAAACTCGCTGCATGGAGCCACAGACAGAGGTGGAGAGTTTGAAGTGGCCATTGAGGCGTTGGAAGAACAAGCCGAATCGTATTCTAGAATGGAGGCTTTGGTAATGGAGAACAGTGAGCTGAGCGATAAAGTCGACCTACTTCTGCGGGAGAAGAAAGAGCTGTTGGATGATTTGGCAAAGATGAAAACGGAAAAGGATGACATTGTCAACGCTTTATCAAGTCTCCGGGAAGTCACCAAGCTTCAGAAAAAAGCTATGGTTAAGCACTTGGCCGACGCATCAGCAGGAAGAAAATTGGATGTCCATTTGAAAGCCTTCGAATGGAAGCCTCACAAAGAGCAAGAAAGGAAGTATCAGCTCGAAGAGGAAGTTAAAGCTGTAACAGACACAGGCTCCAGAGGAGAATTGTGTGCCAACTCAAAGCTACAAGAGGCAACGACAGATATTTCTGGACTACCACAAGTCGGTAACCTCACTGAGGTTGCCAAAGACGAATCTCAGTGCTCAGCAGTCATCATTGATGACATTCGGCAGATGGTGGAAGGAATTTTGGTCCAGCTAGAAATCCTGGAGAAACTTCAGTGCCATAAGTGGGAGCGAGAGACATTTTAAATGCACGTCGACAAACCAAGCGTGTGTGTGCAGCGGTGGCAAAATTAAGAATTAGGTTGTCTTTGGGTAATTGGACCTAGAACAGTGAAAACACTTTTCAGGCTTGGGTAAGCAGAACGGTTTTAAAATTTTTTTTCTTTTCAAAAAATGAGACTCGTCTCCGCTAAAACCGTGTCTTAGCCCCAAAACACCAAAATTGACATTCTTGAACAAGCCTAATATGTTCATTTTTCATTTTAATATTTTTCAGCTCTTCCTTGAATTTCAACAACCGTTTTCTGAGGTCACAGAAATCAGGAAATGACTATGAGCTTGAGATATGATGTGATGTTTATACAACATTTAATGCCATTCGTGCACAAGGCTTGTTTGTTTGTGCGTGTGTGTGTCAATCTGTCCAGCTTCTGCGGGGTGGTGGTGGTGGTGGTGGTCCTGTACGAGGTGTACGAGCGTGTTGAGCGCGGACCGTGTGGCTCACGTTTTTCCTCCACAGTTCATAGACAACGATTTTCTTTCTAGCCTTCTTTTGGCTACGAGCACTGAACTTCTAAACGCTCTGTTTCATACCGGAGCAACAACAGATTTCAACTTTTACCGCGCTCAAGCTCATCTTGAATAACACAGTGGTTATGAAGAGCATGATGACAAGACTATTACATTTCAATTGCTTTTACGCTCTACCCACTTCGCTGGGTAGGACGAGCATGATGCCCTCGTGGTTTATGTAATAGACTTGTGTTTTCGCGCTACCCACTTGAGTGGGTAGAAAGAATGGCCAGAATATGAAGGGCTAAGTGTTTGTCTGTGTCTCGTGCCGTGGACTTGGCGAAAATCTGGTCAAGCTGCGGAAAAGCTTCAAAGCGGTCGAGGGCAGACAGACAGACTACATAAAGTCCTCGAGCTTTATATATAAGACAAGCCCTTACGGTCTTGCTCCCTACTTCGTTGGGCATGAAGAATGGCAAAAATGAAAAGTGCTATTTGTATATATGTCTGTCTGTGTCTCCCACCACTGCTGGCGCAAAAGTCCCTTTATATAATAGACTGACGAACAACCGTAGACGGGCATACGCTTTATGCATTAGATGTATTTCAATTATGACAACTTTTATGGACTGTGGAGCCTCAGACACTCCCTCAGTCTTGATGTAGGCCTCAATGCAGGGCTCAAACGCAACATAAACATGGCATCCTTTTTTTGTTTTTTTAGCATACCACTCCTTTTTGACATTGGTCTGAGCAGCACTGACTGTGCAGGTGGGGCCTGCTCATCAGCTCACGTCCACAAGTTGAAGTCCAAGGGGTTCCGGTTCAACGAATTTGGAGGCCAGATGTTTTTGGGCCGTTGACCCCAACTTGGACTTGGGATACTTCTGTGTCACTCCCTACAGAGCCTCTCGACATTGTAGGCGGTTGAGCACGAGATGACGGAGCACCGGGAGATGTTGGCCTGAGCAAGGATCCTTTAACACAGCTCTGACGTCTCGTGGTCAATGCATTATCAGGCTGTACAACCAGCCACACCATGTGATACCAAAAAGCAGAGACAATCTCTCTTTTGAAACTTCAAGGAAACGTTGAGAAAGATGCTTCTTAATGTGTAGAATTTCCCATTGAAAAAGGTCCGAGTTTTCTTGCCATCCCGGTGGAGACCCTAGTGACCTTCATTATGAAAATGACGGGTTTTTTTTTCAATGAACTTTGCAAAATTCAGGTCTCTCAACCTAAATAGCGTAGAGGTAGTTGGGGTTGATGATGATAAAACTGTCGTTCTCATTCTGGTCCTTTCCACAATTCGACTATTTCTGCTTGTTTCAGAGAGTGGAATTTGTCTGTTTGGGTAGGAATTTGATTTTGAACTAAGGGTAACACTGAAAAACCGATCGAATTCTTAACTGTGCTACCACTGTGCGTACAACAATAAACGTGCCTCAGTTTCAAATACAGAGTTAAATGCATTTTAGGACATAATACAATTATTAATCAGAGGTAATGGGTCAAGGTCATTACAGCAGGCGCCGGACGAGTCAATTTGCTGACGCATCCTCCAGTCCGTAGTGCATTGCAATGAATCCATAGTAGCAGAGAGCTCCGATTAAAGCGCCCACGTGTGGCATCAGCCAAGGGATCCAGAAGAAGTAGTCAAAGGCAGTGAACGTCTCGCGGCCGAAATTGGCCACTAACGTCAAAAGACGACTGAAAAGCAGAAAACAGAGCTTTTATTCTCGGTTCACTCTGATTTCTAGTAACCCTGTGCGGGACGATATTTTCTTTGGCTGGGTCGACCAGCGACAGTTTTACTATATTTCCTCGGGATTCGCCCATTCTTTACTGCAAGGAGGATCGGAGTCTGTCCAGTGCCACCCTTCCCCTAGGCTGCTAAGTGTGGACTCGATCGGTCCAGCGTTCACGGTCCAACTGTCGGACAGGTATAACGATTTCGAATTTCAGTACTTACGGTCCAAGGTCTCTGGCCGGGTTGATGGCGCAGCCAGCATTTGCTCCCAGTGAAATATGAATGCCGGTCAGGCCCAACCCTATTAGCAAAGGGTATAGGCCTGGGGGAACCTTCATGTTCTTTTCGTCCGTGACAGCTAGTACAATGACCATGAGACAAGCGGTGCCCAACAGCTGGTCCATAACCAGCGTAACCGTGGACGGATACGTAGGGATACCATCAGGATCGATTCCTTGCCGAATAGGATAGGTGGCGAAAATCCCCGCTGACGCCAAATTGCGACCTTTTTCGTCCGAAGGACTCACATCTACGACACAAAGGACATCGTGCATGAGTTGGATTTTTATCAACTCAACTTGCGTTGGTTATTGTAACTGTACACTGAGCAGAAAAGGTAAGATACATGAACTTTGCTTCACCGTCATATCGAGTTAGTGTAGCCATTGAGGTTGCAAGTATAGGTAGGGCCAGACAGATAGCCCAAGGGACTTGAGCTGCTTTTCAGCTCTGTTTTTTTACTCCTCTCACGCTTATACCCCCGACTGGAGTGGAAATGGGTAAAAGGGAACAAAAAGAGCAACACACAGTGGTCCCAGATGGTGCATTGACAATACTGAGTCGCTGCCAGCCTGATACTTCGGTCCCCTAAAAACTATGTATATCGCTGTCCTATATGATGAATTGGATGTCTCTTGAAGGGAATTGCTTATTGTTATCCTGAATGGTGTGGTCCAAGAAATCAATTCCTCGAGAGGAAAAATTGCTCTGTCATGTATACTAAACTAAATGAGTTTAACTTGACCAATTTTGTCCAATATTAATATGACCCTTAAATGTATTGGTCTTGATCCCTTCTACGTCGAAAATCAGAGAAAAATGTGCTTCCTACCGTTTCAGGATGTAAAGTCACTCAAAATATTGGAATTTTCATAATATACTGATCAGCGCACACGAGCACACAATGCACACATGCACTTCAAGATGCTCCTACTACCCCTGAACACAGCCCAAGACAGCTCTTGTTCCTTGAAGTTGCAGAAAATGAGTGCTAAGCAGATGTTTACCCAATGTTGTTTAGAGCTGTTGATGTATCTGTAGATGTAGCGGTACGCAAGAGTTTTGTTGCTGTAAATGAAGCTTTTGTAGCTGTACACGAAGCTACAGGTCCTGTAGATTTCGAGCTGTAGATAATGTAGGATGATGACTCGGTTACTTTCTGTAAATAAGGCGAAAAATGTAACCTTAGGGCATCATAGTCAACCTTTGCTTGAGATTGAAGCACTTTCCTTGATGAATGCTAAATGTGTGTCAATGAGTGTTAAATTAATGCGCCCCAGAGATGCATCATAGATGCGCTAGGCTTAAATCCTCAATGGCACTGCGATCAGAATTCAGGGACCTCTGTGTAGCAGCTGTTTCGGTTCATCGCGCAACCTCGTCGGTTACACGAATTGGACAAGACGGTTCTAATAACTTTGGGTGGATCACTTCAAGTTGTTATGAAACTTCATGTGCACTTGTATAATAATGATCTTGCAAGCTGGCTGCTGTCATATTGACCTCATTCATTGATGTCTGCAACAAATAAATCTCTATCAGCCTCAAGAAAGGTTAGACTTAGCGCTCACAAAGAAGTACAATAAAAAAGTTCAAGTAAATCAACACGTAAACGACTAAAACTTTTGTGTGACAACGATTTCCACGGGTTTGAGACCTCATTAAATGTAATATGAGTTAGGTTAGAAAACTTTTTCAATAACGATTGATCACTAATTATCTGCACAAACTTCAAGTTGCCATAGCTTCCATGCCTGGTAATAAAAATGGGGTGCTTTTTATATGGGAATTCACATGACCTGTTACAGCTTAAAAAAGTGGCCACCAAATTTAACATCGGTCAGTCCTATGTGGTAAAGATCTTCAAAGAGGAAACTGTCATGTACAGGAAACAATCATCAGCACCAAAGTACCATGGGAATCAGGAAGACAGAGCAAAGAAATACTGTTCAAAATTTCGTTGGGACTTCTTCCCTCCATCCAGCTCTACAAAAATGGTCATGGGTGATGAATCTTACTTTTACCTAAAGGATGATCGCACACCTGGCAATAGGGGCTTCTACTGCTCCAGAGACAACCCTTTGAAATCAGTCTCCAACTCTGTGCACTTCAAAGCCGAGGACAAGCATCCAGGAAGCTCATGGTGTGGCTGGCTATCAGTGAGGAAGGAATTTCGGAGCCTTCTTTCTGCCCATGCAAAGTTTCAGTTTCGGGAGATATTCACCACAAGCACTGCATTCGAGATCGTCTGTTGCCTTTCTTGGACAAGTTTCACACAGATGGAAAGTATTTCTTTTGGCCAGATTTGGCTACCAGTCATTATGCTAAGAAAACTGTAGAGCTGTTGGAAGTGAGCATTGCTGACTACATCCCTAAATCAGCAAACCCTCCCAATTATCCCAATTATCCCCATTTGAGGCCCATTGAAGATTTTTGGGGATCACGGAAGGCATCAGTGTACAGTGGAGAATAGGAAACTGAAAATTTTGCATCGCTAAAGAGAAGAAGTTGTCAGAAGCTTAGAGCCGTCCATCCAAACACCTGCCAGAGGCTATTTTCTGCTGTAAAAGCAAACATACGAAAACGTGCTGATGGTGGTGTGATGTCTGCAATACACTAACCTATTCAGAGTTGGGAAGGCCTAAATTTAATGCATGAAGCGTGTCAGTTCAAGGAAATAGACAGTTTCATTGTGGGAAAGGATTCAAAATTGTCCAGATAAATAGTGATCAACCGTGATTAGTGATAACTAGCAGAGCTACCTGGCATACTTCGAGTTACTACAGACCTTGGCATAAGTATTTCAGTGAGAAGAAACTTAGTGCATGGGCTGCGTGGAGTCATTTTTGAGTGGAATTTATGCATGGAATGAGTTCTTCAGACAGTAACACATAACTTTGAGTACATGGGTTCACAGTTTGAGTGACCGTAGTGACACTAGAGCACTCAAACTGTGGCGACCAACAGATGACCCTATGGCTGTTTTGGGCCGTTTTGGGCCACTTTTTTCAGTGAAAAGTGCAGAAATTTTTGTGGGGTGTTTCTCTTCCCTTCGGCTCTCCCTAATCTCAGGGTGACACCATCTGAACCCCCTTACATCACCTGTGGGCCCCACCTTTGCGTGCATCAGGACTTTCTGTAGCAAGGAAAAAAAGGACAAAACGGGTAAGGAGCACAACTTCCATGAAGGGTGCGTTGGTACAGTACAATACTGCATTCGTCCCTCCCTATCATCTGAGATACATGTAAAGCTGATCGGAGGATTTTTCTGTTGTTGCGGCAGTAATTTTGACCTCTGTGGCTTAGGCATACATCATTTTGTGACAGCAAAGCAGCTTTTGGAAGCACATCCATCCAGCAAGATCGTTCATTGCATTGTCATGTTCTGGTCGAATTGTGCCTGTCCTTTTCACCTTTCTTCGGCGTCACTGTGGGAGCTGATTTGTCTGACTTGAAGGCAAGAAGACTTTAGCAGTCATCAGACTCACAGTTACTGGATTCCTTTGACTCCTCAGAACTTAACGTTCAATAACATAGGATAATCTTGATATTAGAGAGCAAAGGAAAGACAGGTTGGGTTAGAGTTGTATTCTTTTCATCCTCGGATTATTCCAAAAAAAATTTTCAGACCATCCTGACATAGCAGACGTGTTCAACAGAAAAACTCAAAGCCAAGGTTTGAGCACATGTGAAACACGAGGGCCTTGATTGTGGACGAAGCCAAGTAAATCCATGAATAAATTGGAATCTTGCAGTGATGTCTTTCTTCCGTCCTTGTCATAAATGGTGACAGATTTTAGCCGTTCAATGGCCTCTTGAAGATGCACAGGCTGATGGCAGCACCCGAGCTCCGAGGCAAGCAAACTTGCTTTCTCAACGCAACCTCTGGCCCTTCCCCCCCCCCCCCCCTCTGCCCCTGTGAAAAAGTGTTTGTAGAATTTTTTTGTACTGATATTGCTAGCTTGAGATGTTTTCTGTTCAGAGCAACTCTTTTAACGCTCCTTTGCTCCTTCTCTTTGCTGTTTGCCGGTTCTACTGTGGCTGCTGTGCGGCCCCTGTCTTGTAGGAAATTAATTTTGGGCCTCAACTATGGCCTCAAAGCAGCTTCAGAACGGACCGTCAACCTCCCCCTATAACCTTGAATGAATTGCAGTAGTGACTTACATTTTATTCAATTTTTGTAATGTAATTCCATAATGTTACATAACACCCATTACATAACGCCTGAAAATGAAATTTGCAAATGCAGTGAGTAGTGTAATGTCATTCCTCATCCAGAAATCATTATCACGGTTTTGCGCGACCAGGCACACTTTTAGCGCTTTACACATAGCGCTCTCTATTTCTACCATTGTTCCTACCCAGAAGAGTGCGTGAGCCCTGGCACAGTCTGAATCTTTATGATGTTGTGTACCCTCTACCCATTGTTTTGTCATGCATGATAAGTGGTACAATTCGATGCAGACGAACTGCGGGTGCGGATGATGATAACTTCACACGTTTTCATTTTTTATCTCATCCTGCTATAGGCAAAGAGGCGACATATGAGGAGCACGTACCCACTTACTCCCACCCCAGAGCACTGCTTGAAAACTCCCAATGCCTCTCAACGTGACCTTATCTCTGCTAAGCTCCCATGTCAGACTCGGTGTCGTGTCTAATTGATCTGCTCTGATATATTTGCTGATTTGCTTTTTGACTAAGCATTCACCATTTACTAAACCTATAAGCGAACCCAACAAATTGATGCGAAGAATGTACCCTGCTGTTATTTAGTCTTGAACAGTAAGCACTGACACACAGGTTAGGGTAGGCAAAAGAAGATGTTACATTATGTTTCACCATGTGTGCATCATATGCATTTGAAGCTACAGGGGTGGGCTGCCAAATTTACGAATGTCTTCGTGAGTGAATTGCTATTAGACTTGTCGATAGAAATGAAGCTCAGACACTTAAGAATTGATCTGCCTGCTGCAAAGGACCAAAGCAAACATTGCCATGATGGAGGAGTCCAAAGGGCAGAGGATACTTGATCTTGTGCCAGTGGATGTCCCCCAACCAAAAATAATGGAGATAGTTGGAGTGGCCTGGACGACAGTTTATAGGGAATCCATCAAGAGGAAGGTTCAGACAAACCAGCCACACAAAAAGAACTGGCATGGCAGCTTAGTGGAGACACACATGACTCAGGTCAGCAACAATCCTGGCTCTAAAATGTCTGAAATGGAATGAAGGCCAGCTGCCATACAATTGCCTGTGCATCAATAACAATTTCCTTCTGACATCCTGTGTGTGGTCTGTTCATCACATCTTGACCATCAGCCCACCAAGTTGAGAAGTCAAAGAAGCTCCTGAACACGTGTGAAGTGTCTGCCACAAGGAACTGTGAGAGTCTTGTCAGACAAGAAGGTGTTCATGCGCAATATGTCTTTTAATAGACAACATAAGACATGATTCTCTTTTGAGCTGGAGGACGTTCCATCAGTGATGCGCAGCAACCCTGCAGCTTCTGTGATGGCCCTGGGGATAGTCATAAGCAATGGTAGGGAGATGTCTCCTCACTTTATCCCATCTGGATTAAGACTCACTGGTAAAAAGTACCAGGATGATCTTCACAAGACTGTCCTTCCCTGGCTGAATGAAAACTATCCAGCAGATAATTTCTGTTGCCAGCAAGATTCAGCATTTTGCCATTGCTCTCCAAGGGTGCAGAACTGGTGCAAGGCCAACTTCCCTCAGTCTGGGCGTTGAGTATCTGGCCACCTTCTTCTCCATATTTAAACCGTCTATATTAACCGGGTTGTTTTGAGGGAAGTTCAGGTGTCAACGCCATGGGAGAGTGGCCAACTTGAAAGCAAAGGTTGAAGAAGAGTGGTTCAGAGTGAAATCAGAACTCATTGTCAATGCCCGTGGGAGTTTCAGAGGTTGATTGCACCAGGTGATAGCAAGAGATGGTGGGCACATCCAGAGATCATTGAGCAATCAAATTGCGTTAGTCACCTTGCAGCACATTAAGTCATGTCCAACCCACGGCTCTTTTGAGTGACTCCATCCACAAAGTTCATGCCCAAAAAGAGAAAAAAAGTTTATGTCATCTTAAGGCTTTGCCAGCTCATTTTAGAAATGGACTGGCTGACTAGGAGTACAGCTCCCTTTGAGATGAGTAAATTTGGCTGTCCATCCTAGTACGTACACTTCTAACTCTGAAGCAAAGCTTTTGGGACAATCACCCCTTGATCCCAACACTTCTGGCAACCCTCTTCCCCCGGCTGCAACACTCATCTTGATTCCTCCTGGGAGGGTCATGCTTCGCACAGCTACGGGAGGGGTGTGACCAACACAGACACATTTCTTGAGACGTTGCATAGCTGCCTTGGAGCAGTAAATACAGAGAATTTGTCAGTCTTTGCCTGGGTAAGGCTCTGGGATCATTCACAAATTATCAAATTTGTTCATCAGCTGATGGCAATTGAAACGGAAAACTTTTCTCAGGAAAGCTCTTGGTCTCCGAGGGATATTGACTTTCTCTTCGTAGGCGTGTACGAACAAGGTTCACAACGCCAATGAATTGATACATATGTGACGAGCGTACGATTCATATATGTGCTACAATGATGGCATATTCATCGCTATGAAGCAGATTACTGGTTACCTGTAGTATATAATGGACTATTTCGAATGAGATCAGCGTAGATTCCAAACACCATTGCTGCTCCTGAGAACGCTCCAAGATACTGGGCCACCATGTAGACTGGAACTGCCACCCAAGAGCACTTCCCCAGCGCTGCCATAGACAACGTCACTGCTGGATTTAGGTGTGCACCAGACACTCCACCACTTACAAGGATGCTGACCATGAGAGCGAAGCCAAACCCGAAAGATATATGGATGAAAGGTTCACCCTGCTGGGATGCCTCAGCGACGGATCCATCCCCCAGGAGCACGAGCAGCAGCGTCCCCAAGAACTCCGCCAGGAATATGCGGAACAGGAAATAGGCCCTGTCTTTGCCCATGATGTGATGGCCTGAGGAAATGTAAACGAACTGCGCAAGCATGGGAGAGAGACATATGATAACGGGCGTGAATCTTCGCCCAATCACCAAGTCAGTAGTAAGCAGCTGCTAATCACAAAAAATATTTTTATAGACGCCGCCCGGTCGAAGGACTCAGTTGTTTGTCTAGGACACCATGGTAAGCATAATAATCTCTGGCATTATGCGCCAGTCATTAATTCAAAATTTGAATTAGTAGAAGCTCATTGAGCGTGTGCGTTTATGTTTTTTCGCAGAAATCGTACACATGCTCGAACTCTCTCATGTAACAGTCGTTACTCCTACACGAATCATGCATGAGTGTTAAGGATTGAACGATGCAACGGTGTTATGAAGATGCATTCTGTTTAACCTATTCTGATCTCGAGGTAATGAAGACTCAATTTTCACGTAAAAGATTACACTTTCGATATTGACATCACTTAGTAGCAGCCAGTAGGGCGTTAAATATTAACATTAGGTACGTTCACACATATTTTTTGTTGGTCCTGTGCTCTTATGTTCTCTGACGACTTCCCTCCAATGCCACGCAGTTGTGTTTCCCCCAGCCGGGTGGGATTAATCGTCGTCGTCGTCGTCGTCGTTTCCGTGGTGCATTTCCACGAGGAAGTGGTACACGACAGCTCCGATGATGCCCCCGACGTGCGGGATCACCCACGGGATCCAGAAGAACGATCCGGCTTTGGTGAACGGGTTCGTCTCCTCCGTCTTGAAGCCAGCGATGAATGTCAGAAGGCGTCTGAAAAAAAGTTGAGACTTTCCTGTCACATCAACTTGGCAAATATCGTTTGTCAAATCTAAAAGAGAATGGTGCTGTCAGCCATGCCCAAAGAAGACGTGCAGAAGTTATGACAAGCCAGAGCTTTTTCAAAATCTTCAGATTTCAGAGTTTGACAAAACACCTACGTTTTTTGAGCTGTCAATCGTTAATTTCAGTTTGTCTAGCCAATTTCTTGGTTATAAAAGTTTGCCGTATAACGTGAGCACTGCAAACAGACCTTGAACGCTCGCAATTTGTCTTGAACAGTCTAACACCGCAATCTGCTGTAGGTTAATGAAAAACCGATCGTAAGTTCGAATCTTCTTATTGACGAATGATCTCCGGTAGCAGGAAAACAATCCGTCAGGGTAGCAGCCGCCTATTTGCAATGTTGGTATTCATTCCCCGTGTTACCTACGAACATGTGTATTAGGCTATGTCAAATTTGGGATTCTATGAAGACACGCCAAATTTGTTTTCAGATGTTATTTGAAGGCTGGAGACACATACAAATAAAAAAAAGTGCCTAAAACTAAGTGTTACATCACTGAAAGTTTTGTGGTCATAATCCGTAGAGATGTCTGGTCGAAACCTTAAATGTGAAGTAGACACGCTTAGTGTCATATAGATTCATTCTTAATGCCATATGAAAGCACTGTAGTCATGCGGAATAGAAAAATACCTGTAATGATTCCCCCTAAGCCAGGTTCACTAGTCATTTTTCTACTTGCTTTTTGAAGTCGTCTCCATGTGGCATCTCCGTGGACGGTGCCGCTCTTTTTAGGAGTCACAACTCCGGCAAGATCTCGTCAGCACTTGATCGGCTGATTGCCGTTAGCCTGTTCGGCCTGCGCACTTCACTACACGCTGTAGTCGCTGATGGCGTACCCGGCCGTGCAGTGAAGGACTCTACAGAGCGCTCTTGACGCAGTCATCCCACCCCTGTTCAACGCTGCGTGACTATGAAGAGCTGCATTGTATTGAACACTAGAGTCAAAAAGCGAACCGAACATGTTGCTCCTTGGAGGGGTCGATACCTAAATATGGAGAGGTGAAGGGAGTCCAAGAAGAGACTGGATCAGACGGACCCAGAGGAGACAAACTTCATGTCTTTCTAAAAAAAAAAATGCGTGTTGTTCATTTCTTGCTCAGTGAATAAAGTCAGTTCTTCAACTCCTTCACTCCTGCGGTCTTCAACTTAACATTACAGATAAGGAGACTGATGTAAACTAAAGTAAAATAGACCACGCGCAACTGTCACTAAATCAGAAGTGGGGAATTTGTCTTGCTTTCATTTTGTTGATGATGGATCGACCATTGAAATTAGATGACCTGTCTGCTTTTTTTACCAGGATGTTTCGTGCTTTTGGGGGCAAACAAACTACCTACAAACTACGAAAAAAGCTACCTGTGGGTATGACCAAGAATCATTGGTAGAGAACCGCACCTGTGACTGAAGCTTAGAGCAGCAACAATTTGGTCCTTGGCGTCAGCCATTTCCCCCCACTCTGCACATTACGGTTGTGCACACTACAGTGGCAGCTTCTGATGTCAAATCTGCGCCTGAAATCAGCCACAGATGCTAACTTTATATTGCTTAAAGTAGCGCTTTCTTTTCCGACTTTTCAATGATCAAATTCAGAGGACTGACCAGGGACAACTGTATAACTGCTCACTGCTCTTCTCCCTCGCCCCTCAGCAGTACACAAACTGGGAAATATACTTATTTGCTTTTGCCCCAAAACGGGAATGTAAAGTGATTTGACGAAAAAAAAGTGCTTTTGTATTTTCGGCTCGCAGAAAATAAGACGGGACAGTGAAGAAAAAAATTGACGTCAAAAACAATATCTTTTGACGAAAGTGGCCAAAATTTTGTGGGTGGTCGCTACTGCCACCCATTTAAATGTGAACAAAGAGGAATAGCTATAGTGGTATCTGACTGCTGTACGTGGGAATTGTCTTTCAGTGACACATGTATACATAGACACGTCCAAAATACATCAGGACTCTAAAGACTTTTGAGGATTGGGGTTTTGAGTAAATTCTGATATCCTGAACTGCAGCAGTGTGGTAAAGGAGGACAGCAAGATACCAATTTCAAATGCCTGAAAATAGACCAGGAGGACTTTTCTTTTTTTGAGGCATTGAAATGGGCCCCAAAATGCTTAAAAAAAATGCACGGTGGGAGAAACAGGGAGACGCTTGAAAAGATTAAGATGCACAGCGGTAGAGGGAAAGCTTTTTAGCCCAACTGATCGCTTTTTTTAAAAGATCAGCGATGAAGTCTTCTTTTCACTAATTTCTAATAATTAACTATATAATTTGTGAATGAGAAGTACGTCTTGGGCAAAAAAGCAATCATTCTCACTCATCTTGTGTCTTTTTCACGCTTCTCTCTGCTGTCTCACCACCAAAAACCTTTGTTGATCATGAATGAGTTTTTGAACGGCGAGAATACGCAGAAAAATGTTGAATTTTTTTTTCGCGCATTCCAGAGTGTGCAAATTCAGATGTGAATCCTAGAGTGACTCCTGCTAGAGTGACTGCAAACTCTACAGGTGACCGCCATGAGGAGTACCAATCAGCTCTTTCAGCTTGATTTTAAAGTTTTCTTCAGCACGGTATGTCTTCATAATAGTAAAATCATCATGACATACACACAAAAGATACTTCTGAGCCTTGACCGTGTGCACTTCGTTCGTGTTTGGACCAAAGAGAACTCCAGCACGTGCTACATCTTGCCTTCGTCGCCGACGATGGACGCCAACGTCAAGGTCGAGGGAAGCCAAACAGGCATCGAACAGTAAATACTGTCCATTAGATGTTCTGTGATGATGACATATACTGAACGGCCCGGAAATATAGAACAGGTATGACAACTTTGCTCTCACGTCACCTGCGAGTCTTACGCTGTTGTCAACAGTCGACCATATTGCACTGATACCAATTTTCAGGCCAGTTGTTTCTTACTGCAAACCCGAAAATATGAAACCACGTTATGATTGCCCAAACACTTGAGTTTTGCCCAAAACGAAAATACGATATGTTTTTTAGGCCAAAATAAACTGTATTTCCCTGTTTTGTGCACGCTGAGGAGGGAGCAGAGCAGCTCCTTCAGAGAAGAAAGAGAAAAAAATTACAAATTGCATGCACATAAGTGGCCATTTAATGATCAAAAGCCTCTGAATTTCACCCCTCCTTGGACTATAATTGCCCCGAGGCTGCACCATCAAGCGCACTAGACTGTCTTTTGATATAGCCATGCCCCAAACATAGCACAGTGCAAGAAATACAAAAAATGGTGTAGCCCAATAAGTATTAACCATATGTCGCATGTGTGTGAAGGAGCACTCTATTTTCCGAGTTTTCAAAGATCTAAATCCGACGAATTTGACCTGTCTGAGGTATTTTTCTGCCCAATGGCAATAACAGTCCAAGGAAAGGTCAACCAACTTCTGCATTGAAGTAGCCGTTTTGACTTGTGCCCATTGTTTTCTATGTGCCACACATCTGTCAACATTGTTCATCCGACGGATGTTCAAACATCAACGCAACGGTGCTTCGACTCGTGGCAAAATGCACTGTTTGCAGAATAGAGAGAAAAATTAGTCCTTCATTCTGCTTCCCCGAGCCCGCCATTAGCAACACGCAGAGGTTATGATGGCAAAATGATGTCGCGGTCGACTGCTTTCACCATGTTCGTCACGCTGAGCAGGTTTTATGTTTCTAGATGAAAATACTAACGCATGTTCGCATTTCGTACGCCCGCCAGCACGCACGCGGTCGTCAGTACGGTTTTTATGAGCATACTTAAGTTGCGATAGCGGGCAGCACCTTCACCAACGTCTCAGCATCAGTTTTCAACTTTACAGTCACGACGAAGCAAATATGAGACAAACTACGCACTTGAGGTGAACAAAGACGAGCTAGATGGAGCTGGGGGTTACCCCGAGTCTTGGCACCAACAACATTGATACCAACGTGCTACGTGGGGCTTCATGTAAAACAGAATCCCAGTCAAGTTTTTCTTGACTACAATCTCAAATGAGGGTAACAACAACCTGGCTCGGGCAGCTCACAGACCAAAGCTTAGGGACCCTTTTCTTCTCTGAACTGCATAATGCGTGAAGTGCATGCGTGAAGTGAAAAATTGCGAGGAAGTGAGAAAAACAAAGTGACGTCAAACTACAAGATTCAGTCCTTCGGGGCAAATCCTTCACTCCCTCTTTTAGACATTCCAGCTCTCGGGCCACGACGACCGCCGGGCCCACAACACCCGCTCACTCGGCCCTCGGGTTCAGCGTCAAGTTCCCAAATCGGGCATAAAGTGCTACTTGCCCTGACGGACTTACACAGCTAATCATGCGCAGTTACGAGCGATAATCGTTACTACAATGATGCAGATTTAAAGTGCTACTTTACAGTATTAAGAAATCACTTACGGTGAGAAATCTCTGGCAGGATTGATGGCGCAGCCCGCATTGAACGCCAGGCTAATGTGTATTGCTGCTAGGCCGAGTCCAATAAGGAGTGGCACCAATCCGGAGCTAACATTCATATTCCGTTTGTCAGTCACTGCTAAGATGATGACGAGGAGCAACGCCGTCCCGAGGGCCTGATCCATCACCAAGGTCCAAGTGTCGTAGTCCTTCAGCGTGGGGTAGCTGGCAAAGATACCGGCGTTCTTCATGGTCAGGCCTCCGTTGGCGTTGATTCCGTTATTGTAGACGCCAAAGAGCACTGCAGCAGCCAGGAGAGCCCCCAGGTACTGCGCCACCCAGTATATGGGCACGCATACCCACTTGCACTTCTTCAGACAGGCCATTGAGATAGTGACCGCAGGGTTCAGGTGTCCACCAGAAACGCCTCCGCTGGCCAAGATCCCAATCATGAGTGCCAATCCATATCCAAGCGCCACCGAGAGAAAGCTCTCCTTTTCGAAGAAACTGTACTGGGCGATGGCGCCGTCACCAAAAAGCACCAGAAGAAATGTGCCCAAGAACTCTGCCAAGAACTGGCGCAGCAGCTTTGGCGCTTGCTTCATATTGCGCCGCCGTCGATCAGTCTCACGATCCTCGAACTTGCCTGCAAGGAGAGAAGGGATATCCTCAAGAAACTCATACATACGATCAGTTATGAAATAAAGAAAGCGACTCGACCATGCTACATAAGTTCTTGGAGACCTCCTTGACATCAAGAAAAACAGCTCCGCCACCGACACCTACTGCGGGACCCGTAGCGGCTGTGGTACCGGTAGTAGTCGGATGTTAAGACCAAGGGCGGCGGTTGCCGCTGCCGCCGTCGTGGCAAATGCTGCTGCCTCGTTCGCTGCCGACGCTTACCAAGATGCGTCAGCTCGAAGGCGACGTCTTGCGCGCTTCCGCCGCGCGGCCGGATGATGTCGGCCCCCAAGGGCAGCCCGTAGGCCGAGTTTCCCTGCGCCGCCGCAGATCGATGATAGGAGTCTGAGAGGTCCGCGAAAGACCTGTAGCGACCTGGCAACGGCTCTTCGACGTCGTAATAGAAAAAGCCGCTGTCAGCACTCCGACGGGAGGCTGCGGCAGCTGCAGCCGCCGCAGCCGCAGCCGCCGCTGCGGTATCTCTATTCAGAGCACTATTCGACATAAAATTGCGACTGTCTCAATGTCCTGCGCTGTCTTACTGCTTTCTTTTGGCATCAGACGCTGAGTATTCTTTAAGCTAAATGCAACGCGCTTGTGCAACTGAGCGCATTCACGACAAAGTTGCTTCGCTGACCCAACGTGCATAAACTTCTACATTGCGATTAGTACTGTTAGTGGTGCATACAGCACAGGAAGCAGCACATTTTTACCTCCAAGGCCACGTGTGTCGTTAACACCTGGCGAGAGACAGAAAAATCGGTCTTCCACACGACCTAAAATCGACACATGTGTGACTGCGCCCGCGTGCATAACAGCGACCCCGCTCAACTACGTAGGGCTACTTACCAGGTGCGGCCCCGACGCCTCTTTATTCGCTACGCTGTAAAATGTTGAAAATGTCAAAAAGTCAGGGCTGCGGGGACGAGCAGGTGCGTTGGCATGGGTATGCTACATTCAGGTGACGACAGCGCAACGCACGTACGGACAACTGTATAGCTCAGCACCTCTCACGCTTAAAATTGAGTCGTCCTCTCCGTCTCCTAACTACTACTGCTGACATATTCGGAGGTAATCATGCAGCTCTTCACTGTACGTCAGGACGTCAAACAGGAAGGTTGATTGATTTTTTTTAGGGGCCTCTCTTTGAATGCAAATGTTCTAGATACTGTGGATATCACTTTCGACGTTGCCATCCTGTGCTCGAAGGAGAACCGCGTACACAGAGAAAGTTCGTGGTGAAACAAGTAATTTTTGGAAGTATTTGTTCCAGGACCAACGTCAGATCTGATACCACTTTAACTCGTCGTCAGGACACTGGTTGCCACTCAAGCCCCATGGTCGTACAGCCATGCAGTGATGCAGCCGGCGGCAGTCATCTGGCCGATTCTTCGTGGCTTGGGTTTGTACTCTACTATTGCAATCTACTGTTCTATTGTAACGTGTAGTACAAAAATAGGTGCATACCTACGAGCAGAGTTATGTAAGCTTTTGTTTTAAAGCCGGACAACTCATAAAATGTGCGAGGAATTCGTCAAGAATTTTCTTTACTCCTTGCTACTCACCCACCGAGTCCGTTAGTAGCAACCGACTATTTTCTGTCTTTAAAGATCGAGACTGAAGTTTTCTTCGACAATCTGTTCGCGGGCACGCACAGAAGGATATGAGACGAATGTGACGTCGCCTCTCTCACTGTGGGCGCGGCGTTTAAGTCTATAGCATTGTAGCACCATAGCTGCTCTTCTCCTCTCTCGCATACTCGCGCACACACATAACACAAAAGCAGAGTTCACTCAGCATGTGGACATAATTCCTTGTATACATGCGCAGTAGAGCTGAGGCACATTGCAAAAGGGCACGATTTGCTCTGATTATACAAACGCTGGTGCGATCGGATATGGAGATTAGCTGTCCGAAGGTTAGCACGGGAACCTTTCTCTTTTGCTTTTGCCAAAAGACCGCAGTCAAGGTCGATATTTCGAAAATCACACTGCACAGTTAGGTTAAGTAATTTCTTTGAGTCTGACATCTCCTCATGCGCTGTCCTGGAACGTGTGGAGGTTCGATTTTGATGTGAAAATATGGGCATGTGATACTCGGGCTCAATGTTAACCACAGATGTTCAATGTTGCAGCTGCTCAATTCGGTGTTGTTCAGCGCTAGTCGTAAAAAATTGCAGTGGAGTGAAATGGGATCGCCACAACGACGCTTCTGCAGCATGGGTGAAGGTGCCCAGCAGTGCACCCGGCGGCACGATTCTGGCATGGTCGTTCATGTTAATCATGGACCTGCCGACCTTCCTTGTTCGACGAGGTAAACACCGCGGGTCCTGTATGCTGGCCGGCCTCATGACTGACCTCCAGTCTCGAGGCACCCGGTGTCCGGGGTGATCTGGTGTCCCCCAACGTCTGGTACGATTGCTTGAACCGTGCAAACCCCGAGCCCGGGTTGGAAGGTTACTAGATTCTTCGAAATTACAAAGAGAGAGCAACTGGGTGACCCTTCGGCAAAAACCAAACGCGTCAAGGTCGACAGGCAGACGACATCTCGACCTCGACACCAACCCACTACTGAGGGCGATTTGGAGTGAAAGATTCGCCGGTGCAAAGTGCGATCGTAGCTGCTAGATTGGCTGGATGACGATCTGGACAAGCCTCGACTTTTCAGAGGAGCTCCAAATGTGGAGGAGTCTTGGCCTTAACATTAGTCAGAAGAAATTGTTGTGGGCGAGGCCGAGTCTCAACTGTCTGATTATCTCTCTACTTCAATTCATGCAATGAAAAATCAGTAATCATTGGAGGCAGCGAAGTCTTTCTTCTCTCACCCTTCGTGACACTCAATTTCGAATCGGGTAGTCCAGATTGTCGGGCTCAGCATTGTCCTCAGTGTCATCCTCAGCCATGTCTGAAGTGAACATTGCTGTCCGGATCACCATCTTCCTCTTGTTCCAACAGCCTCTGCCATTTCCAAGTTCAAAGCTGTGATCAACGCACAACGTGGCTGCGGTGAAACGTAACTTCTTCAGCTGATAGCACATTCAATGGATATGTACGTATGGAAAATTAGCAGGATAATACATTTTGTTCAAAATTTATATGCCTCTTGGTTAGTCTTCGCCAACCACCCTGTAGATGTTGGGAACCCTGTCCCCAACCTGAACATCTCCCAAACATATAATGAATATGAGTTCACGTAGATGGACCTTTTTCGTAACATTGCGTTGTGATGCTAGCTCACATATTTCTCTTTTTCCGCATGACTGTTATCCAAGGAGAAATATCCATATCGATTCTATTTGATGATGGTGTTGCTACTGTTGCATGTGAAACTGATGTCCCCCTACGATTAAGGAAACGACAGTAGATTGTTCGCATAGTGTGAACTAGTGTTCGAGTCGATTAACCGATTAATCGATTTTTAGTTGAGGTTTTCACAGGACCAACTAATCGAACAAATTTGTTTTAATCGATTAAATTGTGCCTCCAGTACAGTACAGTGTACAAATGAGGT
>JAAUXU010139164.1_pt1 | contig 21537 bp, 25 predicted proteins | sample 7278151 | NCBI WGS metagenome assembly JAAUXU01 (sample SAMN14350113, study PRJNA611818) | marine sediment metagenome | isolation source: surface marine sediment (1.8m) | place: French Polynesia: Moorea | collected 2018-08 | reverse complement strand
CCCAAACACCACAGAGTTGCCAATACCCACCAACCAACAACGAAATACTGACCACAGAGTTGCCAATACCCACCAACCAACAACGAAATACTGACCACAGAGTTGCCAATACCCACCAACAAACAACCAAATCCTGACAGAAGCAATACAGAAAACAGTGCAGTGTTTTATTGGTATCTAATGAGTTATATGGCAGGGTTTTTTTACTGATTTTTGAATAGAATAAGTCTCCCTAACTTTTTCCTGACTTTTTCTCCTTGCTCTTGTTGCATACATTCCCGCGCATGGTGATGAAATCGAATTTTGGAGTAAGACCAAATGATGGCATCAATGAGAAAGATGATATGGCTGCTGGTGGGTGAGTCATCCAAGTTATGATCATTTAACTCATTAAATACCTAGCCACATACTGAAATGGAAAGGAAGACACTTTGGTAAATGGCATTAAGAGCACGGTTCAATTTGCCGTCATTGAGCTTGATGGCTGCTGCTATTACACCTTCAGTGACATCACACACTTTAAAGACGGCTTCTGATGGATATACTAGACCCCCACGGTCCTTGAACCTTATGAGTTGAAGGTGGTCTCCTTTGTCGCCACAGGAGGCATGCAGAGCTTCTCTGCAAGTGAAACAATCAATTTTTCTCTCAACCATTCAAACAACGTATCTGGCTATGTATCGAATGGCAGTTCGCTTGCTCTCAGATACTCAAAATATATCTGGAACTATGAGCTCCTCACAGTCAACTTCAACAGTTCTTGAATCTATATCAGTGCTCATGGAGCCTATTGTGTCAATGGCGCAAATCTTGCTTGATCCAGAAGGGCATTCCAGGATGGCGGTACTGCCCTGTGGAATGCAGTTCCCCTTTGCTCCAGCCTTCACCTGCAGATGCACCATGAGACGCTTGTACCGACTGCAGAACTCTCGAGCTGATGGGTTATTGTTGCATCCCAGTCCACTCCTTACCATAAAGAAAAAAAGTTCCAGATGGTCTTGCGACATTTTGTACATGAGCAAGTACTTCAGGTGACTTGTTTCTACTTTCGTGTTGAACAGATGGATTGTTGCCTTCATGTCCATGATGAATCCCTTAAAAGGGGTGCTCCGTTTTGTTTGGAGCATCGGCTTGCCTTTACTGTCTGTGAGGCCAAGAATGTAGTGAATGGCCACTTCAAAAAAAGTCCGCCATTGGAAGAAGTTCATTGCGCTTAGTGGAGCTTTTGTGTATTTTCCAAGTATGTTCCTGCTGTTCAGCCTGTCAAAAAGCTCATCAATAATGCGGATGAAATCAACAGTGGCCCGAGAACCCTGGAATTGGGGGAGCTTTAGCACCTGATCACAATATTCGATTGCATCAGCAACACTAGAAGATAGTGTTTGAGCTGCAATGTTGACCTTCATCATAACGTGCTTCCAATCAATGTGCTGCCTCTTCAGTTTGTTCCCAAGTCGGAGTCTAATAGAGTCTTGGAGCTCATGCAATGACTCAATGAAGTGCCACTTGATTTCCTCACCTTGAGGATTGCGCAAGGACCCCAATGTGGCCCAGGTATTTCTTGTGAGTTTAAACATGTGACATGCATCGAGGAAGACGACAACTTTAGCATTTGTTACTGGATGAGGGAACCATGGCTCGATATCTTCCAATGAAGTACCAGTTCTTCCTCCAAGCTCTCGAATCATCACCTGGTGAACTGAAGGTCCATCGCAGACCAATGACAAAGTCCTCACACCAAAAGTCTTTTTCTACTCCACTGAGGCCATTGGTAAAAAAATATGCTATTGCAATTTTCCAGCTAGAATTCACTGCCACAGCCATGAAAACTAAGGCATCTGTTGCTGCTGCCCTGGTATCATCAGTGAGACCAAATCCAAGATCAACGTACCCTTTGAACTGTGACCCATCCCACTCAATTGCTTTTTGGAGGGACATTTCGTCCAAAATTAGGTTGCATAGCACCTCTTCACCGTCCTTGGCTTTTGCTTGAACCTAAAAACAAAGAAGTTTTGTTAAATAGCCAGCACAATCATTACTTTATCCTAATTTTACCATTGCTTTCAATGTTTGAAAGGCCTCTTTGGTAAATCCTGGTGATCCATCGATACTAGAGTACCAGTCTTGTATTGTCTTTGGATGAGGAAGTCCGAGGCAAAAGGATTTCCGGACAAAGTTGTAAGCTTTGGCAGAAAAAAACTGTAGTGTCAGAGCGTAGCTCCTCAGCCCCGGTGGATACGTTTCTCTTGTTACTCCTCTGTTCACATTTCGAATGGATCACTTAAGTAGCTCACCTGGGGTTGTATTGTTGAAGGCTTCCAAGGCTTCAATCCCCGCACCACTAATCAAATTCTTCTTTTGCAGCTCACCCGTGACTTCCTTTAATGATGTTACTGTCCTCTGGAGCTTGACAATTTTCTTGTGCATGCGAGTCTTCTGCTGATGAGAGACCTTGAGCTTTTTGCTTTTGATCTCCAGTCCATCTATCAATGAGTCTATTCTCCTCTTCAGCTCTGCACTACCTGGAAGTGAGTAATTGTGGTCATGAATGATGTTGAATTTATGACGGTCATTAGTTGATGATGCCACTGATGTCAGTGCTGGTGGTGCCGATGGAGTTGCTGTATGGGCTGTCTGAGTATCGCTGTGACACTCGTGAATTTGAAGATGTGCTTCATAAGTCTTGAAGATTGATGGCATGGCATTTGGTGCCAACATGAGCTTTGAACCTCTTTTGATGAGCACTTCAGGCTGAAAGTGTTCACTACAAAGACGTGAGGATCCACATGGTCTCCAATCATTCCGACAGACCTCAAAAGGATGAAGACTTAATTGGGTGGCACATTCAACCAAACTTACCAACATTGTACCAAACTTTTGTTCTTACCTTTTGTTCCCATTGCAATCAAAGTTGCATTTCCTTTGGAAACAAGAAAAAGTGCACCTCCTTATCGCGGTCTGATCGATTGGAACATCCAACTGCTGCACAGGATGGCATTCTCGGTCTTCTAGAGATCTCTGACTTAGTTTTTTACTTAAATCGTGATGCTTTGTTTGTTGGTAGGTATTGAGAACTCTGTGGTCAGTATTTTGTTGTTTGTTGGTGGGTATTGGCAACTCTGTGGTGGTGGTCTCAATCATCAGCTGAATTAGCTGTCGTCACTTGACTCAGTCGTCACTCGACCAAACCAGGCTGGCGTGCCGGGCCAAAGCTCCATCCTAAGTGTTAAGGTCAGTGGAGCGGGGACAGAAGGAAGCAGCAGCTTGAGGCCGGCATCCAATGTGGTGGAGGATTCCACACCTTGGTTACAACAAGCAGCATCATGAGTTTCGCGACGTATAAGTCCATGATCGAGGAGGGCGACACCGTCATCTTGTACATCGACTTCAACCAGATGTACCCGCTCAGGGTGACGGCTCGAACGCAGTCCAAGAAGTCGGGAGAGTCGATAGAGCACGTGAAACAGACTCCTTTCGGCGCCCTCAAGGTCAAGGACCTCGTGGGAAAGAAGTTCGGAACGAGGGTGGCGCTAAGCAGAGGCTACGCGTATGCCCTCTACCCGACGCCAGAGCTGTGGACCAAGACGTTGCCGCATCGGACGCAGGTATTTGTGGACATCGTTACTTGTCACTTTGAGCCTTTCAGTAATGAACTATGTTTGTGGTAAGAGGGTCTTACCACACATGAATTGACATATGACACTAGAATTCGTCATTGTTCACTTCTTTTTGTTTGGCTTCCAGATCTTGTACGCCACCGACATTGCCCTCATTACGCTGCAGCTGGAGCTCCGGCCCGGATCCGTGGTTGCCGAGAGCGGCACCGGGTCCGGCTCGCTGACTCACAGCCTCGCCCGCTCCGTCGCGCCCAGTGGAAAAGTTCACACCTTCGACTTCCATCAACAGAGGTCGGAACAGGCAAAGAAGGAGTTCGAGGAGCATTGCATAGATCATTTGGTACGAATACAGTAGTAACTGCTCTGACATATGCAGTGTTTGGTGCTCAGGCCGCTATATCATTTGTATCATTCAACTCTCCGGGTCGCGGCGACCATTTTAAACGATATAACTTTTACCTCTCATTCTGTATGTGATAATTTATCGACAGATTTTCTGCCCTAATTTAATCTAATAACTGGGCCCTCTCCTCATACAGCATCCAGTTGCGGTCTATGTCCAATTTGGTCCACGAGCACATAAATGACGTATGGTCAATTTGCCCATTGTTTGCAGGTGTCAACTCATCATAGGGACGTTTGCAGCAATGGCTTTGGACTAGACTCTGAAGTAGATGCGGTGTTCCTTGACTTGCCCAAGCCCTGGGAAGCGGTGCCCCACGCTAAGAACGCTCTAAAGTCTTCTGGAGGACGGCTGTGCTCCTTCTCGCCTTGTGTGGAGCAGGTCCAGAGGCTTTGCAAGACGTTGAAGGAAGAAGGATTTGACGAACCCTACACTATCGAGTGCTTACTCAGGGAATTCCAGGTCAAACGAGTGACTCTGCCTGTGTTTGATTCTGATAGACAGTCTAAAGAGGAGGAAAGGACCAGGAAGAGAAGGCTGGACGATGAAAATGGAACTGAAGAGCCCCGAGTGAAAGAAAAGGACCCAGAAACGTCATTTGTGACGGGAGTTCCTCTGTTTCAAATGCCCGGACACACTGGCTACCTCACGTTTGCTTCACTCCCGGCGAAGCGATAACATTGAGAAACAAATCAGCTTCTTTTTTGATAAAGTCTGTTGTCAGGACCAGTTTCCTTCTGATGCAAAGTGTAGCAACTTATTCCTCTTATTCGTGCTCAAAAAGTCGCGCAACGAGCTAACATAGCTAATGTTGGCATGCAGTAATACGCAATGCACGAAAATTTTCTGAGGCTTTCGGACACTCGACAGGATCGCTCAAGAGCCTACAAATCTTCGTTTAAATGCAGTAAAAGCATCTGTTCTTTCTTGTCTCCTGGAAGCTAAGGATTGCTGTTATTGTGTGGGAGAGAAGGGCAGCGGCTCCAAGATCCTCGTCTTCATCGACCGGATCAAGGGGACGGTATTGGAGACCACGTAGTGCCAATCCTCCTTCAGCCACGAGCTTTCACGCGTGATCTTGCGGTCCGCCAGGTCGCGATAAACCCTGGGAGTGCACAGTGAAATGAGTCACGAGATGTACGTCAGGAAGGGTTCTCTCTTTCCTCACCAGATGTGACTCACGACGTTCAAAGTGCCAATTTGACTAAAGAAACCTCCCCAAGGAATGTCCTCACGTATGCTCGTCCGGATACGGATCCCCTTGGACCAGTAGTTCCCCCACTCGTACATGCTACCTAGAAATTAGAAGGTCGATTGTTTCAACATAAAGTTGACTCTACAGTCAACGGTACCTGGCTTCAGTTGGTACGTCCGGACATCGTAAATATTAGACCCAGAGCGCTTCTGAATCTTGGGCCAGAATCCAAAGTCCTTGATGTACTCGTTGCCTTTCTGCTGGATAATTTTCAAGCCCTTCTTGTACTCCCTTTGGTACTCGGAGTCGGCCCGGGTCGCCTCTCGGGTCTTATCGATGTCTTCCCAACCCTACATCGATCATGAAGTAACCGAACCATTTGGGACAGGACAATTTCCTTAACGATACTAACCTTTGGGTACCTGTACATGTGCATGGCAGAGAAGATGACGTCCCCATGAACGAAGTTCCAGCTGCCATAGTGCTCCGTGCCGAACTGACCGGATTGGCTACGATCGTTGATCAGCTCCGTCATGTTGGCTGGGGGAACAAAAAGTAGTTCCTTCTAGAGCTGATATATCAGACACAGACACGTACTTCATAATCCAAATCATCTTATAGGTTGAATTCTCCAAGTCAGGTTCTTGGAATCATCCCTTTTGGATCACCATCTTCGTACGTGCTCGAAAGATGTGACAGCGAAGATCATTCAAGTGCACCCTTTGACGTCATAATTTCTTTATTAAGGAAAAAAAATTAATAAAGCTCAGGGGGATGTGGTAAAAATAACTTTTCTTCTGAGCAACGAAGCTGAGACGAGCTGACCCTAAGAACACAAATACCGGTAGTTGGCTGACGAGAAGGAACAACACGGGGAGACTGCTATAGGACCCACGTGAGGAGAGGACAGTCTCATACGAGCAAAGTCATAAATACTGACCCAGCTTCTGCTGACCTTTGTTTCCTTCTCCATAACAGTTACACGTCCGTTGATATTCCTTTGTAACATATATTCTACTGAATTAGAAACCAAACTTTCATGCAGTTTTTGCTTCACGGTCACTCACGTACGACTGAGAGTGAAGGATTGAAAATTGCAACTGATGGCTATGTTTTTCTTAAGTACCCAATGCGTTAAGCCCGAGGACCGCATGGACATCTGTCTCGATGTGTCCGTCTGTCCAGCTTCCTACCCAGCGAAGTGGGTAGCGCGTAAGCGATGGTGAAGATCTTGAAACTTTGAAGATCTTGAAACTTCAGGAACGAAAAAAGAAGAAATTAAAGGCAAGGAAGAGAAGTGTCTGCCAATGGATATGACCACTCTAATTTTGACACAAAGTTTTTCTTTGATCCTTTTGAACTATGCAATTGCTCTTACCCTGAGAAGACCATTTCCCCTTCATGAGGAATGAGGAATCCCCCTAAGTGAAAACTCTGATGATCTACATGAGATTCTGGAGATGTAACTTCACGAAAAAGAAGATGAAATACATCCTAATATTCAAGAACAATGTCACTTGCTCGTCTTTTGACCTTTGACTTCTCAAGCACAACGTTATGGGGAGAAGGCGAGTGATCCTGGAGCAAAACGCATTAATCTTGCGCACCCAGCAAGCTTGTCCACTGTTCAAGTGACTTGAGCGACTCGCTGATGATACTGTTGTTGCTAACACTATCTCACTCATGTTATATCCAAAGGACAGGGCCGTGGGGATTTGCCTGAGCGGTCTTGAAATCCCGTCCAAATTCTTTAGTACCGCACACAGAGTCCGAACTATAGGCCGCTGTGCATTGCGCGTACCTATGAACTCACCTCTGTACTTAATGTAGTCGTCCCAGTCCCAGGGTTTGACCAGCTCAGTCACTACCTCATAGACGTCGATGCCCTTGGAGAGGAGCGTCGAGTGACCTTGGTGCTGCTCAGCCTCCTAAAAAAGATAAATATAAGAGGGATGGGGATGTCCTTGCCCTCCTTTTATCAGATATTCTCTTACGGTGGAGAAAAGCCATCCTTCTCGGCCACCCGAGGTACATATTCTTGCGATGCTGCCACGTGGAGAGGCAGGAGCCGAGGACGACGACGCCGACCTTAAGATTTGGGCGACGACACGACGCCCCAGCAACATGACCGACGTCGACGTCGAGAAGTTGGGGCAGAAGAACTCGATCAGCTTTTGCTTCTACAGCCAGCTGATGCTCTGTTTGGGCTGGACCTGTTCTCTTGTTTTCATTCACTGGTCGGCCACACAACCTCCATCCCGATCATCACTATCACAGAGCTGCCAGAAGGTCAAGATCTGGCCGTCCTCAAAGGAGAACCACCACAACTTTCCTACGATGTAGAGCGGAATGTAGCGAACCAAGAAAGAGTTCAAGTGGTACTATCTAGAGAGGTTGAACAACCACCTGTGGTCCAGGTGACTGTCGTTGTCACTCAGTCGATCCTCAAGATGACGGCGGTCCAGGGCTCCCTCATCGACCTGAGGCTGCACTTCAGGCATTCCCTGGTATGTTTCACCTAAGAAGAGCAGCTGACGCCACCGATCAACACACCAAACCAGAGCAGAGTGCAGGCTAAAGAAAAGAGCCTGAGCCAGTACCTGTTCCCTTTGTTCTTCGATTACGGCCAAATCGATCTACACCGGCCAAAGTCAAGTCATGTCCTCCGCCTCTGACGACCCGACCCGCCGCACCCGCTCCTTGCCGCAGCAGAGACGCCGCCAGACGCCACCCCCGCCGCGACTGAGAAGGGTCTCGGCCAAGAGCTTCTCGCACGGAAACCTCAACGACTCGTCGAGTTCGGAGGTCTCCTCTGATCTCGTCTGTCTTGACCCTCCGGCGGTGACTCGCGTCAACCCCCTGGAGCTCCGTCGACGCCTGGCGCTCGTCACCCAGTGGTTCTCAGAGTTCACAGCCCTGCAGAGGACTTTGGCTCTGGCGGCCATCCAGGTGAGAGAGTGCCAAGACTTTTGTGAAATAACTTTAATCTAATTCTTGTGCGCGTCTTGACAGCCCATGTTGGGCCCTGAGCAGTATCACTGGTTGTCGGGACGTCTCCCAGGCCAAAATCTCCACGCCTACTGTCAAACTGGCTGCAATGACTTATTTCGGGTTCTGCCCCTGCACCTGGCCTACAAGATCATCTGCCTGCTGGATCCTGTCAGCCTAGTTAGAGCCTCTCGTAAGAAAGAAACTGTGACGTTCTGATTGATTTTGCAAGTTGTAACTGTTTTCAGAGGTTTGCAAGCATTGGCACTCCCTGATCGAGAGCGAGTGGTTGTGGCACCGCCTGTCCTTCATGCCCTCTTGGTGTCTAGCTGCGTCAGAGAGCGCCGAGCAGCTGGCGCGTCTGAGGCGACAGCGTGAATCTGGTGTCGACGGCGTGGTGAGCTGGAAGACGGTGTTCCGCGAGCGTTTCAAGTTGCGGCGTTGCTGGCTTCGGGGTCGCTGCCACGTTCGCACATTTGAGGGTCACTCTGGTGGCGTCAGCTGCGTCCAGTTCGACTCGAGCCGCATCGTCAGCGGCTCGCACGATAAAACAATCCGTGTATGGAACATCAAGACCAATAGTCCGTGGTCCGTCATGACCTTGACCGGACACTCGGGAGAGGTCCGGTGCCTCCATCTTGAAGGAGACAGAGTGGTAAGGGCAGGATATATCGTAAAATGCTAACTGGCCCAATCTGTTTTCACGATATGAGAGCATTTTCAGTTTGACTTTCCATTTAGGTTAGTGGTAGCACTGATCGTACCCTGAAGGTGTGGGACCTGGACATTCAGCCCGAATGGTCTTCGATTGGCTGCAGGGTCACCATGATTGGTCACTCAGATACTGTCAGATGCGTACAGATGAGGAGCAAACGAGGAGTCGTCATTAGTGGATCCTATGATGCAACCATTAAGGTACGCTACGCATGATGCATCCACATGCATAGAACACAGCTTCGAAATTATGATATTGTTTGAGCAGCGCCTAGTACAGGGCTATTACTGTGAACCCGGAAAAAAACTGCACATTAGAGCGTCATGGATTTTGGGTAGAAGTTGTGCTTTAATTCAAAAATTGCTTTAGGTTCCAGCAAACCACATAGCAAAAGAACACTTTTACTCAGAATACCCCCCATTTGCCTTAATGGTGGCCTCCAGACGATTGCAAAACCTCTTGCAGGCCTTGGTGACAGTGCCCCTATACGAGTTGGTCATGTTCTCAGTGATGCTAGTCTTGAGAGAGCTGAGGTTGGGGTGACAGGTGGCATTGACCTTCCTCTCCAAGATGCCCCAATCACGTGGGTTACAGTCTATCGATGACGGGGGTCACAACTTTTTGGGCCGGAAAGAGGCTGGGCTGACGAGGTTCTCCTTGATCCAGTTTTGTACAAGGTTTGAGGTGTGTACTGGAGCACCATTCTGTTGAAAGACGTATGGCCTGCCAGCACTCACCTCGTTCATCCAGGGCACAGTCTACTCCCTCTTGGAGAACCCAAAGAAGTCTCCTTCCTTGGCAGAATGCCCCGCGTGCGGGCCACCGAGGATGCTGGTCCGAGTCATGTCTCTCAGTTCTGTTTACAAATGTGCCCTGCGGGATCAAAACTTTCAATGTTGCAGAGCACATTAACCTCTCTTTTGACTTTACAAAGTTACAAGCCATCAAAGCTAGTCCGGATTTATAGTAATAGCCCTGAGCGTTCTACCGCTTTTCAGTCCACCCCCGAAGATTGGTGCAGGTGCTCACTCTTGCCCTTGTGGTTAGGTCTGGTTAAGTTAGGGTTCAATGAAGATGCTGAGGAAGTATCTAGCGAGCCTAAGCACCTTGTTTTGATTTTCAAGGGTGATGTTAGATGTTAGAAGTACGCATATACCAGGTGCGTCATATGTCATGGGACACTTTCGCAAATGTAATCATAAGGCTCTCCTGATTGATCTTGATGAAGTGAAACAAGTTTATTGGCTCCAATACGTACGTACCAACTGCTGCTCATACCAAGAGGTCCGTTACTCCTCAAAAACACCTCCATTAGCCTTGAGGCAGCCTCCACTCTAGCCCTGAACCTGCCGCAGCACTTCTTCAACATTTTGTTGCAGGTGAAAGTGGAGCAAAGCTTTTGAAACGGTTTGAATGCCAAAATTGTAGAAAAGAAGTTGGTGAATGTGCACAAGCAGTTTTGACCAGTTTTATGAATGCATTTTAGCGGGAAATTCAAATCCATAAGTGTCCCATGCTTTGTTGAGGCACCGGGAGTGTTTTCTAAATTTTGTCTCTTTGTGGAGAAGTGTCGTAAGCTAGAGATATGACTTTTAGGAAATACAATTATAACTCAGCAACAAAATTTTTATAACGTTGAAATTAACTACAAATTTCAGATTCCTTACTTTGAGATTGGACAGAATGTGTACTTCTATATTGTTGGCTAATAATAAATATAAAGTGTAAGCTTAACCTCTTGTATTCCCCGCACAGGTCTGGTGCCTAAAGACCGGAAATTGCGCCCAGACATTAAGAGGTCATTGTGACCGAGTATTATGCCTTTACTGGGAGGCTGACGGAGAGAGGTTGTTCTCAGGATCCACTGACAACACGATAAAGGTGTGAGCTATAATTGCACTGGTGCGACATTACTGTATTGAGGATTTCTTTAGCTGTGGTCCCTCTCCTCTGGTGCCTGCTTGAGCACTTTGAGCGGTCATACCGATGCCGTCACCTGTCTGTCGAGGGAAGGTCAGAAGATCATCTCAGGCTCCCTAGACAGGACCATTAAGCTTTGGGACCTGGAGACGGGACGCTGTCTCTCCACTCTAGACTGGATGTCTGCAGAGGGACACACTGGTGAGGAAACATAATGACGCCCATGGGATGAAAAAAAAGCTGGAAGTGGGTTTCTTTTCATGAACAGGTGTGATCCGCTGCTTGCAAGCCGACTCTTGGCGCATCGTTTCGGCCTCGGACGACAAGACTATCAAGGTCTGGTGCCTCGAGTCAGGGCAGAGATTAGTAACGTTGAGGTCACACACCGACGGAGTCACATGCCTCAGCTTTAACGATTTTGTCATTGTTTCAGGCAGTTACGACCAGACCGTCAAGCTCTGGGACTTCACTGTCTGTTGATACACTCAGGTGCCAAAGTGAGCGTTCCCTAGCCAATTGACAGAAATCGAGGGTTAGAAGTAATGTTTTATACTTTATTTGTGTTACATGTATGTGCTGTATGTGGATAAACTTTTTAAAATAATGAAATTGACTGACATGTAAAAATATTTGTAATGGAATTTCTAAACATTGCTGCTGCACGAGCCCTCTCTACGTTGTTGCGACGCTGGAGGCCTTTGCAGTTTAAATTATTTGCTTCAATTTTTTTCAAATTATTTGCTTTCGGACAAATTTCTGTAGTTAAGGCAGCACTAGCAATGTCAATAAAAAGTTACTACGTCCCCTCGATTTCCCCGCTACTGAGGTAGGTCCCGCTCACTTTTGCATGGGAGTGTACGTAGAACCACAACCTACCTACCTTTCAACACAACTTTCAACATTACTCAGTCTTGTTCGTAATGGAGGCAGTATTCAATCCTTTTTATTTTTATACGTAGGTCATTAGCACCCTATGGTTTATATTGTTTTGACGTTATAATATATACGTAGATAGAGATCGATAGACAACATTTGAGTTAAAGCCATCGCCTGAGGTATTCAAGTCGTTTCTTGCTGTAGGAGCCTTCTGGTTCCACTCCGAGACATTTTTCAATCATTGCCTTTTTATCAGCGATCTCCTCCAACGACAACTTTCTTGTTGCTGCTTCTGCCATCGTCATTTCAAGCATAGTCAGTCCACGCGTCTGGGACAGGCCAGGATCCAAGATGTCGAACAGTTCCAGCAAGTCCCTGCAGTATTTGAGCTTCTCTTCTGCCTTATCGGAGAGTTGGATGAGATATCGCTTGGAAATCACGCACAGGTAGTGGTTGGGATGAAAGTAACTGGCTATTAATCGAAGAAGTTCTTCATACTCCTCCTTATAAGTGAGGCTTTGAAGTCTCTGAAGGAAGACGTCGATCACATTCTCCACTGCCTGAGCTGCAACGCAGACACCACATCCTTCGCAGGTCCACTCGGTCGAGCTATTGGATGATTAGGTCCTTAAGTGTTCACCACGAGGTGACCGTGCTACTCACCTCTCAGGGAGGAGCACAGCCTCTCTGCAAGTCACACAGGTGACGCCGTTGATCCTGGTGTTGAGCTCCGTGGGATCTTCACATCTCGGGCATTGGCAAGTGAAAAACCACTGACGAGAGAGTCGGCGGTGTCGCTCCGCCGTGTGGCGAAGCAGATTGATATACGTTATGGTCACTTCTTCGCCCTTCTGTATCTGCCTTTGGCTGTATACTCTGTTCAAGATGGGATGACATAATACTTACTGTATGTAACGACGCACAGTATTAGCTATCGAATTTAGGATGTGAAGGCATTTTCCTTTGACCGCCCCATCTTGCGACGCAAGTCAACGCAACGTCGATATTGGAATGATTACCCAACGTCCATTCCAGTCAAATCTTCACTTTCTTTATGGAGAAAGACCGTTTAATCCATGCTTCGTGACTTTTGACACCCATTCATGCCGACTCTGCCGTCTTTGCCAATGAGGCGACATTGGCAGAGTCCTCGAGTATTGCAAGGAAAAAGTAAATGTATTTTCGTTGAAAAAAGCGACTTAAAACGTCCATTTGATTTGAGTACTTTTTCGGCAACCTTGCTGTTGTGTACAAGGCTGTATCAAATTTAGGTACGAGAACGAGAAGATACGTGAAAAAACCGTCTCGAATAGCGTAAAAGGCTTGGTTTTACTTTTATCTCAAACGCCAAGTACGCGCATACCTGATGTTCAATCGACCCTTGTCGTGGTCTTGAACAATCACGTGTCTCGAGTTGTTGCAGCAGGAATGTGAAAGAAGTGAGAATTGAGGAAAGAGAGCACGGCCACGACCAAGTTCCCCAGTGTCAACGGCGTTGATGTACAGGATCCCGAAGCCTCGAAGAAACAGCTCGACTTCTTCCTCTTGGCCGTGAAAAAGCCTTCTGGCTTCGTCACAAACCACTCTGTGGTCATCGTCATTCTCTAGCTTGTCCATATGGTCCATGAGTTGGCTCAGCTGAGATCTACGGATAGTTGAGCTTGATACAGCCCAGGCGCCCAAAAACAGAACGTTGCATTACCTGAGCGATTGATCGGCCTCTTGGGCAGCGAATAGCCGATATGGAGTGACGCAAGCGTACCTTACGTCCAGCGGTTCGTCCTTGCACCGGACGAAGAAGTCTTCACACTCAGATCGATGGCCAGAAGCGCAAGGTTGAAGCTTACACAGCGGCAACCCACACGAGGGGCACGGGTGACTGGGTGACTTGAGGCACACGATGCACACAGGACTGTATTTTGACGAAGAGACCTTCACATTCTGCTTTGTCCACGCAAAACTCATACGATACACACTGCATGTGCGACGGAGTTAAAGCAGAGTGTGAAGATGAACTATGCGCCTGCGCTCCTTCTCCTTGGGCCCCCACGTGACGGAGTCATCGCTGAGGATGAGCTGTCCCGCAGAAATGTCGGTCTTGGCCACCAGGCACCGCCCAACGCCTTCTTTACGAACCACCTCGTAAAGAGACATCACGTCCCTAAGCTCGAATACGTGGCTCCTATGGCTCCAGTTTGGGCAGAATGCCAAGATCGGCAGCGCCTCCAACATGGAGAAAGCACCTTATACACTTGAAGTCGACTACATTAAGTCTACAGGATGCATACACCATCATACATATGTACCATGTAGTATATTTCATGGAACGGCATCGACTATAATACAACATGTGCTCATGCCGAGGAAAATAACAGTAGTGACTTACAATGTCTTTCTTTTCTCTTTAACAAAACTACTGACACTGACCGGAAAAATATGGATGTACCTCAAAGGTACACGATACAGTATATTATATATATATATATATCTGTTATATATCTTATATATAATAAAGTATACACTAGACGCACTTCTTTAAAGTGACGCGCAAAAGCAAATTTGCTCGTTTCTGCTTGGACACCAATCACTCATCAACACGCAGCATATTTAGCTCTTTACATAGCTATTGTGCATGTATGCACACATATGCATACATTGTACACATACAGTAGTGGCTTAATCTTTGTCGAAACTAGGTTTATCACATCGCATTATAAACTTTTTCATACTGACAATTTTCATCACATCTTCCACTGAATCATTTCCTCCTTCCTATCTATGAAAACAATCATACTGTATACACTTGCAGTACTATTCTTCTGGTACATTCTGAGGCGCTCATCTATAGTTGGATTACGTATCGTGTAAGGTCAATAATGTCCAGCTCCAGCCTACTTCTGACTTGTACCCTTCCCCGCTGACCCTTCCCGCATCGACCTCTTCATGTTCCCTCCCACCCCCTTGGACATCATCCACAAAGGACATTTTGTTTCACTCATACACTCAAGATACGAATTGTGTACATTGACAGACGTATTCTTCATCCTACACTGTTACTTCTGTCCACGGATATGTTCTAAGTGGTAGTACAGATACTTGTGGGACTTACGCAATACATGTCTTAGGGAGGCTATGTAAGTACTGTACGTGCATACGTGTAGCTCGTATATGCGTCCAAGAGGCTACGTACTTGGATGCATGCATACTGTGTGATTCTAGAAAATGTCCTGCAGCTCACTCAAGTGTTGTTGTCCCCTCCCCACCCATTGTTTCTAAGCTTCACTGGACATTTTCATGACTGACACCGTACGCAGAGCTAATTATAGATCATCAATTATCTCGTCCTGCATTCATACGTTTCGCTTCATGGCGGCGGCAACAGCAAAAGCATCTGTGTACTAGTAATTGCGGCGAGTGCGGTGCTCATCTACTAATTACAGTACTACAGAAGTATACTACATTGTTCCCCGTGGTAAGGAGGAGATTTGGTTTCATTTCTCATTCTTCTCACCCATCGATGTGAGAGCAAAAGTGTCGAGGAAGAATAGCACTTGCAGCACCTTCTGAAAGAAGCTTGGCAAGGGTGGAATCATCGACAACTTCAGTATTAACGGAGACTTCATTCTTATATGATGACTGACGAATACGAATTATTTCTCTGATGGCGAGGAAGATGCTCCCTCTGAGGTTGGCACGAGGCTGGGAGAGGTCCCGGCTGGGATCTTTGGCGAGCAAAGCGAGGCTGACGTGTTGGAGGGAGGAGAACCAAAGCCCGAGTCAACAGAGCAGGGTTGGTTGTTGCTGGTGTTCGTGCCGCCGCCGTTCTTGCCAGATGCGCGGCGTGCGCCCCTTGGCGGCTGAGACGGAGACTTGCTGGTGCAAGCGACGGTCACTCCAGGGTCCGACGCAGAGGACTCGTGACCGTTGTAGCCTCCTGATGGGACTGGAAATGCATTTGGACTTTGGAAGCCCGACTCGGGCGATGAGGACGAAGCAATAACCGGAATTGCTGAAGTAGTTGTCGTGGTCATTGTGCTAGAACATGGTGACGAGAACGGGGCTGAGGAGGATAACTGCGACCGGTCAAATGACGAGGAAGGAGACGATTGATCTTCAGGCATTCCAGCATCTGGTGGCAACGGGGGCAGCATCTGAGACAAGATCGGATTTTGCTCCGACAGTGAGATACGCCTTTGAGGCGCTTGCGGTGGCGCTTGCGGCTGGGCTTGCGGCGAGTTCGTGGAGGCCGGTGAGGGAGAAGGAAGGCGATCTGGCGGAGGGCTCAACTCGGTAGTGGCGCTCGTGACAGGCGGAGACTGCAGCATCTGTGGCTGGTGTCCTGGACCGTCACCATGACTTACGTTACTACTTCGCTGGAATACCCCAGCAAGCCACTTTGCGATCTCCATTGAATAGGCCTCCTTGGTCTGTGAGCGCGCAAATGACTCCGCCTCCATCCTCTCGGCCTCAGCCAGGAGCGCCACGTCATCGGCTCGGATGGCCCCCTGCAATCTGCTCTTCAATTGCGCACGATGTTGCTGGCCCTCGGTGCTTTGGCGCCAACAAAGCTCATTCTCATTACCGATGTCGTAATTCGCATTGCTTGTGGTTTGGTGAGTAGCTTGCATGGGGCCTAGCCTTTGCTGATGCTGCAAATCTTCGTATAAGTTGTTGAACTGGTCCGGGAAATTGTTGACCGGCGGCTGGGTGTTGTTGTAATTGTTAGGAGGACATTGATATTCTTGTTTCATTGCTCCGTAGCTCATGCTGGCACCTCCGCCTATGAACTGATGCTGCTGACCCATTCTTGGGCCCATATTGTGCATCCCATTGGCGATGAACCGTTGCTGCATCATCATATGTTGCGGTTGCTGCCTGCCAAAGTTGCCGTTGTTGGGGAACATCATGTTGGCAGAGGAGTTCTGTTGCATCATGGGTGGGAAGTTTCCCCGAAACTCTCCTCCTGCTGCTCCCGGCAACATCTTGGCCACTCCCCCACAACCCTGTTGCTGCTGCTGCTGAAGTTGCTGCTGCTGTTGAAGTTGCTGCTGTGGACCGTTGTTAGCCATCATGAAGTCGCCCTGCTGAAAGCCGCCGCCGCCTCCTCCGCCACTGTTGTTGCTGTTGCTGCTACTGCCGCCGCCGCCGCCGCCGCCGCCAGCCATTTGTGGCTGCTGCTGTGGAAAAGAGAATCCAGGCCTGAACCGCGGGCTCGGATTGCGTGTGTATCCTGGATAGCACGGCGGTGGCGGTGGCGGCCCACTCTGTTGCTGCTGCGCCATCATTCTGGGACCACCTCTGGGACCTATAGAGACGCAGTCGCCTCTCCACGTGTTGTCCATGCCATTCCCGCCAAACATTTGTTGCTGGGGTCCGTATTGGTTCATGTATCCGGGATTGGTCATTTCGTTGACATTCCATTGTTGCTGCTGCAACATCGTCTGCTGATCAAACTCATTGTTGGCCATCATGTTGTTGAAGAGCGGGGCTCTCTGGGGCTGCGGCAACACCTCGTTGGACATCTTGACTGCTGGACTGTTGTCGCTGTTCATTCCGCCCCTGATGCTTTTTAGCCTGGCCACCAACTTGCAGACGTTTGGGTTCTCCTTGATAAGCCTGTTGAACTCGGAGGACCTGAGAATAGGAAAAACATCGGTACAGTGAAATGAACATAAGTCAGAAATATGGTCTTGATCACGTACTTTGTATGATTATCAAAATTAGGGTTTTTGGCGATCTCGTTGATTTTCATCAACACCATCTTTTCCTCTTGGCTGGTGCTTAGTGAATCAAGGCGTGCCGTTGGCAAGACTCCGCTGGACAATTTGCTGTCATTCATTTGGTCAAAGGAGTTTCCCAGATGCTGCTGCTGTTGCTGCTGCTGCTGTTGCTGTTGCTGCTGCTGGTGTCTGGGAGGCTTCTTCTCCATGAGAGCCTGGGCCAGGAGTCCTTTAGCCGGAGGAGGATCCATCACTGTCGTCGACTGGAGGGGCGATGACTCGAACAGAGACGCTAGCTGGTCATCCTGATCCAGCTTCTGCGTCTTGGGGGCCAAGGATGAGTTGTCCATGAAAGGGTACACTCCCTCGTCATCGTGCTTCCTCTTTTCGCAACCGCCACCGATGTGGTTGCGCAGATGCTCCCCCAGAGCGGCCTTAGTGGCAGCAGTCATGTTGCTTTGGCTACTGTTGGAATAGCTAGTATTTCTTTGGATACTGCTGTTGTTGCCGCTACCGTAGTCGTAGTTGTTCGGCTGAAAAGTGTCGAGGTAGTCTTCAATATCGCCTAGCAGAGACCCAGAATCAGGATCCATGGCATGGGGGACGCCACGATCACCCAACGGCCCTCGACTGCGTCGTGATACGGTCTTTTAGGATCTGCGGATATAAATAAAGCGTCACTCCTCGTTACAGGGCTGGGACTGTTCCCCGTGTGTGTACGCATGCCGCTGTTTCAGTTCCGTGCAAATCCTTTACCCCTTTCAGTTCTCTTGTGACACCTGGATTACCCCTACCTTCCCCTCCCCACGTTGTTTTACCGATGTGCTAAAAGGGGGTGAGTGAGGACCCCAACAAGGAGAACGGGAGGGGCGTGCAGGAGTAAGTGGTACTCAGGGAGGAAGTGAGAAGTGATAGGGGGATGGAGGTGGGGGTGAAAGAATCATAAGAGAAGTAGTCGAGGGGTTAACAAGTGTCCGTTGAAAGACTTGTCGAGCGGCGCTGTATCGTGTTACCGTCTTCTGCTGATACGTCTCCTACCCATGTCACCTCTGCCTTATCTCCTTCTACTTGCATGTACGTCGTACTATACATGGACCTTATTTTGGTTCACACGATACGCGACAGGAATGAGCAGGTGAGAGGCGCGTTACAGTAGCTGTGAAGAGCTGCTATCCCTATTCACACTGTGCATGTAACAACGATTGTCGTTTAAAGACCATGTATCGCACGAGAGGCCCGCGGCCTTGGCAGCGAAGAGGAACGCGAACGAACCTTTCGCAATTTTGACATGTGTCGGTCACTCAACCTGTCAGGTATGGTCCGCTCCTCCTTGGCCAAGCCAAAAAGGGACCACTGCAGCGTCAAAATTGTCATGCGCACTTTGAAGAGAAATTTATATTAAAGAATTACGCCAATGTTTATAGCAAATATGCTCGCCTCCATTGGTTGTACGACCGACTACAGCCGCGCCGCTGCCGCCGCCGCTGGCATTCGCTTTTCAACGAGCAAAAGCGGGGAGCAGAGGGAAGGTGCTGCTGCTGCTGGCGCCGCTGCTGGCGCCGCTGCTCTAGACACTCACGTACGAACAAGGATAAACCTTCACCCACGGGCTCGCCCGCCGCCGCCGTCACCACCGGAGCAGCCAGCAACCAAAGTCACTTTTCCAAAGTGTCTGAAGAAACTGTGCGCCAAATGACGAGGACAACAATGATCTCCTGGCAGCAATGCAACAACACCCTGCACGCGTGTAACGCCAGCACATGTCTGCTCCCTCGGCGGGATATTCACGTGTGTGAAGGAAGACGTCTTCTTACCTGTCGGGGACAATGCTGGCCTGCATGGGATGGAAAACCGTCGGTGCCTCCTCGTGGTGCCTGATCTGGTGTGCTTTGTCGGGGTGTGGGGGAAGGTAGATGGACACGAAGCCGGCGGCGGCGTCGCCGCATTAGCCGCTGCCCCGTTTCTCGACCCCTGCGCCAACAGAGAGGGTCGAGTGATTGTCTTTCTCATGAAGTGCAGAGACCTTAAGGTATATAACTACAACATATAGTAGTTAGCACACTTTGTCAGCTCAGTCGGTGGTCGGAGGAATCTTTTGTGTCGAGGGATATAACTGCGACTGGGTGCTGGTGACGGACGAACGAGTTGAAGCGAGCGAGCGGGCGGGCAGAGGAGAAGGGGGAGGCCAGAGAGGAGTTGGGAGTGCACACATGAGGCCAGAAGCAGCAGCCAGCGATTTTTCTGTCGCTAGCCAGGGAGAGGAGACGATCCCGCTGCTGGCGCCACTGTCGTACAAATAGTAGTAGTAGTACTATGCGCCGCCTCCTCCTCCTCCTCCTCCTTGTCCGCAGCCGCCTCCCCTGGCCGGCCGGCCGGCGTGTGAGGCGTCGTCGTCGTCGTCGACGTGCGGATGACGTTCGTACAGTAGCGCGACCGGCGACAGCTTAGAAGGCCCCCCCGTTCTCGAGGCTTCTGCCGCCGTCGGCGGCCGTCCCTGTTGTGCGCCAGTACTTAACATATGTGTACGTACGTAGCAGTAGCGATATTATACGTAGAAGCAGGCCCATCCCATGCCAGAGCAGCTTTCAGACAGGGAGGAGCAAGAGTGAAGGTCTGGGCGAACGCACGTAAACCAGGAGAGATTTTTTTTCTCTCTCTGGGATCACCGCCGTCGAGGTCGGAGGTCTCAGGCACACTTTGTGCACCAGTACGACTAGACATCATTTAACCCTCCTATGGGGAGGCTGAGGAAACTGTTATTGACGTTCGGTGAGGATCAGTTATCTCTAGTACTCTTCTGCGCAGCTTTCTTATCGCGTTTTCGGCAGAGATCAGAAGGAGCGAGCGGCAGCAGAAGGAAGACGCGTCCGTCAGTTTCCCCCCCTCCCCCCCCGCGAAAATGTTGCTGCCGTTAGTGATGACGTTGGACGCGGCCCGAGGCTTGACAGTTGGAAGGCTTTTGTAGGGTGGGTGGAGGGGAGGAACAGCGGGACCGCGGAGAACTTCTCGGTTGATGATGGTGCAACGACTCTGCGCGGGTCGTGGTTCGCTCTACTTTCAATCAAGCTCAATTCAGAATGATAACTGAACCAGGCTCGAAAGTGACAGGCTTGAGATTCGAGACCAGGTACTACATCTCCAACGGCTGCTCCATGACTTTGGGGGCCCTGGGGCCTGTCCTGCTTCAAGCAGCTGCTTGCGCTCGCATCTCAAGCTGTCGTCGTCGCCGGCAGCAGCCGCAGCGCCACGGAGGAGCACTAGTTGCAGAAGGAGGACGACAGAGAGGAGGAAGAGGAGGAGCAGGAGGAGCACGGAGTTACCGGCTTGAAGCGGTTCTGCCGCTACCGCTGCTCTTGCTCCCATCCTTCGAGCGGAGCAAACGGGAGAGGGGAGGGGAAGGCCGCGAGCTCGCACACTGGCTTGTGCGCGAGCTTGCGCGCAACAAGCTTTCGCGCGCCGGGGAGGGGGGAGGGAATTTCACAGACGCGCAGATTCCCGAGGTCGTTCGACGCGGCGCAGATAACATCGGCCTCGCCGCTAGACTCATCATAAAATTTGTTTTCACTGTTACTCTGCTTCTCTGTTCCGCTGCTGGGCACGATGTGTTTGCCTGCAGCTTCGCACGCGAACTTGCATAACGAAGCTTCGGTTCCACCACATGCTTTGGCGTTCATCATGCCGTAATGACATTGCAGCCCTGCCTAGGATGCGACGACGTGTTTGACGTAGGACCGGCACGACAGCGACGGCGATAGCGACGGCGACAGCGACAGCGACAGCGACAGCGACAGCGACAGCGACGGCGACAGCGACAGCGACGGCGACAGCGACAGCGACGGCGACAGCGACGGCGACAGCGACAGCGACAGCGACAGCGACGGCGACGGCGACGGCGACAGCGACGGCGACAGCGACAGCACCGACGACGACAGTGACGGCGATGGCGGCAGTAGCAGCTAGTCTGATAGTGCGGCTGCGTTCTGCGTGCAGTAGAAAGATCGCAGAGAGCGCAGCAACCACGAGCTGTAAAGCTGCCCGCCCCCCCTCTCTGCTGCCGGGGTGAGTGATAGGGACGACGCCGGTGTCGGCGTCGACGCCCCATT
>JAAUXU010076027.1_pt1 | contig 21543 bp, 21 predicted proteins | sample 7278151 | NCBI WGS metagenome assembly JAAUXU01 (sample SAMN14350113, study PRJNA611818) | marine sediment metagenome | isolation source: surface marine sediment (1.8m) | place: French Polynesia: Moorea | collected 2018-08 | reverse complement strand
CCCCCCCCCCCCCCCCCCCCCCCCCCCCCCCCCCCCCCCCCCCCCCCCCCCCCCCCCCCCCCCCCCCCCCGCCCCCCCCCCCCCCCCCCCCCCCCCCCCCCCCCCCCGGGTTGAGAGAAAGGAACGGCTGCTGTCCAGGGTTTTAGTGTTCATTCGTGGTAACGATTATTACAGTGTAAAAGTCCATGAGCATTTGGAATTATAAGCCTAAAGTTCCAGCCTCGTGACCCTCGTCTTTGATGCAATTTACACGTGCGGAACTCGTCCAGACAATTGACAGACGACGTTTCTCTTGTCTGCTGCCAACTTTCCAACTTTCCGTCCAGGAATGGCGAACTTGTGGAAAACTTTCCGGCGCCGTTTCTGTCTGGGCGAGTTGGGGAAGGGACTTCTTAACCCTTTTGAATCGCGTCTTGATGAAGCAAAAGAGGAATTTGTAACAAGCACAAAATGAACTCCCCGCGCACGTTTTCCCGTAAAAAAAAATCTTGGAAGGGGTCACCAACGGCGTCTCGTTTATCATCGCTCGCGGTCGCTCAGAACAAAGCTTAAAAACTTTTTCCATAACGTGTGAGCCTCGAAGAATCCGCCGGCGGAGGGTCCAGCCGGCGCATGCGCAGAGCGGCGTGGGATGAGCCGCCAAAAAGGGGGGGGGGGCGAGAATGGGGAGGACGCGCGCGTGTTTGAGGCTCACACGGTGCGAATTCAGGCGCGGGAGAGGGAAAAAATGAGGAGGGAAAAAGGGATATGGGAAAAATGACTTCTTGCAAGCTTGCAAAAGTTTCTTATCCGCCTCCTCCTCCTTCCATCAATCCCTCCCCCCCTCCAGTGGTCATCATCATCATAAGAAAGACAAGACGAGACTTTCCTTCGCAGACTTTCCGCTTGTCGCGCAAAATTAACCCTTTCTTTTTCTAGGCCTCCGTCTGATAGGCCTTCGTCAGATAGGCCTCCTCAGGCACCTTGGGGGGCCTCTCCGGATGACTTCTTCGAGCTAAATGCTCGACGATGACTCGAGCATTTTTGGGTTCGCACCAGCCCAAGAACAACTTTGACCATTGAATGAGACAGAAAAGATAATTCATTCCTCGTCATTCAATCCATCCATTTCCTCCCCCCCCCCTGTGTGTGTTTTTTGGGTCCTTCACGTTCTTCCTGCTCTCGCACTCACTCACACGCGCACAAATGGACAGAGATTCAATAGGCATCATCTGCCAGTTCCTAGAATACTGAAGGTCCGGTCACTCGGACACATTTCCCGCTGTCAGCGGCTCTGGAATTCCCAACGACACCGTGGAATTCCGGCTGGAATTTCTCCAGATTGGACACGACTTTCAACGCGTGCTGGATAGACAAAAAATCAAGTTTTAAAAGCCTCCCATTTTTTTTGGGGGGGGGGGGAAGGAGGAGAAATGAGTCTTTTTGAGCCTTGACTTTGGGCGCACTAATAGAGGGAAGAAAACAAGGAGCAAAATAGGAAAAAAACTTAAAAGTCTCGCAGTGAAAACATCGTCAGGATTCGCCAGACAGGAAAAAAAAAGAGGCGTTAATGTCAGAACTGATTCGCACTTTGGGCGCGTTTGCACTCGCCAAATTCCTCGTCTGGCAATTGCGGCTGTGACAGCGCGACTTAAGTCTGGATCTGTGTAATCCGCGCCTCCCTCGAGCGTCGTCAGCTCCTTCGACCACTGATTTATGCGCGCATGCGAATTCATATCAAGAAAGTATCAGGAGGAAGAAAAAAAACTTGCCCAATTTCACACCTGAAATTCTGGGAAAAGACAACAAGTGCACTTTTTTGTTTGTTTTTTTATTTCTCGGCTCTGAAAAGTGGGGGAGGTCGTCAAATATTTAGGGCCCCCCCTATTTTTAGGGCTGCAATTAGGCCAAAGAAGATGGAGAAGGAAGGAAATCTTGACCACACAAGGAGAAGCCAGCGTTTTGGGTGCTCGTGTACTCGACCAGACACTCGAGTCATTCGCACTTGAGCTACTGCATTACTTTTTCACTGTGGAGTCGGGGGTGCCCATTTGGTCTGCCTTCCTGGCAGGCCTGACTCAATGTTTCAAAAGCCGTCGTGTTTGTGTAGAGACTTACAGGGTGGACACGAGCACCGGGGCCGTGGCAACCCTGATTGGCCGGCCCTTCAACTTCACTCTGCTGGTTAAGGCTATTGAACAGGAAGGCAGTTCAAGTTAGTTTGCCCCTGCCCCCTTTTTTTGCCCACCCTGTAATTTGACATTTTCCCTCTATTCACATTTGATGTCCCAGATAGGCCCTTTGGAGGCCTTCCAGCCCGGGCCGAGTAGGGGTGTGATCGGTGTCACGCTAGAGGTGGGCTACTGAGAGAGTCCCCCCCTCATTCACCCAATCCAGCCGCAATTGTCTGGCGGAGTCGTTCTCAGTGCACGCACATTTAGTTAACGACACCTCTTTTTTTTTGCACTGTAGCAAAATCCCTAATTTCTAGCTGCTCTGAGCGCGCGCGCGCGCGCGCCCGCGCGTGTTCGCGTGCCAATTTGCTCGAGCAGCACCTTAACCTTCCTCAGATCTTGACGTGAATGAAGCCTTTTCTTTTGGAGCTTCGTATGTAGCAATTTACGATCCTCCCCGCTTAATAAAGGCTCAGCCAAATGTGGCAATGGAACTTGACAGAAAAAAGAATGGGACACGAACTGAGAGAGGCCTGAGGAGAGGAGCAGGAGGAAAAGGCTTAAAACACATTTTCAGGTGGAGAAGAAGAAAATCTGCTTGCTCAACTCGGCCTTAAAGAAGAGACTTGACAAAAAAAAGAGTCTCTGAAAGTCCCTTCCAGGCTGACACTTTATTATTCTTCATATCTACTTTCTTTAGCCTTTCCACAAAAAAGGGTTGCATTTTCTGCCGCCAGACAGAAAATGGGAGACAACAAAAGGTCCGGCAATTGCTTTTTTTTCCCTCTCCACGAGATGATTTTCCATTCCCCCCTATGCAGATGAGGCCCCCAATGTGTAAGGTCCCCCCCCCCCCTTGGCTGCCTGTGCTCATGTATGAGAAGGAAGGATTTTCTCACCGTTGTTTACCTCCTGTGCGCTGACTCTGACCTTTTTCCGCGCGCGTGTGTGTGTGAATACGTGTAGTACGTGCTACAGCATCCACTCTTTATTGCCCTAAGGGCGGAATTACACGGGGGCAAAGCCAGAAAAGACGTCGTCATGCCTCAATTGGGCAAAGTGATGACGCCCAGGAATAACTTTTAAAGAAAAGATGAAAAAGACTGTGTTTTGGGTCTGATTGCCATCGAGGTGCTGAGTTGTGTCCAGGCTGACTGCGTCTTGAGCAGAGAGCATAAATGGAGTGAAGCCCCATAAAAGAAATAACACGTCCTGGAGGGGGGAAAAAAGTACGTGAAAATTGGACGTTCCTTTTAAGCATTTCCTTAAGCTCCTGATATCATCGAAATTGATTATTTCCACTGCCTTCGCACAGTTTCCCATAAGGAAGGATCGTAAAGTGGCGGGGGGGGGATGTGAACTGGACAAAGTCGTGTGAGTCAAAAAGTTTGTCAAGATCAACCATGTGTTCATACGGTGCAGGTTGTGCCGCATCTCGAATTAATCGATGTGGCGATATTCGACAGGTCGAGATCGGCCAGATACGTTGAATGCCTTATTTGGTCTTTGATGTTGAGTCGAGATCATTGCTCATGATTCAAAGATGTCTGGGACTTCTCAGAGTTCACTGGACTCACGGATCCAGGGTGCTGTGGAAGCGTCCAGGCCCGGGCAGGCCCGGGGGGGAGGCTCTGGGTGCCCCCTTCGATCGCCGGGGTGTGGCCAGATCTGTTCAGGTATTCGACATTTTGCCAACATCACGATATCTGTTAAGGTGTTCGATATTCTGCGAATATCGCGATATCTGTTGAGGTATTCGACATTTTGCCAACATCACGATATTTGCAATATCGCCCAAGCTTAAAACAATGTATATTTTTGGGTAGATGGAAGGGCTGAAGCAGTGAATGAAGCAAATCACTCACACATGTGAGGATGCAACGATTCTCTCAGTGTAGTTATTAATCATAGAATACATTTTTGGCTGAGGCCAGCAATGGAAAAGAAAAACGAGATCACTCAATGAGATGAGTCCAATCGGGCGGCGTCTTCTTTTTTCTCGGCGGCCGTGAGAATGAACTTTGACGGCTTGCGCGGCTGATGCGGCTGCTTTGGCGGCCGCCGCGGCATTTATTGCCTGCACAAGGGGGGCAATAAAAGGGTTCGCGCATCATCTCTGAGGAAAATCTCAGGCCTCCTAAAGGCCTCCCTAGTATAATTACGCTGTAGGAGATGTGTTCCTTTGAATGATCACTTTCATTAGATCGCAGTTTGAGCCGCACAACAAAAACCGACGGAGTCGAAATCTCGCACAATAACAGCTCGGCCAGACCCAAGAAGCACCCAAAAAGGTTCCCTCCCCCCCTAAACTTGATCTCTCGCACGTTCAAAAGTCCAGACGTGTTCACGTACTGATCAACTCTACCAAATGGTCAAAGAACACGCCCAACAGGCCTGCAATAGTCAAGGCCTGAAGTAGGCCTACAACGCCTTCTCTCCACCAGGACCATTGGAGAAGTGATAACAGTTGCACAAGCAGACACTTGTCGACTATGTCACACGACCTGTCTGGTCGAGTCCGGCGGACGCAGATTCGCACAAACCTGCAATTACGCAGCAGAAATTGCGGAGGAGGAGAAAAGACCGCGATTATCGAAAAGTGACGCACGCACGCACGCACGCACGCACGCACGCACGCACGCACGAGAGCGAGAGCGAGAGCGAGTTAGGGCAGATCCTTCATTTTGATTTCAGTCGAAAGAAGGGGGAAAAATGTTCCTCCTCCTCCTCCTCCACTCCCCTCCCCCTGCCCATTTCTCCGTCCCCTCCCCTTTCCTGCCCATTCCATTACCTGCCCAAAGGTTATTTCCCCATCGCAGTAATAATGACGTCGTCAGGTGAAAAATCTTGGTAGAGTCAGTTCTTTTAATTGCCTCGCTTATTTTCCTTTTCTCCTCACTGCTACCCATTATTAACCACTACTACCACAACCACCGTCGTCATCATCATCAGAGGCTGGTGGTACAGGGTGGCCCCCGCGATCATCCACTTTTGCAAGGATCTGGCACGGCGTCGTCGTCGCCGTCGTCGTCGTCGTCGTCGTCGTCGCCATAGCTCAACTTGAGTCACCCGGTGGATGCAGCAGCAGCAGCAGCAGTCGGAGACCAAGTTGTCGCTGGCCCACGAAATCACGAAGTTCCACAAAAGGAATTTCAAATTCTCTTTCTTTTTCTCTCTCCGTGTGCGTTTGCGCGCGTTTTCTTTTGTGCTAATTCACACACGCGCACGAGCAGAAGGCGGCTGCGGCGACTGCGGCGGCTGCGGCGGCGATTGCGGCTGCTGCGGTGGCTGCGGCGGCCCTTAAAAAAGTACAACTTCCACGTTGGTTCCTCGGGGTTTTTTTTTTTTCCTCCGAGACACATTTTTATAGGCATGAGGCCCAGCCCTCATAGGCCTCTCGTAGGCACTTGGATCCGAAAATTCACGGCTTCGTCGTGACTGCGATCAATTCGGGAAAGCGAGGCAGAAAAAATAAAAATTCTTCCATCGTTTATCACTGCGCGATTCTATGAAGTGACGGGATAATGAGGCCAGGAGAACAGAGCGTTCGCGTGCGTATGTATGAGCTGCTGCGACTTCCGAGGGGAAAAAAGGGGGGTGAAAATGATGTTCCAATCCTTGGGAGGGGGTGTAAGAGGGGAGAGGGGAGACAATCCTTAACCTTCCAATCTGCTGCTGTTTGCTCGTGCCTCTCTCTTCGAACAATGCAGACGAAGGGTAAATGTGGCTTAGCCCTGAACCAAGCATGTGTGTATGTATGGCCTCCCCCTCCTCCAGCCCCCCCTTTCCAGGTGACCCCGTTGTCTCTTCCTCGTCTCCCTCCCCGTCAATCACACAGAGTTCATGACACACATGTTGATCTTGCGGGCGCGCTCACACGAGCCAAGTCTTGCAGCTGCTCTCGCGCACGAAGTCCCCGCAATCAGTCGAGTCCGGGATGAGGTTTGCATATTCAACAGCTCCCTTTGGGGTCCGCCGGTAGTCGGAGTGCGTAGAAATTGGATGTCATTTTCCTCACAGCTTGAGTCTTCCCCCGCTAAAACTCTTCGTTAGAGACCTTATCTGACGCAAACATCGATTAGGCCTAGGCCTCTGTAGGCCTGGAACACATTTCTTTTGCTTCGAGCAGAAGAAAAAAAAGATGGGGAAAGAAGATTTTAATTTTATCGCAGCGCGCACAAACGGATCGGCCGCCGCGGCCGCCCACGGCCGCCCGCGGCCGCGGCCGCCGCCAAGAGATTCGATACCTGATTATTTATTCATGGGGGAGAAATAAATTGCCTGCGTATCTTGTCCTTTTTTTTATCTGGGCTATCATTGGACGAGCAAAGCACTTTTTACTTCATCTTTTTGTGTCTCTGTATTCTTGTAGGTTGCATTTGTTGTGTGCGTTGATATCACAGAGCTTTTGTACAGACTAGAAATCGTAGGAGAAGCAAGGAGGAACTGACAAATTTAGCGAAAGACTTTGGTTTTTCTTGCATTTTTTTACACTTCCCCTCAATTTTCTTTTCTTTTTTTTTGCACACATGTCTTTTTTGGGTCCGAGAGACGCTCACACGTACGACACTGCTGAGGTCGCGTGAGCGGCTGAGATGGTGGCCGACGTGTCGACAGCCGACGCCGCGGCTGCTGCCAGCTGGGACTTGGCGTGCCAGGTCTTCTGGCGGTTCAACGGACTGTTGGCAACACTGGTTGGACACCCGGTGGAAGCCGAATGGAACAGATCGGGCTCTGACAAACTGCGCATGCGCGACGACGCGCTTTCGACCGCGGCTGCGGCGGTCCCGGTGGCGAGGGCGGCGACGGCGGCGGCCTGTGACTGTTCTCCGTTGTAGAGATACTCCACATCCAAGTTCTCGAAGAGGTTCTCCTCCGAGATGCAGGCAAGGAACATCACGGAGTTCTTCAGGTCCTCCTCCTCTTCCTCCTCCTCGTCCTCGTCCTCGTCGTCTTCCTCTTCGTCGTCGTCTCCCTCGTCTCCGGCGGCCACGACCGTTAAGGCGCCGCCGGCCGCTTCTTCCATTGTCTCGATGAGATCGTCCTGGTGCTGCAGGTGCATCTTGACGCCCGCCGCGGCTGGTCTTTTACGACCGCTGCCGTCTTCGCTCCATGTGTTGTGGCCTTCTTCGCACGTACACCGCGCGGATGCGGCGGCCGCGGCGGCGGATGCGGCCGCTGCACCACCTGCACTAGCCCCACCGGGCGGGCCGGCGGCAGCGGAGCTGAACCTGAATATGTCGGAGGGCATCTCGTGCAAAGCCATCTGGTGCAAGTTGTTGTGTTGCTGCGATCCTCTTGTGTCTGCGACCACCAGACCTTCGTTCTTGCGGCTCTTTTGGCCGCCGACGCAGGCAAGGCCAAAGACGGCGGCGGCGGCCGCGAAGACGCAGGCCGCCGCGAAGTAGAAACAGGCCTTTTCCGAGTGGGCGGCCGCGTTGATGTGACCGCAGGCGTTGAGACCGACGAGAATCGAGGCCGACTTGGCGGCCTGGACGTATCCAAGGCTCCTGGGAAAGTGGCGCATGCGCATTCGGTCCAGGGTGAAGGCGGCGAGGGCGAAGTTAAACCCGCCGAAGAAGAGTCCGAACATCCAGGAGAACAGGAGGTAGCCGTGGTAGCCCTCGACGCACGTCAGGGCGAGGAAGGACACGCCTGTAAGGAAGGAAACAGAAGTCATAAAACTTTAATTAACATCTGTGTTTCCTCCTTCAAAGGCTAATTTAACTGTTTCACCACCCTAAAAGCTGTCGTGCTTGAGAGATGCACGCGACGACGATTTAGGCCTAATTTCTTACCTCGACGTACATATTAATGACTGGTGCCAAATATTCCCGCTGAGTTGATGAAACTTCATTAAGCCCAAGTAACGTTAAGTGAGCCCCATTGCTACTGCTCATCAGAAGAGGCTCAAATAAAGCCTAAATAAATGAAGCTGTAATATCGAATCCTGCTGACTTTTATTCGAATGTTATTGCTGGGATAGAGATAAGCACTTAACGGTAGGGGCGAAACTTTCAGCGGAAACTTTTCTCGCCTCCAAGAGTCATAAAGTGGATATCTTCATCTTTTCCCCCAACCCCCCCTACGAACAAGTAGATTAGAGCGAAAACGTATTCGACTTTCGGGTACTTGGAAAGGATTAACTGAGAGGAATAATCTTTTTCCAGCCGTGCGATCTTCAAACTAAAACTTCAGCTCATGAGGCCTCTCAATAATGGGCACTCGTGTATGCATTACTGCGCGCACCACGTGTGCGTCGGGGCCCTCAAGGGCAGGAACAAGTGGAAGACGGTTGTGCTTTCACGCACGCACACGCGCACGCGCGTGCGCTCACGCGCATGCAGAGACTACTATGCTTGTCTGGTCGAGCAACCATCCTTCACTCACAAATGTCTCCCGTGTGGCAAACTTGGACACCGGCGCACACACGCTCATCATGCATGCGCACATGCACGCGCAGAACTGCATGCTCACGCGCGCGTCTAAAGAGACTCCTCACCTATCCCGAACATTGACGCCTGCAGCAAGTACTGCCTGGAAATCATGCACTGCTGACTCTTGGACAACGCGATCAGCCCGAACAGGATCGAGCCCAGGACCGAGGCCAACCCGAGCCAAGTCTGGAGGAGGTAGGCCTCAGACCCGAGGCCCTCGTCCAGAGCCAAAGGAACCTAAAAAAGAAAGGAACGGCAGCAGGGAGATTTTGTACGTACTTTGTGCTTTAAACTGCTAACGTTGTTTACTTACGAAGTAGAAAAATGGCGTGATCACACCCAGGTAGGCGATGGCCGTGGCTGCCAAGAGCAGCTGGAACTGCCTCGACCTCAGGGGTGCGAGGTCGAAGTAGGGAGGTTTGCTGTCCAGCTTGTTCTTGTCCTTTCCCTTGCGCTTGGACATGTCCTTGGGGCGCACGATTGTAATAGATTGATACAATAACTTGTGAAAGTGACCTAAACTGTACCTTGAGGTGCAGGATGGCCCTCCTCTGGGGGTGGTAGAGGCTGGCAGAGCGGTAGAACAGGCCCAAGAAGAAGAGCGAGGACACGCACCCGGTCACGCTCTGCAGGCCCAGACGCCATCCCAGAGAACTAAGGAGATACAGGGTGAGTCGAAAAAGGAAAAAAAAACCACCCCAAACCAGCACCAGGCCTTGACTCCCGCAACAAAAGCGTCAAGGCCGTCTATATCTGCCGACTTTTCTGTGACTTTCAATGCAGTCAGGACATTTTTCTTCCAAGGTCACTGTACTACTGAAAGTTGACAGCCTAATCATTGTCAGCCAGACTGAAGAAACAGTTGCTTACGACAACGTTGAGCAAGTTCTTGTGCTCCTTGCTGAGGTTGACGATGACAGGACATTTATGCACTAAGTGGATGTGTGAGGGGGGAAAATGAACCTTTCAAAAAGTCAACATTCACAGTGGGTTCAACGCTTGAGGGCTGCAACGTCTGACAGACTCATTTCCAGCTGGAAAGTCATGTTCGTGCCACTTTTCATTTGTCAACGGAAAGTACCAAAACCGAGAGTTTTGGGCCTGAAACGCGCGCGTGCGCTACTGTGTGTGTGTGTGCGAAAAATGACTTTCAGCGATACTGACTTATATGATGCTGGCGTCTGCTACAGGGTGGAGCAAAAGCTTCGGGTGACGCTTGAGAGAAGAGAAGAGTTTCACACCCTGTAGCTCCACACGTCGGACACGTACGTACCTGAAAGCGCCTTGAAAGGCGTTGGCGAAGACGGTGACCCCGACGCCCTCGCCGGTGGTGGCGTAGATCTCGGCCAGCTCGCGGCGGCGCTTGAAGTACTGGCTCAGCATGAGCGCCGACGTCTCGCGGACCATGGCGCACCCGACTCCGAACAGAATGCCGTAGCTGAAGAAGAAGGCGTCGTCATCATCGTTTGACACATCTTTATCGGGGCGCTCAGAGAAATTAGAGGGGGGGGCCCCAAAACCGCTCAAGGGGGCCCCAAGCTTGATTTATCTCTTCCCCAGCTGATGATGATGGCGGGAATAATGGGAACTCGCTCGCCTGCTGAGTCGCCCTGTACAGTATACATTTCGTGCTTTGCTTGACCTTCTCCGTGCTCTGCAAGAGCATTTGCGACAGATCCTGGCAACAACTTCCACTCACTTTACAGCGCTCGCACTAACGATGCACGAAAAGCCATCATTTATTCTGGCTTTTTCTCCTTTTTACAGCAGGTTTTTACGGGAAAAGGGATGCCCTCGTCGTCGTCGTCGTCGTCCTCGACGGCGTCGAGGACGCCGAGGACCCCTGCAGGGGAGGGAGGGAGGGAGGGGAATGGAAGGGGGAGGAGGGGGGGGGGAAATGCACTGAGGACAAAGTACCCCCTCTTTCGGTAGAATTAACCCCCCCCCAAAAAAAAAGTCGGATTGGTCTTCAACCCTTTCATGTCGGTGAGCGGGGCCCACATGCATCAAACATTCAAAATAGGCCTGAACAAAAAATCAAATCAAAATCAAAAGCAGCAGTCCAATTGCAGCCCCAGATAAGATCGGCCCCGAGCTTCGCCTCCCCCCGCGCGCACGTATGGTCTCTTTACCGCCGGAGGCCTTTGTGCGCGCGCGCGCGACGCACACAGAGGGCAGAGGTGCGCGCGCGTGCGTGCGTGCGCGCGCGCGATGACAGAGAGCTTACATTAAATGATACCATTAATCTTTCTTTCTCCCACTTTTGGCTCTCTCCGGATGATATCATCTCTACTCCGCTCTTGCGCGCGTGCGCGCGTGCGTGCGCGCGTACATCACCAGAGATCATTGCGCGCGCGTGGCATTTTGCCTTGTTTGGAGAAGGAAACAAAAACGTCTGGTGGAGAAAAGTGCTGTGTTTTCTCTGGCTTTTTTGTGTCCTCTGAGTAAAAAGAAAAGATGCTTGTTACAATTACAATTCCCCTAAAGGCCGGGTCTGGAGAGCGCGATTTGGCTGGGTGAGCGCGCCTTAAGCCTTGTTCTGTCGCGATGTGGGGCAGCTCTGGGCCTGCCACTTTTGCCACAAGGCTGCATATGAGCAAAAGCAGCTAAGATGGATGGCCGATGAGATGGCGATTAGATTTCCTCTCGCATTTTCTTTCAGAGAAAGAAGAAGAAAAAAAGGAACAACCGCACTGAGAGGCTGTGCCTTATAGGGGCCTACTGGTGGGCCTCTTGAGGCCTACTCACCTGAGGAATATTTGGTGCTGGAATCGGGCGAAAGATGCGAAGAGCAGCGCCAGCGACGCCACGAGCCCGCCGACGACGGCCGTCAGGCGCGTCGACTTGCGCCGGCAAAGCGCCACTAGGAATGGCGCCAGCAGGTGAGACAGCGCCAGGTTGGTGGAGCCGATCCACACTGGAAGAAAGAAAGGAGAATTTGCAAAAGCTGAATTTGCATGGGAAATTGCGATTTATTGCCACGGGTGCTGCTCGGCGAGACACTTTTGTGCTAGAGCAGATCTGCCTCCCCGCAATCTTTCATCGCAATTGTTGTTGTTGCTGCTGCTGCTGCTGCTGCATTAGGCCCGATCTGCAGTAGCACAAAAGTGTAACGCTGCTACTCGGTCAGACAAATCCCGTCTGGGCTCCACTGAGTATCCAGCAGAGAAAAAAATCTGTGCCATATCTCAGTCGATTTTTCAAGCATTCATATGCAAAAATTGAGAATACCGACGGCCTCCGACGGGGTAATGGGAGGAGGAAGGAAGCCAAGCAGGCAGGCAGCACGACCCACTCGGTCAGACAGAGCTGCGACGGCAGCAACAACAACAACGCACCTCCTCGGTGAGACACAACAACAAGATGTGCAGGACCTGATCGGTCAGACGCCAGCACCACAAAAACTGCAACATGTCCCTCCTCAGCGAGGGACGCGGACAACAACAACAACTTGTCTGGCCCAGTGAAAATGGGCATGGCTGATGCCCATTGCTGTTGGAGTACGAGCTAATGACAAGTGTTCGACCTCTCTGTACTGAGCTCTGCCAGTTCCACTCTCTCTCTCACACGCACGCACGCACGCACGCACGCACGCACGCACACGTGCAGCGTGAGCCAGAACAAAGATCCTTTTTTTTTCTTTCCAGGGCTGAGCAAAAGTTTGGGCGGTCCAAAATCCAGTCAAAGATGCCAAATTAAGCGCTTTTTGCCAACCCCTTGCGAACCAATTATGCTTTGAACGGTAGCCAAGAGTAGTTAGCACGATCATTAGAGAAGGGGGGAGGGCCCTCCTCCCTGCCTAGGCCTGTCTGGGCCTGACCGTGAGTCCCAATGCCCGCTGAAAAATAAGACCTCTAGAAAACAGGGCTTCTTCTGCTTTTCCCGTGATTACTAATGTTATGTATGGAAGGGCAGATTGGCGGACTCCGCCTCCCAGGTGGTCCCGTCCGTCCGCCCGTTGGACGTGCGTGTGTGTTTTATTTGGGGCCCACCCATCAAGACCCCTGACAGGGGAAATTTAGAGCTCGTCTTCTTCAGAACACGATTTAAAGAGGCCGAAGAATCCATGGGGATTTTTTCTAACCCTTTGGGCCAAGGGTTGAGACTGGCAAAAGTCCTTCACTTCCCTCGTTCGCTCACTCGGGGCTCGAGCAAGTCATAAACTCTCACTCGAGTCTGCCTACAAATTCGTGAAATCATCTACATGCAAAATCATGTTTTCCTAAACATAGACTTTGGGCGGGCATCATGAGCAGGCCTAACAAGACTTCGCCCCTGCCTCAAGAGGGGGGGGGGGGGGAAAGTGCGCGTGTGCAAAAAAAAATGCTCTAGCTCAAAAAGTTAGAAAAAGAAAGAGACTTGTAAAAAATTGTCTAAACGACCCTTAAGGTACTTTTTTTTTCGTTTTACACGCGTAAAAATCCCCTTTTACGTCGTGAATATTTGTGCATTCTCGGGTCGTGCAAAAGAAGAAGAGAAAGTGATCTTTATCTCGACTCCGTCGTCGTCGCCGTCGCAGTCGTCGCCGCCGTCGCCGCCGTCGCAGTCGTCGCCGCCGTCGTCGTCGTCGTCGCTACAAATCGCTTCTTCGTCCGAGGAAGAGAGGGAGAGAGAAAAAAAAGTCGATTTTTTTTCCTCAACGACACCTCTATTCTTACCCCTTTTTTTTCGGTCTTCTGACGTCGGACAAATGGCAGCGGGCGAAAAAGAGTCATTGAGACTCGGGTCAGAAACAAAAGAAGGATTGTGTTTGCCGCATTTTCACCAGGGGAACGGCAAAAGCGCGACAGCGCGTGCCTCAGGTCGATTAATTACAGTGCAGTTTTCAGCGCAGCAGCAGCAGCAACACCTTCTCAGACGGCAACAGCAACAACAACACTTTGTGGAATTCACCATTTGTGACACCAACAACAGCGTGAAAAATGGATTCGGACAACAACGACTTGGCGGAATTTTCCATTAAGAAAAAAAAAATGAAGTGTCTAAGGGAAAAAATTGGGTGATGATGGCAATCAGCTGATAAGAAATTCTGATGCTCGTCCGAGAAATGGAAGAATGGGCCAATGATCGCGTCGTCCTTGGAAATTCGGAGAAGCATCAGAATTTCCTATCACGTCTGACCCGGCCCATAACATCTGTAGAAGAAAAAAGATGTGAATCTCAGCTTTCATGTAAGCTGTATTGTACAGGGAGCCTCTTTTGCCTTCACCCAGGACGATGCTGCGCAGATCAGTGTCTGCCAGCGCAGAGAGATGAATTTCACAGCTACAACGAGCATCTTTTGGACTCTTTAAGAGCCTGGTCCGTCAGGTCGAGGAGGCCCACCTAGGCCTACAGAACAGGCCGACTGCAAAGCGACGGACAGATAGATGTCGCTTACCTGCTTCCATGCGTTCGCCCCTGCCATCGCTGGCCGCGGCGGCGGGGGCCCCGGCAGCCACGCTGTCGGGGGCAGTCCCGGTGTCCACGCCGCCGCCGCCGCCGCCGCCACCGCCGCCGGCCGCGGCGGAGATCACGACGTCGCCGTCGAGGGGCAACAGCAGATGCTGCTGCTGAGGACGTTGCTGATCCTGACAATGCTTGATGATCTCGACCTGGAGGATGCCGAAGCTGAGCTGGATGCCGTAGGTGAGGAGGTTGACGAGGAAGCAGCAGGCGCAGACCACCCAGCCCCAGCCGCCCTCGGGGTAGTAATGCTGTCGGAAAGTGGCAGACTTTCCGTGACTCTTGAGAGCTGCAAGAGGGGCTGAATGTTATGGTTGCCATTGCAAACTCCGGACTTGGAAGCAAATCTTGCTCTTTTTGCATGGCTCGAGAGGATTTTCCACGCGTCTCCTGGCCAAAAATGCTCAATGTTTGTGGCATCCGAGTCCCTGAGGGCAGCTGAAAAGTGGGCCCAATGGGCCCAATGGGCCCAGCACGAAAGCCCCAAGTTTTGACTTGGTTGGCTGAGAAATGTGCAGCGCAACCATTTGAAATGATCGTTCTTGGAGTGAGTTGGGTCCAAATCGGATTTGGCACCCTGTATGTACAGTGTGGCCACAAAGGTTAGCTGAGGAGACAGAGAGAGAAGCAAGATTTAATTCGAGGAAGAGGAAATTGCTGTGAAAAAGCTGTCAAGTCTGCACAATGGAGGAGGGGGAAACGGCGAAGTTGGGGCCGCGCTTGCACTTGCCAACTTGGCCCACGTCGAGCGCGCCTTAAGCTTCCCATAGTGAGGAAGCATTCATAAGCAGTAAAAGGATGCACCTGCTGAATGATGATGGCCCATGAAAGAGTATTCATTTCCGCATAAAAGTGACCCTTATAACAATAAAGCTTCCCTTCATTGTTAAGGCCCCGGGTGCCCGGGCGGAAAACGGGCGCCTCGGGCGGAACCAGGGGACAATTTCTGTCACCCCGAACACCTCCTTTTCTCACCTGGAATATGCTTGTTCATGCTATTGAGCTCTCGCTCGTTGATGCCCAATTGCCCATCAGAGAACTCATCTTCGTACCTCGAGGAACGTCGTGACTTGCCTGAAAAAAAAATTCGGATAAAAAATTCTTGATTGGAACAAAAAAAATTTCATGTACATATAAAAATGGGCACATTCCTTATATAAAAAAAAGGCACAGCGCGCCTTGGAAGAAGCGGGGGCTGCGATTTTAGGCATGAATCCATGTAGCCCAAGTGCGAGGAGTAATGATGGAAAAAGTGTCAAAACACGATGAGCTGGGCCTGGAGTTCCCGCTCCGGCAATCAAATAGGCCTGGAAGCGGGGCCTAGGCCTGGATGGGCCCACCTGATTTTTCTCCTCGTGCGAAAGCCAAACAGACTTTCCACCAGAGGGTGCCAAACAAAAGGGAAAGTGAGCAATTAATGAATTCCCCCCACCCCACCCAAAAGGTAGAATTGATGAATCTGCACTGACCCAAAAATCCTCGGGGTCACGAATCCTCCCCGAAAATGAGAAATGTGAAGAGTAACAATGTTTTTCTTTTCTCTCTCCTCAGACTCTTTCTCATTAACAACGACGATGAAGACGTGTTTTGGGGACAAAAAATGGGGCTGCTGCTGCTGCTGCTGCTGTCGCTGCTGCCGCTGCCCATTTTCTCCTTCCCTTCCTCCCTCCCTCACCTCAAGAGCAGAGATTAGCTCGTCTGAGCCCTCACTCAAAATATAGTAGAGCATTCATGACTGCGCGCCGGAATTTTAGGCGAAAATTGGGGAAAGTGGTGAAAGAAGCAGGGGGGAAAAGTTGGAGTCTGGAGGAATTTGGAGGAAAAAGCCCAGCTTTGAGGCCAGGAATGACTTTCCGGCGTGGAAAGTACCCGATTTCCCCCTCCCTCCCAGAATTGCTCACCTCAAATTCCTGACTTTTTCTGTTCCCCGGAAAGTTAGGTGATCTCGCACGAAAATGAGCAGAGTTCACAGAAGTCATGCCCATTTTCTCTGCAGCCCTCGCTATTCAATGCCCCATAATCATCCCCAATAATTCCGCCTCCCCCCCGTGAAAGTCACCTCACAAATGAGCAGCAAATCTATGGTCTTTTGAGGCCTAATTAGCATCGGGTGAGCGTTAAATTTGGCGTGAAGAGAAAAATCTCCGTCTAAACGTCGTGCATTTTATACGAAATTAATGCCCCAAATGACTGCTGCACTGAGCCTTTGGGCTGCACCCCCCACCCATTTTCTCCGCCATTAACGTCAGAAAGAGATCCAGGAAACCGTATATATGTGAAGTCGAGTATTCAGATTCATAGCCCAAACACACACTTAAGTACACACATGTGGCAGGAGGCAGGAATGCAGAGGTTTGGGCGTGAGTCATTCACAGAAAATTGCTTTGTCTCCTTTTGCAAGGAGAAGCTCGGCCAGACAGCGATTGACAAATTCTTTTCTAGTCTCCTCCCAGGCGCTCGGGGTGGACAGGGACAAGTTTGTCGCCTCTGTCCGACCGAGTGGGCCCTAGGACCCCACTCTGAAAAGCCTTTGGCATATATGAATACATAATTTGAAGAGACCTTTTGTCGCCGGCCCCGGGACCCGGCCAGCCACCGCCCGCCGGGGTCCGCCGGGTCCGCCGGACCCTGCTCACTTCTGTAGTATTTATGGGCAGGAGAATTAATGGGCGATTAACGCACGGGAACCCCCCTTTTCTCTCTCTCTCTCTCTGGCCGCCGACGCCATCGTCGTCGGTCGTCGCTTGACGGAAAAATTGGCAGCACTTGAAAAGTGAGAGGGGGCCCAGACAGGCCCAGACAGGCCCAGGCAGGCCCAGCAGAGGCCTCTTAAGGTCTCGCTGCTCATTCACTTCATAACTCCAGACTTTACGAGACGGACGATTGTAAATAAGGATGATGATTGGATCTCCCCTTCCCAATTAAGTAAGCCAGGGGCTGAGGGCGTCATTGAACGGGCTGGATCAACCCTTTTTTTAAGCCTGGCATTAAAAAAAAGAGGGGAATCAATTTCGCACACTCCACTGCAGATCTTGGTTGGGCCTTTTTGCACAAGTGTGAGCGCGCCTTTTCAGCTCTGGACGCCCGGTTTTGGCATTTATGGCCACGTACACACATTTGTCCGGTCGAGAGGCAGCCGACGAAGACGTCGTTCGAGGCCTCCACAGGTCTTGCCTTAATTCCATAATAGAATCTCGCCGAGGTTGTTCATCCGCGAAAAAAGGTTTTAATTTCAGATCTGTGGGAGCTCCTATGCGTCCCGTGCGTGGACGCCAGTACAGGGTGTCCCAAACGTCATCCCGAAACCACGGATGCCTGTACAGGGTGTCCGCTGATACTGGGTGTCCCAGACATGCCCATGGAGCCGTGGACGCCAGTACAGGGTGTCCCAAACGTCATCCCGAAACCACCAACCACCTGTACAGGGTGTCCGCTAATGCAGGGTGTCCCAGACATGCCCATGGAGCCGTGGACGCCAGTACAGGGTGTCCCAAACGTCATTCCGAAACCACCAACACCCTGTACAGGGTATCCGCTGATACTGGGTGTCCCAGACATGCCCATGGAGCCGTGGACGCCAGTGCAGGGCGTCCCAAACATCCCCGAGGAGCCGCGTGCTTCATGTGTTCCCCACACACCCCACCGTCGGACCTGGTACCACCGGCGCGATGCTCCGACACGTTGTCCGGAGCCGTGCCAGCCTGTACCGAACAGGGTGAGGCAGAATGTGCGCCGTCACGTTTGGGCCCGTTCCGCCTGTCCCATTCATTGGTGACGGGGTCACCCTGTGCGGCTTCGATATTGAGAGCGGCTGATCCAGATTAGGCATCCGAGAAAAGGGGGATTAGGGTCAGCCTGAATGCGGTGGGGCACCCTGTACGAAAAGTAGCGGGATTTATATGGGAAATCAGCTTGTGACGCGGTGAAGAAGAAGGAAAGAGCAATTTCCAATCTGTTCTCATGGCTTTTTTCCCCCCTTGTTGCAGTAGCTGCTGACCCCCCTCCAAGTACTTCATTTGTCATGCGAGTGTCTGGTAGAGTCCGTAGGCTTTGGAATTAAGACAATCTGGGGAGCGACGGATGCAAATTGAGTTTTCCGGGGGTCAATTTCTCTTTCTTCTCCGGCGCCGCTTTGAAAAATGACTCTTTCATCGTGGAGATTTATCAGCTGGAGCAAAAAAAGCAGTGTAGAAGTAGCCACAGGGCAAGGGGTGGTAAGGCCCAGGGCCCAGCAGGCCCAGCGCAGACAGGCCCACGGCCCAGGAGATGCTACCATGAATAATTCGGTCAAATGAGATCTGGGCGTGAAAAGGAATAGCCCAGACGCCAATCTCAAGCCGGAGAAATAAATGTGAAATGTCTTCCCCGAGATGAGACAACAGCAGCTTCGAAGGGAACTTTCAGCTGGACTTTCCAGGGGTCGGGCAGGAATTTGGCAATTTCCTTGTGCAAAAAAACAGCTGCCAATCCGCACCCGGAGGCACTTTCGGAAAGGCAGAGATCATTCCCGGATCGAATTCCACACTTACTTGGAAAGTTTGCAAAGAGAGCGGAAAGTATCTTGTCAGCTTTGGGCTTGAGCGACGTCGAAGTGATTTTTCTTCCAGGAGACTCCGAAAGTCCCATCATCATCAGGGGACAGACAAGGGAGCAGCTGACAATTTAATCAGGAAAGTTCTTCAACGTTTCCCCGGAAGAAAAAGTTGACTTTCAGCCAATATTCGTCAAAGACCTTTCCAATTTTCGTCTCCCACTCACCCTTTTTGGTGCTGGCGCCGCTGGCGCTGCTGCTGGCGCCGCCGGTGAGCGACGACAGCGCCGTCAGCGTGGTGGCGGCGCTCTTGGCGCTCTGGGCGCTCTTGGTGCTGTTGTGGCGGCCGCTCACCACGTCGCTGTTGCTCATCATGGAGTCGGACAGCGACGAGGACGCCGCCGTCTTCTTGGGGCCGCCCAAGTGTGAGCCGACTTGGGCGGCCTTGGCGCCCCGGCGCCAAAGCGCTGAAAACTTGGTGGTGGTGGTGGTCGTCGCCGTCGTCGCCGCCGTCGCCGCTGCCGCCGCCCCAGTCGTCGACGACGACGACGACGACGACGCCCTCGTCGCCCTCCTCGTCGTCCTGTCCTCGTCCAAGTGGAAGTGATTTCGAGGTCGCGGACGATCCATCATCACTTCTGGAAAGAGTCATAATGATAACAGCATTGTCATTATCGGCCATTAAGTGCTTAAGACATCCGCCGGACACGAGTTCCTGCCTCACTCGCAGTACTTGAGATCGGCAGCTGCAGTCGAGTCTGGCCGAGTTTCTCCTTCTGGGGTGAGACAACTTTTCTTGTGCGAAAATCGGCGCGTACAAATTGTGCGGATTTCAAACCGGTCCTCGTTTGCACATCTTTTTCCCTCCATTCAATCTTCCTGCAACATTTTTTTCCTGCCCATTCAATCTTTGCACAATTGCTTTTTTTTTTTTTTGCACGCGCGCGCATTCCCTAATTTGCCGGACGATTTTCCAGCAAGTCACCGAGAAGAGGCCCTCGGCGGGCCTCCCCCTCCCTGCCCTGGACAGACGGGCCTGCCGGGCCCAGACAGGCCCACACAGGTCTGTGTCCTGTCCGGAATTTCATGTGTAGACGAAATTGCTGCTCAAAATGGCCTCTTAAAGTTTCAATTCCCCCTTTTAGAGCTCCATAAAAGTGTGACAAAGGCCTGGTAAAGCACCTAAAATTCCGCCTGGGCCTAGGCCTCCCCTTGCCCTGCCCTCGCTCTCTCTCTCTCGCTCGCTCAACCCCCCATAGAAGGCCTGACTAATGTGCGAGCGAGAAAAATGCCTGCAAAAAGTGGGGAAGCTCATCAATGCGTAGTACGCGCATATTCATCATCGCTTTTGCGTCAGTCAAGCGGCTTCACCAGATATTTTACCCCTCTCCTACTTCTTTCCCCCCCGAGATTTTCCCCTAGATTTTTTTATGTGAAAGGTGGGGATTTATGCTACTTGAGTGGGGGCATTTAAAGCCTGTCTGCAGCTGGATTGGATGCGTGCATGGACACGTCTGTCGCCTCCTCCTCCTCCTCCTCCTCCTCCGCCGCCGCCGCCTCCTCCCACCCCTGCCTGCATCGTATAGGATGTTTGCCTCCTCCTCCGTGTGCGACACAGGGTGGCCAAGCAAACTCGACTCGGCGTCACAGACGCGGCTCAGTTTCTCGCTTTGCTGCCACCGTTGAGTCACCCTGTCACGAGCATAGGCAGTTGACAAGCTCGGTTCTGTCTCTCTGCTATCCCTCATGAGTCACCCCGTCACAGACTCACGGAGTTGACAAGCTTAGTTTTCTCTCTCTCTCACTGCTGTGGCTTTTGAGTCACCCTGTCACAAACATAGGCAGTTGACAAGCTAAATTCTGCCATCTCTATCGAGTCACCCTGTCCCCAACACGGGCTCAGTTCTCTCTCCTGTGACTTCTGACTCACCCTGTCAAAAACATGAGAAGTCGACAAGCTGAGTTCTGTCCGTCCACCCTGTTTGGTGCATCGAGTCACCCTGTGACCAACACAGGGAGTTGACAAGCTTAATTTTTCCTCTCTCGTCTCTGTCCATTGAGTCCCCTGTAACAAGCACAGGGAGTCGACAAGCTCAGCTTTGTTCTCTGCTCTGCCCATCAAGTCACCCTGTAACAGCCACAGGGGGGCGAGTCCGGCCTTTGGCGCCACCCTGTAACAAGCAGTCACTCGCTGAGTGGCTACATTTGTCTCACGCGAAGAAGCTGGAAAAACTTTTGTGTCGAGTGGACACAAAACCTGTTTCGAATTCCCCCTGATGCATCTTTTGGAAAATAAGAAAGAAGGAGAAGAGGAAAATCGCGTCCATTAATCGGAACCTCCAACGAAGTTGGACGTTTTGCCGCAAATGCCTACCTAAAATGGGCCTTTGCTGGGCCTCCCCAGAGGCCCAGGGAGAGGGGGGCTGTTTTCACCCTCCCTCCCTCCCTCTCTCCCTCCCCATGCTTGAGCGCAGGAGTGTCTGCCTCGCCTCCCGCGGGTCTGGTGGAGTGAGAATAAGTGGCTCTGGCACCCGGAGCCCAACCTAATAACCCCCAATTACTGCGCCCTCGGAGCCTTTGGAGCTTCCTTCCCACACGTTCGTTCGGGCGGAATTTGAGTCGAGCGAGCGGCGGCCGCAGCCGCTCAAGGTGCTGCTGACCCGGACGGAGTCGGAGGTGAGAAAAGGGCAATTTCGGCCATTGGGAGGCAAACGTGAACAGCAGAAACACAGCTGGGATGGACGTTGTTTTCGATTGTTATTCGAGTGACGAGAACGTCTCTGTCTGACCGAGCAGCAGAGAGAGACTCGAATAGCCCCTCTTTCCATCATTATTCGAGTGATGAGGACGTCTCTGTCTGACCGAGCAGACTCGAATAGCCCCTCTTTCCATCATTATTCGAGTGATGAGGACGTCTCTGTCTGACCGAGCAGCAGAGAGAGACTCGAATAGCCCCTCTTTCCATCATTATTCGAGT
>JAAUXU010183074.1_pt1 | contig 21545 bp, 15 predicted proteins | sample 7278151 | NCBI WGS metagenome assembly JAAUXU01 (sample SAMN14350113, study PRJNA611818) | marine sediment metagenome | isolation source: surface marine sediment (1.8m) | place: French Polynesia: Moorea | collected 2018-08 | reverse complement strand
TTCTCTTTCTTTCTTTCTCTTTCTTTCTTTCTCTTTCTTTCTCTTTCTTTCTTTCTCTTTCTTTCTTTCTGTCTTCATCTGTTCTCCCTCTACACATTTCTTTTTTTCTAAATATTTCTGTCTCATTTAATATTTCTTTGGGTATATTCTTCTGGATATTAGGCTAGGTCAAAATTTGGGATTCCACGTTGACATGTAAATTTGTTACTAGAAGTTATTTGAAGGCTTCCTGATTAAATGAAAACATTGAGATGTAGATTTGCCCCTCAGAATTTAATAAAGCGTATGTATGTAATCATAACTTAGTGCATGAGGATGTAAGGTCAACAACCTAATATGTAAAGTGTACATTTCTGCGTTAGGTTCTAAGTGCCATAAGAAAGCAGGGTAGTTCAATGAACTGGGAAAAATAGGGCTTCGATGCTTTCCTGAAACTGTGAAAGCCTTAAAACATATTTATGTTTTTTTTCATACGTAGTCAAACATGAATCGTTGTGGTCGAAGTTGACTTTTTTGAAAAAGTCTTTGATTGGATCTAAATCATTTGACCTTTGCTAAGAAATTCCACGTGTTCTCAGTCAAAATTCCGAAATGGGCCTACCTCACTTCGGCCTAGCCTAATTTATACATGTAATAGAGGTCACCACTGTGTCGTGTAAAAAGAATAGCAAAAATATAAAGCTGTGTGTAGGTCCGTCTGTCTGTGCCTCTCACGACACACTTCGCGCCCATCACGCGCTTCACGTTCACCACCTGCGGTGTGCTCACCATCCGCAAAAATTGGCAAAACTGGAAATCGGCTGCGCCAACGGCAGTCCTAAAAAAGCCGCGAAAAAGTTGGAGTCATCTGCGAAAATCAGCCGAGACAAAACTGGAAATTGGCCGCAAACGCTGGAAAATCGGACAGACAAACAGACAGGCAGACAGACACACGTACATAGCGCCCTCGCACTTTATGCATAAAGAGATTTTATTCTAAAATAAAAAGATGAAGAACTTGGAATATGTATGGCTTAGGTTTGTCACCAAATGCCAAGTACAGAAGGCGTCATCGAATGGTTTTTGAAAAAAAAAGGAAAGTTTTTGATTCCCTCCTGTATGATAATGTCCATGTCCTCCAATGCCACATAAACATGTTGCCGGAGAAGAGCAATAGTAGTAAATACAGCATGACTGGAGTGGAGCCCACAACTGATGATTTCTCCACTCCATTAGACTGGAATGGATTCAAATGGAGGCTGGCAACAAATATGGCACGCAGAAAGAGATTGAGCGATTGGTTCTGCTTAATTATTAATATGTTGAGGGTCCACATCAAATTACACACTGTAGTTGGATTTTCGGTCCACATTGCACGGGGGTGACGAAGCTCTGGAGGGTTTTAAGCGTTGCCATTGATAGCTAAAACCTTTGAATATCAATGATTTTAACTGTCTGTGACTTTTGGCGTGAACTCGGTCTGATTTCTGTACCGGTTCCTGGTCTGGGTGTACAATTTGATGCCAGCCCACTTTCTACATTTACATTTCTCTTGATATACACTGGGTGCTCTAGTGAATACTTTACGCTTTTTGTTCTATTGAAGGCAGCCTATATCAGTGGTGGAAGGGGCGCTTTTGACGCTGAAACGTGTTTCTCACCAATTTTAGTATGACGCATTGACAATTTAATTTTTCTTCGGCCAAACACTTCCTCGGGCAGCCGTGCACTACCTTCACGTGTGTAGAGAGAGCATTTACTTCTTTCTATCCATTTTGCTTATTTCTATTTAGGAGAATACTTCCTTCTTTTTCCGTCTCTGGATATACATTTCCGTACATGTTTCCCGAAAAGATCGGCAGAAGAAAACTGTAGACAGTAAAATTCCAATTTTGCCGTTCCATTTTCAGAAATGTTTTCTCAGTATTGCCAGAGTTGTCAGATCGGGACATTTCTATTACTGACCCAAAATGGATCGTTCCTTAGCAAATGCATCATCTGGGTCAGGTAATACGACCCAACCCAAGAATTAGCTAAATCCCCTTGTTTTTTGGGGGGTGGGGGGATTGCACAAGCAGCGCATTTCAAGATCACTCAAGCGATGAATTCTTGCAGGTACCGAATTTTGGAGCTGCCCTAAGACGAGAGGCAATTGGATGTCCAAGTGTCTCCTGAGGGCGGATGAAACTGTTCGCTGAAAGTGGGAGCCACAACGAGTACGAGTGACCTCACCCAGTCCAACGTCCCAATGCCAGCTCTGAACTGTGCCCAGAACACGCAAAATCTGCCAATACAAGACTCAAGATGACACCCAGAAAGATCAGCTGTCTCTTCTACATTGGTTCTCTCTTCGAACTTGTTCACGACTATGTACGGTGGAACTCGTGGAAATGATGCAATCCCGCAACTTCTGAACGGTTGAGCAACGAACTTGTGAACAGCCGAAACGCTATCGATCTAATTGACAAGACGTCTTCTCGGGACGTGACTGATTGTCTGTTGTCGTCGTCGACGAACTTATACTGTATAACTGAGCTAATAAAATTTGATAGTCTCTCTTAACCGAATAAGAAGCAGAAAGATCGTCTCCCTCACGCTCTCGTGAGATTAATTTTGAGCTCCGTGGATCAGAACGGGGAAAAGAAAAGAAAGTGTGAGCGCGGTGGATCGGCAGGCCCACAAGCCCACAGGCCCACAGGCAGGGAGGCAGGCAGGCAGGCAGGCAGACACTTAGGAAAGGGGGGGGGGTTGGATTCGTGTCGCTGATAAAAAAAGTGGCAATAAAATAAAAGCAACTATAATACTGCTCGCTAACGGCTGCGACGCTAATAACATCACTCGTGTGTGAACTGAACACCAGCGGGCGGCTGTGGCTGAGCCGAGAAAAGGATTATCATTGTTGCTTCGCCACCCTTTAGAGCAAAAGGGGGTCTCGGGTTGTCATCGAAGAAGAAAAGGAAGTGTGTGTGGGTGTGAAGAGGAGGGGAGGCAACAAAAAGTGGAGGACGGAAGAATGAGCTCCGCAGCTGTGGGCTCGACCTACGTACGTTCATGCAGGGACCTCTGACACAAGGACAAGGGTGGGCCTAAAGAGTTCTCAAATAGTTTCTGGTTTACCAGATTTGACAACCATTGCCCAAGTAGCATGAAGTTGATCAACTTCACTTGGAAGCTCTGGTTTCATCAACTGCAATCGGACCACTCTTGTCCCACTGTCACAGGTCCCTGCTATACGCTACGTCCACATACCGGCCTGCCTACGCTATGTATACGTACACCACCGGTATTAGAATTTGAAAAATTATGGGGGGCTTAAACTATAGTAGCTTGGCCAAAAATCGTCCCAGAGCGCTTACCCTTAATGAAATTGTAGCTTTGTCGTCGCCGGAATTTAGTGTGTGTGCACTGTGGCTATTAATTAGGTCTGGTGCTGTTGCTTTTTTAAGGAGGCGGGCGGAACCCTGCAAACCGGCGCCGTCCCTTTTTGTGTGTGTGTGTGTAGACACGCGAGCAGAAGACCAGGATCTCCTCACTCATTGACGTACACTCGCCAACTGTGTTCCTGAGTGTGTGGAGAAAGAGCGGCTCCTCTAGAGGGAGAGAGAGAACCAAATGTTGCATGCCCGCTTTCTCTCGCTCCCTTTTTTTCGGCCCAGATAAGAGAGAGTAAGGGGCGGAATTGCAAAATAGCTACATTATTGCGGCCGCCGCGTTGTTTTGCATGCCAAGTCGAGTAAGAAGAAGGCGCCGGTAATGCTATTCGTGGGTGATTTAGCATAAAGTGGAAAATCATCAAATTGCACAGTGCTACCAGATTGGTTGTGGCTGGAAACGCTCCACCATCAATCCGCGTACAATGCATGTCCGGGACGGATTCGCCGTCAGGGCCTTCCACGTCACAGGCGCCAATGCTGCGGGGGTCACACTTTGCAGTGCGGTGCACACCACTCAGTGCAGCATTGCTCCTCGTCAACTTTTCGTCTGCGCCATTTTGCAGTCCGCAAATGCGCATAATGAGGACGCGCACTTACGTGCTAATTGTGAAAGAAAAAAAGGCTCCCTTCGTCGTCCGCCTTCCTCCTTTGATCCGCTTTCTATACCCCGGGAGGCTGGTCTTGCCAGTCCTCCTCCAACCCAATCTTAATGGTATAAACAACGTATTAAGCTTTTATAAGGCGCGTGTGTGCGTCCGTTGGAGCCCAAGTCAGCTGTTGAAATAATTGGAGACCCCCTCGCCGGCTACAAACAGACGGGGAGGGGGTAATTTGTCTGCACCCACCTTTGCTTTTAGCGCAAACTGCTTAAGAAGCCGAAAAACAGTGAGTGTGTGACAAGGTCAAAAGTGACAACAGCGTCGATACTTCCATGGAAGGGGGGTCGAAACTGTAGCAATGATGAGCTTTGTCACGACACCACAAAAAGGGGCTCATTTGGCACCTCCGCAGGTAGAGGCAGCCTTAGGAGCTCGTCGAGAGTGTTTACTTATTTGGTAACTTTTTGCGTTCGTCGGGCTGTGTAGTGTAACTAACTCTCGGGTGTCAGTCAGGCTTGCGCTCTTTGCTGTCTTCTTGTCCGAAACTGGCGTCCTGGCGTTAAGTAGACACTGAAGTAATGTAGTTCTGGTCGACGCCGGATGCATTGTAATAACCGAATTCCTGTAACGGAGTCAGCCACCATTTCTTTCGTACTTGCCATTCCAAGTAGTCCGTCCTGGAGGCTCTTCTCTCTTTGTCGTAAAACACGATTTCTGTACGTTCGAACGAGCTTGGAAACCTGAAACGTCTCTACTGCGGTGGTGTTCTTCGTGGCCAGGCTGCAAAAAAACGAGAGAAAGGAGTCGGAAGTTAGAGTAAGGACTCAATAAAGGCAGGAGAAGCAGGTCCTTTTCTGTATTTGATAGAGCGTATAAACTTTGATTATGGAAATAACTGGATATAGCTGAGTGAATGAAGCCATAACCGAAGCCCAAGTCAATTTACCTGGGATGATCGCACATCCTTAGTCGTTGGCACCGCTGCACTGGAACGTAGTTTATGCGCACGTTCCCTACGTACTGGTACATAGTTATCATATCCATGCCGTACTGCACAGTACGTAAGTGCACTGACGGCGGGCCGTAGAGCAGCACTGGGTGCCATTTCAGAGCAGTGGTTGAGTAATTAGGACTGTTTTGTCGAACGTGCCACATGTGTACACACGTATGTACCGACGCATTCACTGGATAGCACTAAAAACATTGAGGCAAAGAGTTGGCCTCGGTCAAATAATGCTCTTTTAACATGCAAAACAACGTGATGTGCACCGAGCACAAGTGCGCCAGGCAAGTGCACTAAGTACTGCAGTACTCCTCGGCGCGGTAGGCAGGCAAGCACTACTCATGCCCGCTCAAGTCTGTAGGGATACGACGTATTACGATCCAATAGCACGCATTGCCTAGCGTGGAATCCGCCAGATATACCCAAAGCGCCTATTTCCACCTTCGTTTGACGTTCCTTTCACACGTTTTTGGTATTGTGAGCCACCATACGTACAGGGGTTTCATTAAATAGTGTCCAGTGGAGAAGCCCTGTTATATCTTGCTTGTTACTGGACAGATTCTGACGTTCTTCGACTCAATCGATGCGCATTTGGCAGAGCAATTATGTCGCTACCCAGATTGGCATCTAGAGCAATTACTATTTTCTGTGTTGACAGATAAGCCTCGGATGGCCTATTCTTTTAGTCTTATTTCACGATTCATTTTTTGAAAATCTCAGTTGGCCTGTATTTTTTGGACGCACAGTTTGACAGGCAGATGCTGATCCTAACTGCAGGGGAGACATGTAGAAATGCAGAAACAGTTGCAAATTCAGTGATGGAGGCAGTTGTGCTGCCGCAAATGCGCAAAAGAGAGTGGAATTGCGTTAGCGAAGAAGGCGGCGACTTTAAGCATGAAGTGGAATAACAGTAGAATCTTACGTATCACAAAATGGTTCTGGCTCTTATCTATCGACTGAGCCAAGAAATATCGGAATTTGTTCACGAACAAATAAGACACACGGCTGCTCTGTTGGATGGCAGCTGATGAAAACCCTGCCCATATAGTTGTTGCTTTGGCGGTAATGCGATGCCATTCCTCTTCGTGTACATGGTAGATTAGAACTGTTACCATATACTTGGTGTTCATGCCATATAAATATAAGAGGGTAACAGCCCTTCGCCAGTTAGCTGTTCTCTGGAGACCGTGTTGATACGCTGGGGAGAATATTTTGAGTGAAGAGCGAGGCGCCATAATACATTTACACGAACTAGGTATGTACAACTAGTGCACAGCTGGAGAAAAAAAGGTACCCACACACCGTACAGTGTACAGTTCATGCCCAGCACTGAATTGACTTGAGTCAACCAGAGCTAGAAGAGTGGTGGTGGTGAGAGGTGCCTCGGGTCCATGGTAGAAACACTGACGTGTTCAAGCCCAAGTATGTAGGACACGTACCTAATACTTTGTATGCGTACATGCATGTATGTATCGAAGAAAGTTCAACGGCCGAGTTGCCCTCTCCTAGCACGTGATCATTCCCGAAATGGGGCCGCAGTTAATGAGGTGGAACGCAATGAGCAACGGGATTGGGCGGGAGAAGAAAGAAATAAGGCACAATACGACCTCGAATGGTCAACAGTTTACAGCTCACACATCCCAAGGTTAGATTAGGTTAGATGGGACTATAGTAAACAAACAGAGACTATTCTGAATCCTCGACTATGGAGCTCGATTGCTTCTTGCGGGCCCTTCTCCCAGACCAATACCGTAGAAATTGGTCCGCTTCATTGCCTATGCAAATTTGCGGCTTGAAAGCGTGAGTGCGTAAGAAAGCACTGCGTCAGCAGCAACTTTTTTTGTTCTAGGCCATCCCCAATCATGTGTGGGTCCGAAAAGAACCTCACCTCAAGTCCATCCCATCCATCTCGACGACCTCCCTCCCCACCTTGCCCCAATTCTACTTTCAATAGACTTTCCTTGCCTTCGGAATCGTATTTAACGCGTCACTACGGAGAGAAGTACCGAGTCCCCTTCCCCCAAAGATTCCAGCACCCGCGACATCGCATAGCAGTGAAACAAAGTGCATATACCACAGCTGCTCGGGACTGCAGACTTACGATGGCTCTCATTTCAATGTTATAGAGGGAATCCCCCTTTCCTTCATAATAATGCCAGTTAAACACGCCTTAAAGAGAAAGAGAAAAAGAGCACATAGCAACCAGCACGACTGTTAGCATGTGTCGTCGTCGTCGTCGCCGTCGTCGTCGTCGTCGTCGTCGCCGTCGTCGTCGTCGTCGTCGTCGTCGTCGTCGTCGCCGTCGTCGTCGTCGCCGTCGTCGTCGTCGTCGTCGCCGTCGTCGTCGTCGTCGTCGTCGCCGTCGTCGTCGTCGTCGTCGCCGCCGTCGTCGTCGTTTCCGGCGCCGGGGCCAGGGTCCTAGTCGGAGGCCATTTGAGGGAGACAGTGAGGGGGGGAGGGAAATGGACTGTTACTTCTGTACCGTATGAGGTCATATGCGCGCTCTGCTGTTCACGCACGTGCAGAACGAGGTTCTGTCTCGTTGTCTTGCGGTGCTGAGAGAGAGAGAGAGAGAGAGAGAGAGGATACGATTTCGCCTTTGTTTCCCCCGGGAAAATGGTCGGGGTAAACACGCCTTCCACATAAAAATAGCAGCAGCTGCCGGCAAAGCCAGGCCTCCTCCTCCTCCTCCTCCCCCCACCCCACCCCAGTCCTGATCTAACCTCATCCACACATACGCACTCTGTGTGCGTGCAAGAGTGAGAAAGTGCCGCCAGCCGCCCGCTGACGTTATGGGCGAGCACTTTAATATCTTGCGTCCTCAAATGGCACCGAGAGACCCCCAGTGTTATTACGACAACAAATCCCTTTTTGACACGTTGAAGCAGACTTGGCGATGAACTTTTCTTCTTTTTCTGGACGAGTTCGGTGCGGATGCTACAACTTTGGAGATTGAAACAAAAGAATGAGCGTGAAATTGAATGCCGCCACTAGCACCATATCGATTCTCTTATCTAATCTAACTCGAATCTCGTTAAAAAGAGCGAGTCATTTACCATTAGGTTAGGCGGCACCTCGAAAAACAGCGTTTAACCCGTCTACATAGGCAGCTGAGCAAATGGCATCAATTTGCCGTACGCATGTACAGGGTGCGTGGGAGAATTTGGTCAAAACAGAAAAAAGTAGATTAATGATGATTTTTTTCAACCAGTTTGGTTGGAATTTGTTGTTCTTATAGCAGATACCCTAAGAAAAAAGAATTACTAGCAATGAATGTGAATACCATGGATGTGAATGCCTGAGTGGAACACAGAGCACACGCTCTATTTGGATGGCCAGAGGTTGGTGCCCAGGCTCTTCTGATCAAGAATCCAACAAAGCTGAACTTTTTATGGGGATGACACTGTTCTAAAAGACGCATACACCTTTTGACCAGACTTCCATCAGATTTATGTTCAATCCACTACCCTTAAGTTTTTATGACGACAATAGTTGTCCAGTCCATTTGCTGTTGGAGTACTAAGGATTCTGTGTTGAGCAGAGCTGACACCTTGACTACTACTTCTTCTTTCTCCTGATTCATTTTGATCTGATTTTTTTCAAACTTTCAGTGGGAAACAAAAGCTGAAGCTCTCAGCTGTCAAATGGTGCTGGTTGAAGTTCGATATCATGACAAATGGTGACTCTAAAAGAATTGTTATTGACCCGTCAAATGCGCCCACGCACCCTGTACAGAACGATCACAAGGGGTATCATGGTGCTGGAGGAGTTGAATGTTGCAAGCAGCACTGAAGTCTTATGAGTAAAATACCGACAGCGTCAATCGCTAACAGTACAGAGACGTTTTGTTCGTCCTTCTTCTAACATTGTTTACAGTACGTGACAGACGTCATGCACCGTACACCCATGTGCATTCACTGCCCAAAGCGCAGTGCTGACATGCGTAGAAGTCGACGTCGAAAAGAGGTCAGCTTGGCAATTTTACTCGAGTGTACTTGGGATTTGCTACCTAACGGCAACTGGACACAATGAAGTCACATCAGAGCATTGAGATGGCCGCAGTTATACTAACGGGCGCAAATAAGACTACTACTATAGAGGACAAATTTCGTGTTTGTCACAAGTAAGTTCTATATCTTGCGTAACCAACCAAGCGTACATTTGAGCGACCTACAAAGTTACCATAGTGCTTCTTTCATAATACAGTACTCAGAGAGATGAGTGCTTAAAGTTTAAAGGCTAAAAGGCGGGTGTTAAGCACTAAAAACATTTATGTTTATTTGACCACAACATCTTAATACGGTGTACATACATGTCGATAGCAACTAACCTGTAACTAAAAGGGAAAAAATTTTTCCCTGATCTTAGTATGGAGCTGATCTTATAAATTTTAAAGGCCGTCGGGCAAGGCCAAAAGCCTTTTGTCTCATTTTATTTGATTCCTGTGTCTTGACAGGAGATGTAGTAAACCACTCTCACGTGCTGCATGCTAGGTATGATGAGAATTATCCATTTGTCGACCCCAGCGAGGAAGAACCTGGACATGATGCTGTCTCGCCGTCACGACTCGGTGGACTGCGGTTCGTCGTCCATTCACTCTTGGTCTCCGGCACGCTGCATCACTGCTGCAACGCCGCGGCGGAGCCAAAACTCGCTCTGTCGGTCACACGCCAGCCGCATGTGACAAATAAGATTGCTCGAGTGTCCTGACGGCAAAATCTCTCCCCTTCTCTCCTCAGTGAAATAGAGAGGACACTCATAATGCTCTCCCATTTCTCCTTCACCTTCATCATCGTCCTCTTCTTTCTCGTAGGGAGTGAGCAGGATCGGCGGCAGCTTCTCCGAGGGAACTCCCTTACGTGCTTCACACACTGTCTGATTTTTCTCGTCCCAGCGGGCGCAGAGGATGCGGATGCCGTAAACCACAGCGGAGCCTTTCCGGCTCTTCAGTAGTTCTTGCTCACTTTGCCACTCCTTCCCACTCGGACTGTGGAGTCCATAAACCAATTTGCCGTCCTCTTGGCGCTTGCTCGAGAGCGGCAAGAAGTGAAATCCAATGCGGGCGACTGCGGTCAGGCGGCGTCTAGCGTGATTCTGGCGCAGGGCAGTCAGAAGCGACTGGGGGAAGAAGAAGCCAGCAATCCATAGGCGTTTGGGTGGCTGCGGCGGAGCTTTGTCACCGCTGTCGTCGCTGACGACATCACCGCCGCCAACGTCGTCGCCACCTGTTGCCCAGTCGGTGAAGAACGCCACACGCCGGCGCAAGCCGCGTAAGTACACTCGAAGTGGTTCGATGCTGGGGTACGATACAGCCGCCCACTCACTCGGCAACCTCTCGGCCAACAGATCTGCCAGCGTCTCTTCCACCTCGCGCGACATGACGATGCGACCCGTCAGAGCCTCACACACCAGGCGCAAGGAGGAGCGAATGCAGTCTAACAGCACATTGTATCTGTGGAAAGCAGGGCAAGCATTTTAATTTCGTGGCTCTACAAAAGATCACGCGGGTACCTTCTGGCTTCCAACCGCAGAACCATACTGAGGGCGTCGGTGCGGCTGACTGGGAAGCGTCGCTCGATGTCTTTAAGGTCAAAATTTAGAGGCAGCCGATCGAGCATATCTCGCTGGAACCTCTTGGTCAGGGCTTGGGAAGCCAAAAGGCCTTCGTCGAGGCTGGCGGCCAGCGGTGGCGGTGGCGCCAAATGCCGCTGGGTCGCCAGCGTAGCGGCCAGCAGTTGGGCTGATTGGCGTTCATTTCGAGCCATGGAGGCGTTGTCGTCCAGTCCAAGTCCTTCCGGAAGAGTAGGGTCCGGTAGCGAATCGGCTGCCGCTGTAAAGTGAGGCAGCGACACCTCTTCGGGAATTCGGTATGCGCCGCTCTCGGATACTGCGGCGCCGCGCAGACGCGCCACTGAGTGATTGAAGAATTGACGCAGCAACGAGACAAGCAGTCGACGGTCATGCGCATCGCTGACACGGCCGCCGTAGTTGCATTCAGCTATCAGGTATTGCAGCGCGTATAGAGGTAGCTCGTCTTCCTCCTCCTCTTGTGGTTCCTTCGGTGCCACAGCATTGACGAGTGCCTCTCTCAGTTGCTTCAGACTAATGTCCAAGTCAGCTTTACTAAAGTCATACTCGGGCTCGTTCCAACCAACAGCGCCGTATTCCCGTCGCTCTAGAGCAGCACCATGAAACATGCAGAGGCCGTAGACGAGACGTCGGAAGGGGAGGCGTAGCACCGAAGCCTCCTTCAATGCGAACCACTCCGGAAGTGACGCCGGCGGAGTCGACAGCGCCAGCAGGGTGTTTGCACGCATTCCGGCTGGCGCTTCTACGCAGAGTTTCACCGCCGTCTGAAGAAGCGCCGGCGGAAAAGCTGGCGTAGAATAACTTGTCAGCCACAGTCTGAAGGTTCGATGGACGGTGACTCCTCCACCGTCGCCGACAGGCATGACCTCCTCCTCCCACAACTTGGCCAATCTGGGCAACCACCTCTGGGCTAGGTGGCAATTTTGGAGCACCACCCATTCACCGCTCACCGCCGCGGCACGCACAGCCTCCTCGGCCGCTTTCCCTTGGCCACGTCCAAGTGACAACGCCGTTACCGATGTTGGGGCCATGTCAGCTGGCACCGTAGTGGAAAACGTTCTCACCGCGGCCAACGGGTCGGCCGCAGCGAGTGGCGAGAGGATCAGGACGATGGGCGTTTGTCTGTTGGACTCCGCGAATGACGCCTGCAGGTCGAATGGCGTTGCGCCCCGGACGAAGGACGGACCGAGGGCGGAGGAGACGAATCGGCGCACGGAGAACAGGGTGGCGTCTGGACGTAGGCAGTGAAGGACCACCATGCGGTCAAGGTCTCTGTAAAACAATGTTGACAATAGTGTACAACCGAAAGCCGAAACATTTCTGTTTTGGCCGATATGTTTCGACCGAAACAAGGACCGAAAATGTATCGGCAAAGTTTTCCTGCATCGGTGTCTAGGCCGAAACACCCTGCATCTGCCGGAACACCCTGTATCAGCCAAAACAAGCACCCTACATCAGCCAAAATATCCTTTTAAATACTAAGAAGACCAGAAACTAAAGAAAACTCAGTAAACTAGAGAAGATCTGTCGTGTAAAGTGTCAGCAAGTGAGTTATGTAGAAAGAGACTAATTCTTCTTTTAGGACTTCTTCATTTTGCAATGGATTAGTTATCTGTTAAATCTGTCTCTTTCAGCCCATACAGTTCTATTCAACTGATATAGTCCTATTTTGGCTGATACCATCTTACTTCGGCTGATACATTTCGGCCGAAATGAGAAAAGTCTTGTTTCGGTCGTACACTAGTGGAGAGTACTTGTTTATGTACGTCTGCAACGATTATGTAAGTGCGTACAATTCTTTCCAGGTAGAGTGTTTGTATAGAGTGACGTCATGACGTCCTTGAACCTGCTTTAAGCGGCGTTTGAAGTTTCTGTGAACGACGGCCAAACCTTTTTTCCACCGGCTTTTTACAATACCATAAATATTTCATATGCTATCGCATGAGGAAGATCAACATATCTTGGTTCGAGGGAGGTGAGGCAAAAGCAGCAGCAAGATATTTCGTGATCCTGATATGCATATGTGTGTGCATTTGTAGTGGGGTAAAAATATGTATGGGAAAAATTTGCGTGACCATGTACGCTAATACACGCGTACAGTGGAGCGTAGTGCGGTGGCTAAGCTCAACTTTCTTGCCTGTTATGGGCGAAGCACAGAGGTAAAGGTAGCACACATGCATGCTGGCATATTTGCTGTGCATACGCAAAATGGCTCGTTTACTCAAGAAAATTATGCATGGAATTTAGGCACACAAGGAATGTGCCATGCATTTTAAAAAGCAGCTGAGCATGAGTGAAAAACACAAATGTCTGGCAACAATGGTGTCACAATGCGGCTGGATCAACGAATGTAAGTGGGTATTCAAGCTCCACTTATTGAGGCACTGAGCTATAGCAACTGTTGGGACAACAGAGGGATGAAAGCTGTTTACTTCAATGAGACAGAAAATTGTCAAGCTCATGCGAAAAATAGGCACATCATATATTTATGATATATCGACAGGTGCAGCCTTTCAAATGTTGATAATAAAATCCTTTCCGCCATTTTGGTAAATAAATTTAGATTGGAAACACACTTGCCTAAGCTCAAGCGCGTAACGAGCACGCAGCCTATGCCGAGGACTATAATAGAAGGGACTCGATTTATGAACTACCGACACGTGATAGAGTACTTTGAAAAATACGATAATGATCTTGTCCTTAACAAACCACTGGTAAGCCTTGATAGAGGAATATCCGAGGAACTGATCTAAGCTACGCCACCGATGTCATGCTAAATCCGACGAAAAATTTGTGCAGAATTTCCCGTTGCGTCGTGGCAACTCTGACTTGCAGAGGTCACTGGTCCAGTTTTTTCTCAATAGATTTCTGTTGCGATGCATACGTTCAGTGAAGAAGGGGATCTACCAAGTATTCCATTAGTTCCAGGCAAAAGAGCTGCAACTTCATTCACTTGATACGTGCTGACAGCCAGGATGTGAAATCACTCGCGAAATTCTTTAATCAATAAAAATGATTGTAGACTGAAAAGTGGCTCTTTACGACTCTCGCAGTGAACCAACCCTCTAATTCTTTGGTGAGAAGCGCTACTTTTATGTATGGTGCTCACAGTTTCGTTGTTCTTTCCATATTTCTACATACTTTACAAGAGAAGTCAAGTAGCCTTAGTGGAGAAGCACCTAATCCAATATGTCCCAAATCCACCCTTCTCCCCAGATTTCAGCTTTCAGCTTTTGAGACGAAAGTAAAGTGTTCTTGGACGTGGTGGTGAGGGACTGCCTTTAAGGCCTAGGCCTTTGATTCATGGCTGAAGAGTGGGCACCCACGCATCGACAAAACCACCTTTTCCGGCCTGAAATAATTACACCGGGAAGGACCCAGGAGAGAAGCAGCTCCTAAAGCACTTCTCAATAAAGGACCACCCTTGGAGAAAGTGACAGGAGTAGCATCAATCACAGGGGTGAAAAAGTACAGTGGACAGCGGGTCTAAGCATTGGTGGATATGAGCGTCACATGTATACACGGTACGTTGATATGAGCACAAAAATCCCCTGATCCCTAAAACTTTGACTGTTATGAGCATGACTCAAATAACCTTCCAAATGATAGTAGAAGTATGAGCGTCAAAGTTCAGTGACTGCAATTTCATGCTTCTGTTCCTGCGATTTTTAGGTCATTTCTTCTCGTTTATTGTGCAAGCAGGAAGCTTTCGAAGGGCAGCATGCATGCAATGAGTGACTTCTCCTCACCCCAACTTTTGCTTCTGCAAAGCCAGCGGAAGTTTGCGTTACATGCGATGCATACGGCATAGCAGCCCAAGGCGTGAAAAACAATGTTTTGCTCATTTAACACGTGCTTCTTCTACCTTCTCTGCTTCAACTGCTGCCTGGCTCTCTTAGAGAGCAAAGCAGCCTTTGCCAGTCAATCCAAGACCTTTGGGATTTGTTCTCATCGTGTGCATAAACATGGGAATGCAAGCACAAAACAGCCACGATATTTGTCTGCACAGTGGATCCAGAGAGATTTCTGACTAAATTTGAAGCTGCGGTGAAGAGCTCAATTCGTTGGATGCTGACCCATGTTTGACTGGGTTGTTTCTGCCATTCTAAAGGTTCTAAAGATGACTAACAATGTAGTAGACGGTGGTTTTCCATTCAGATTGGGAATTTTGAAGGCATTTTTAGCGCTGACGAGTACGCATGAGGATCAAAATTCTGTCTCGAAATGATGACGTCCGCTGTGCAAGGCGACTAGGAGAATAGCATGTACATACAGGATGGCTGTTACGTCCTATTTCTCTTTTCAACGCTCCTTTATAATGTGATCACAGATACATACGTAGCGTATTCTTCCACTGAAATTTCCGCTGGTCCTATACGTACCTATACCCCTATTTTGACCAAGATTGATCAGGGTTCTAACAGCCTCCTTTGAGACTGCATAGGCCTTAATTGCACCAGAAGTCGTCCGACCAATGAACGCTGATATCGTGCTCCGTCTACTGACTGTAATTCAGGCTAACGACAGCCATTTCAGATGAATTGCGGGTATTTTGCATGTTTCCTCGAAACATAGTATCTGCAAAGGCTTTCAAACACAAAACTCTCCAACATGATTAGAGAGTTTTCTCGTTATAGCAGGAAATAAGTGCCACCCTGTGCACGTACATGTATATGCACATGACTTCTGAAGAAAGATCTAAATAGAATAGGTGACACTGAGTCTCAGGAGGTACAGACAACGTGAAGTAGAGAAGAGATTCTACAGATCTGCTAAGCTATCTCGAAAGTCTCGTAGCTCTTTCTGTTAATCCTGCCCAATAAAATGCATAACTGCTGTTACATCACCACCCCGACCGACAAGACCTCCCCTATTGCTACAGCTGTGAAATCTAACCGCCATCACACGTGTGTACGCGTACTTTCCCAACCCACGTTTATGTACGTTCCGTAGATTGTACGTTCCAAGCAGCGAAGGCAAGAATGCAAGATAGTAGTGATATTGTTACTCGTGCACCGTACAGTCACTACATGCAGTAGTCTTCCTTTTGCGGCAGAATAGGAAGGGAAAGCCATCATTTGTTAAAGTCTGTTCCACTTCTTGACTCTGCTCATTTTTTCTGCGAATAGTCATGCCCCCGTCAAGCCTGGCATCAAGAAATTGTAGTCGTATGTAACACACATACGTCCACACCTACTCATAGTCACCCACATTCGCAGCAGAACATGGGAACGCTCGAAGCTCGCTCTGCATACTCAAAAGGCGAGAGACAACATTCTGTTGGCTATGTATTATCTGAGAGTAATTTTACTACAAGCGCCATAGTGCCCTAAAGCGAGCAATCTCACTGTTTGGCTCCTTTGTCTTCATCCTTTATTACTATTTGCGAATCTTATCCAGTAGAGGATGAAGAAGCAAGTTTTGTCCGTCTGTGTGTTGCGGGAGGTTACTGAACAGATTTGGGTGCAATTTGGCCCGGAGACAGAGGTCACTTTAGCTCTGGGCGACCCTCATCACCTGAGTTACGCCGTACGTCAAGGAAATGATGTGGGCTTCCATAAACTCCTCAAACTGTATCATTTTCATCCACAGCACGACTCATAGAAGAATCTGAACGGGGCATGGTACCAACAAGTACCTAACGACACATCCAGATCAGATATTCCGCACAACAGAGGCAGAAAGATACTTTTAAGTTGGACAGGAAATTTGAAAGCCAACAACAATATGTTCTTGACATGCTGTCTAAGAGGCGGAAGTCCTCAGACCCAGTTCATTTCATGAACTTTACAAAGCAAAATCTACTCTTCAGCTAACCTTCACATTAGGCTAATTATGCAGACAGTGAGCATCTTTAGGCTACGTTCGGTGAGGCCAGGTTTGGATGCGTCAGAATATTTCCCCCGGCTGGCGGTGCCAAATCGTGTGCCAACGTTTTCTGCACCTTTGCCTCAAGCTATTGCTGGGGTAGCTGCAGTTGTCGCCACTCTCCGTCCCGTTGGGCACTACTGACCCACGTCGTTGAGGGGTCCGTGGCGGAGAGAAGGTGGACCGAGAGGCCGGGGTAAAGACTTCTGCAGAAGCTGGGGAATTAGCCTGCTACGGGTTAACTTGGTAGTGCAACGGTGTGATGTAAGAGGAATCCCACATTGCTAAGCTTCAAGTGTCTGTGTAGCTCAGCTCTGAAATGGAGGGAACGACTCAGAAAGCTCTCAGCTCGTGTATGAGAAGATTCACAGCACCAGGTTCATAATGCTCGTACGTCCTAGGTGTATTTGATAATGGTCCACCGTATCTTCTCTGTCATTCTCCTCCCCCCTCCCTCCCTCCCTCCCCCTGAGATAAATAGTCTTAAGTACGCAGTAAGTGCTGGAAGGAGGACGTGGAGAGAGCTAAGCTAAAAGGGGTTTTTCTTTCTCACCCGCCATCAGAATGAGTGCGCGACTAAGTGCCCTGGTCCTAACACCGGTACCTACATTACAGCACCTGCGACACCCTGGGCTGGTTTATGGCAGAGAAGGATAAGAAGGGCTGAGGGGAGGGCAAAATTTTGCTGCGGCACCTACGACGATTACAACAACAAGACGGACCCGTGCAAATATGTAGTCATAGAAGACTCTGGATATTGCGAGCACATACAAATCCCCAAATCTTGGCCTCGTGCAATCGCACCTTAAGAAAAGTGAGAGCCCGTGTAGCAGCAGCGGGGCTGGCAGTAGAAAAACTTTCGTTGTTGAACTTGCTTGAGCGATTGTCCCTGCGCGGCTTTCAGAGATGGATGGAGACGAAAACTGGGACGGGGATAGCAGGAGAATTGGATTTTTTCTGTCACGTTTAGGTAGGGAGAGCCTTTTGGCGCATCTTTCAGGGGTACAGCAAAGACGATAAACGCGTCCACCAAGGGGTAAGTGGAGGAGCCTGCGCTCAAGAAAATCGAGTTTCTGTGTAGGGTATGTCAAAGTTTAGTCCTTAATGCACTTTGTGTCAAAGAGTCTTTTATCCCACGCATTCTCGTTTCACTCAGGCATGCAAGTGAAGCAATTACGCAGCATTTTCTTTCTTGCTCACGACGACCTCCCATACTCTTCCCTAAGTACGGACGTACTTTTACTCCATCAGATATTTTGGTGACTCGCACTACACGTAATTGTTTCAACAAATATGCTGATGAGTTGTGAGCATGACATGAAGTTGTGCACGCGTACCTGAGCCTTTCCCACACGCCAGGCAGTTGCTCCTCGTGTGGCTGTTCTGACTCCACTACTCTACGCCAACCATCTTCGTCTGTCCGCACACCTTCAGTCAGCCCCTGAAGTGCGGGAATTCGAATTGAAGCTTCGAGGACTGAACGCCAAGCAGAGTCTTTTAGCCACCGCGGCCATGGATTCGCTGGTGGCGCCGAAATGGGTGGCGTCGAACCAGCCGTCGTTCCATTGCCTCCCGTCAAGAGGAAGGCCCACGCCTCGGACTGGCGCAAATGGCCCACAGACATCGCCAGTGCGAACGCCAGGGCGTGTCTCGTGGGAAGAGCATGTGAGATGCTGGCGTAGACAACGGAGGTTAAGTGGTCGTTAAGGTCTGCGATGCGCTCAGCGATGCTGTCGCGACGGGCACAGTCACGGATCGAGCGGTGGTACACAGACACGAACCAGGGAAGAGAGAACTAGGGAGAACGATGACAAAGAAGGAATGGAGTTCACGTGTACAAGCACGCGTACGCATGGACTCACGTTGTACATGGGGTCGATGCTGGCCAACTCTGATACGCAGAAGAAGATGACTGAGGCGTGTTCGGCCACTGGTATGTAGCCATCTCTGGTCTGATCGATTTCTGCTTCCGTCTCGCTGGCCGCTCTTTGCTTAGCCGCAATCTCTTCGGCGAGGACCTTGGACGACGAGAGGATGTGAATGGCTGTCTCATCTTCCAAGATATTACCTTGTGACGCAGACAACACCCTGAGGATTTTATCCTCGATTTCTTTCAGTTGTTTCTTGTTCCCGGCACCCTCAACTAGCAGCCTGTTCTTCATCTCTTCCAACTGTGGCCTCTCCTCGGCGACGAGCAAGCCGAGCAGTTGGTCCTGAAGTGCTTCGGGAGTCAGAGCAAAGTTGAGCAGTGTGACTTTGACTGCTAGTTCAGGCGGAAACTGCGGATCGCACTGCTCCGTGCACAGGAACAGTCTGAACGATTGGTTGTACTCCACGGTTTCATCCCCCAGCAAAATGCAGTCGTAACCATCTCTCTTAAAAGTATGTCTGAGAAGCAGCGGCTCCAAGCCTGGGTCCAGCTGGCCCGTGACCCCCTCCAGCAAAGCTGGGCGTCCCTGAGTCACGGCCTCTGTTAATTTAGCGACGCAATCGGGATCTGACGGCCTCGCCACTACCAGCCCGTCGCTTTTGCCACCTTCCATTGCTTTGACCCACTTGGCCGCTTGCCCCTGCGGATCTACCATCAGCGGCCAGCGGCGGGAGTTGGCTGCGATCACCCCATTGTCCGTAGAGAATCGGTCCCTGGGAAGGCCAGCCAGTTGCCACTGTCTTATTTCAACTGGATCTCCTATTGTGGCAGCCAGGGAGAAGTCCTCTGAGCACGTGACTCTGGCACCGGCGCAAGCAGCTCGCCAGTCAGCCAACACTTCGTCTCGCTTGGCAGCGTCGAAGACACCCAGGTAGGCCACGCAGCCTGCGGAGAGCAACACATCTCCGGCCAATTTCGTTAGCCTGGCTCCCAAGGCCTCCGCCGTACGACCCCAGCGTGCGCGCTCGCCACCCAACCCTTTAATAAGTTTCTCCGCTCGATCTAGTTTCCGCGAACATAGTTCTATGTTGTCCTCCAGATCTTTCTTCTTCTTGGTCATTGCGGCAAACTCGTCGTTGAGAGCCTGAAGTCGATCTGTCACCCGCTGTAACTGAGCCCTTTTCTCGTTTAATTTATCCATTTGGCGCGCTAGTTCGGCCTCAGCTTCTGCCAACCGGGCTTTCTTGGGAGAAACAATCTTGATGACCCTGTCGTAGACCTCCACGGCACGAACCCATCGGCAGAGCCCCTCGCACGCCGTCGACACCTGGCGCACCAGTGAAGGGTCGAAGTAGGGATGATGGACGTATTTCTGACGGATACGCTTCATCGTATCTCCTGGTATGTTGTCTTTATCGTAGGCTCTCAGGGCGTCCAAGAACCTGATGTCACCCATCATTTTTTGGGCAGGTGCCCAATAGTCATCCATGGGGACGCCTGTCTCAGGGTCAGGCTTTCTCTCCGGCGCCACACCGCGCATCACGCACACCGCCTCCACTACGAACTTGACGATTGGGGCAGGATTCTTCATGGTCTTGACGACGGTGATGTCAGCCGGTCTGAGGGTGTCCAGGGCAGCGACGGCGGACTGGAGGGCGGGAATAGCTTCAGCGAGGTCGTTCTCGCAGTCGTCCCGAATGGCTTGTGCGGCGGCAGCAGCCTCGTTAGCTAATGCCTCATCGCAAGCCACGATCTCTTTTTTAGCCTCTACCGCAATGGTGTCTTGCTCGATCTTGATCATCAGCCGCTCGGTCTCGTCGGAGGTAGAGAGCAGTTGAGGACGCAGCGCTGTCAACTCGTTTTGCATGGCGCTCACCTGAAAAGATTAGGTTTAGGTATTTGAGGCTTGCCTTCATACACCTTGTTACAAATGACTCAAAGAGATTAACTGCCTCGTTGCTTTCACCCATTCACTGCGGCCATCGCCTTTGACCCGTTCTTTATCACACACATTGCTCTTCCTCACGCTTCGGACGACGTCGGTTGCATCCTTCCCCATTGATGACTGTCAGTCCCCTCTCCCCTCTTTCTCTACCCAATAGTTTCGAACAATGGGAATTCCCGAGACGGAAAATCGCGGGAAATCCCGAATCTCAGGACGAGTCAGGCCCAGGAATCCTGGGATTTAGTTCTTTTGCTTTCAGCCACAATTAGCCATGCCAGTGCTCATTAACGCTGTTAATAACTGTGGCTCCTGTTTAAAGCCTTGACAAAGGCTGTTCTTACCGCCCGTTTCTTGGGCGGATACCGAACTGTGGAAGGTGTCGAACCAACGCACCTGTGGAGAGCAGGCCAGCTTTTTTTGTGACTGGATTATTCACCGTCAAAATTCGTTCCTTATGGAAAGGCAACTCTATCACTATGCTGCAGGTTTTTGTTGAGACTCGAGGTGAAACGCAGCGTTAGGCAAGCCGTTCTAAAGCCAGATACTATGGCTTTTGGGGGGGGCGGCTTAAAAGATATGGTGCGGCTTTTGAAGCTGTACTTTCAGCCACACTATTAGTATTGTCATTGCCCGCGAGTGGATGATCAAAAAGTAAAGTTCTGAAAAGTTTTTCCTAGCTTTAGACGTGTTTTTTGAAAGTAAAGAGTGACTAAATTCAAGCGAACAGGCTGAATTTGCTATCTGTTCGTGCCGACGCGGTACCGACTTAGGTTTACGATGGGGTCACGTCTTTGAAATTCGCTTTCTACGTGCGCCACTCAGGATTTTAGTTACGCCATGTTTTAATTCAGCCTGTAGAAGAAGGAAATTGTGTGGTTTTCATGTGAACTAGCCTACTCTCGTTGCGCGCTCTTCACGCACAACTTGCCGCTCTGCTGCTAATCAGGATTAATTGGGGTTACGTAAAAGTGTGTCTCAAGCACTTATTGATCTCCAGTCCCCCAATGACATAACAGATGAAGAATTTAAAGTTTCAGCAGATCCTTGTACGACGCTAAAGCCAATAAGACTGGAGCAGGGGCCATAGATGAAACTACTGCACAGTAGGGTGGGCCCCTTGAGGCGAAATTCTTTTTTTTTTCAAAATGCACTCTCATCAGGAGTTGCAACTGATGTAGAAAGTAAGATCGCACCCAATCAGACTGACATTGGTCCACACAAAAAGTTGCACCAAGGCTGACAAGGTGTTGGGGCAGGG
>JAAUXU010068626.1_pt1 | contig 21555 bp, 26 predicted proteins | sample 7278151 | NCBI WGS metagenome assembly JAAUXU01 (sample SAMN14350113, study PRJNA611818) | marine sediment metagenome | isolation source: surface marine sediment (1.8m) | place: French Polynesia: Moorea | collected 2018-08 | reverse complement strand
CCCCGGGTCCAGGCTCGCAGGCATGGACCTCGCCTCCATCCCCACTTACCCGTCCCCCAGGGCCGGCCCGGCTCGCCCCTGGCTCAGTTCTCTGGTTGGGTCCGGCACCACGGCCCCCGAATCGCGGGCCTCCGATCCGCAGACCTCCGATCCGCGGCACTCCAGACCGTCCCCAGGCGAACAATCCGTCATTTTAGTTTAAGATTAGTCCAATAATCTCAAAATTCTTTGGCACTTCTCTCGCACAATCGGAAAAATCGAATGTTTTCATTTGTATCATATTTCTGCTTGATCATCACTTTCTTCAATCCGAAACAAACACCCAACAATAACTTTCACCCAAATTTCATCCATAGATCTCTTCTAAAGCCAACGTGGATTGGCCAAGGCTTTGCTCAGGTGCTTGCGCACTTGCGCACGTAAGTGTTTGGGCACTTAAGGCACGTTTCCTAAATCACACCAGGTGAGTAAATGCATAGAAAATTCGAAAATGACTCACCAAGCCAGAAATGCTGCCACCATTTGTTAAGATTAGTCGCTTGGGCTGATGATGCAATTGAGACACACTAATTTTTGTTTGGTAACTCTTCCTTTATTTTCTCAACCGTCCATCCTGGGTCCCGGTCTCGGTGTTGACGGTGATGTCACTTGGAGCCCATAGAGTAAGTGGCTTCGCACTACTCCGTGCAGCCACGGGATAAGACGCGGCTGAAAGTGCGATGCTCCTGCTGCAGAACGTGGTGATCTCTGACATGCTGTTATGAATATTTATTCATAGTCAAAGTATTCGAGTAAAATCCCCTTTTTTGGGTTACTCCTTCTCTCGCTGGGACATCTATTCCCCTCGAGAGACCCCTTTAACAAACAAACAAACACAAACAATCCCCTTTTTTGAAATATTCAATGTACTCAAATATTTTTCTTGGATTTTGACTGTTTCAAAAATAGTTCAAAATTTCAATATTATTCATAGGTAGGAACAAAGGACCATTAAGAGCAGTATCAAGTTCTGCTACATATATGTACTGAGAGGGAATTGTTTGCTGGATTCTGGATTCTTTGCCCTGTGGATACAAAATGTCTTTTACGTAGTAGCACTTCTTCAGGACTAAATATTCAAAAGAATATTTTTTGAATATTCTTGTAATGTGCATATTCACTCAATACTCTTTGCTGAATATTCATATTCACTCGAATCCAAAAATAGTCGGATTCATAACAGCCCTACCGCAGGCCGGTCTGGGTATACGGACGGCACCCCAGACGAAAACTATGGCCAAAACCACTGCGCGGACAAGAACATACGATGGATTCTGCTCTGCTACTGCGAAAGCTTGGGCTATAAAAGCCGAAGTTCCCGAGCTCTCTCTGGACAGATTGATCAGAGGGAGGTGACGATCAGTATGAGTTGCACTTGGAGTCCATCACGTCCGTGGTCGTCGGGGTGAACACCGACTGCATTGCGTGGAGCGTCACAAAGGGTGAGTGGAAAATCACTCCGCCAAAGTGGAGGCATCTTTGGGTACCTACGGTGTGACTGCGCAAAGAACCCAAGATGCAAGTTAAGAACTGAGCTGAAATTGCTGCGGGAGAGATTGGCACACCAGATCCTCTGTGGCAGAAGCTCTCTCTAACAAAAGATACTGCTTTGGGCCCGAAAAAACTGACCCGCCATGAGTCGGGCCTTACCCGAGCCCATCACTAGTCAGCAAAGCCACCAAAGCCACTGGGAGTAAGAGCGATGATGTAACGCGCAGTTGTGTGGTGTCAGACTTACGCACGGGCGCACGGTCAAGTGTTCCAATGCGATACGAGCCGACTTGAATTCGGCAAAAAAAAAACCCACTGGTGCATCGAGTCTGACACTTTTGCATCATGAAAAGAAAATCGGCTCTTGGGTCGCCGATCTCGGCCAGAAAAAAACTGACCCGTGACTTTACGGGTCGGGCCTGACTCAAGTCCGTCACTAGTCAGCACTAACGGAGAAGAGTCTGTCAAGGGCGAAGTCGCAAACTAAAGGAGGAGGCGGCGTTGCCTTAGGAGGGCGTTGAAATCACAACATGGTGAACACTTCTGCTTCACTCCTCACTTTTAGGCCCCTCTGACTTTCCCAACTGAGATCGCAATCAGCCACATGGACGGCCACGACCCCGAGGACTCCGGCCAAAACAGGCACGGACGCCATCACAATACTCCGGCCTCAGACACACCGCACACCACGACTAATACACAGGCTCCTGCTCCAGTCATCACCCACGAGTACCACACCCACTTCCCGGTGAGACATTGCGCCACCTTCGCCCGAGGGATGGGGGCTTTCACGCCGTGGTGACCCCGCCCATGGCAGACATCAAAGCTCGATCCCGAGGGCAAAGGTGACGTAGTAACACAACGCTAATCGCACGACCACGTCTGCTCATGTGATTATGAAGCATGATTACTTAAGTCGCAGCAGCGAACACTTCGCATCATACTCACGCGTACTTACAGAACGTCAGAACCGTCCACGTCTACAATCAGCCCCTCCCTGCGAACCAAAATGGAAACATCCAAGGAGCTGCAGCCCAAATGCAAGAAGAGCAGTCCCATCAGGAAGAGCAAGGTACATGCGATGGCTGCTCATGGGCCTAGGGCCTTAAGTAACTATGCTTCCAGGCAACAACAGCCAGGATCATAGTACAAATTCGTCCTCGGAGAATCCTTCAGGAGCATCGACGACGGTTGCCTCAGACGCCACATGTGAGGGACTGCACTCCGACCTCCGATCCCGCTCAGAAGCAACTTCTTCAGACGCATCCACACCTTCTTGTTCTTCTCTGGAGGATCAAAAAATGGTGACATTCCTGTATGAAGCTGGGAATATTCAATGTGCGACTCTCCCGATTCCAGATCCAGTCGGAGCAACCGCGAGGGCTGTTCAAAATCATCGGCGAGTTGTCTCACGTGATGCTGAAAACCTGCACCGCCTTGACGGTGGCTGGGTTCGTGCTCGTCCTGTGCTGGATTTTCATATGGCTGGCGGGTATCGAATGGACACTAAGCTGATGTGATTGACAAAGATTAGACCACAGCCTGCTTCCACGTAGCTGCTGCGGGCCTCGACGTTGTGACCAATTTGTTTGACACCACAACCTTAAGTACTAAAGAACCTAACCAAGTACCATTCTAACCTAGAGTACCGAACCCCTGAGCTAATCTAGCACTAATACCGAACGCTGTCCTAACCCAACAAATGTTTTCATGATAACGCTAAATCAACCTGACCCAACGAGGTCACAACCGACACCTCACAGCCGCTAGCAGCAACTGCATCACACTATTGTCAAAAGTCAGACCTTTAGTGATCTAGATCACTTTTCCATAATTTTAAGCTGACCAAAAATGCCATTTGGTCGTGAAATAACTTTCTATGACTACGCTTTTAAGGACAAAAGTCAAAGTCAAACCTGGCACTGACTTAAAATTTTTCCAGTCCAGCGATGACTAAAGTAACCTCCCCGATCAAAATTTTCTCATTCCTTTTTGAAAGTGCCCTGTCTCTGTTACGATCGGATCTTGATCTGAATAAGATCGCCATTCACTCTACGACCATTGATCAGATCAGATCACTACGTGACGATGTGACCTTGACCTCGTCTCAGATCAATAAAATCGATGTCAAGTCTGCCAAAACAGAACGCTCATCAAGTCGCTTAGGGACTCCATGAAGCAAGAATGACGTCGAAGGAGGCAAATGCGTACGGACAATGAGAAATAAGTCAGAAAATGATTACCTAAATACGGAGAAAGATCCAGAACTTCTATTTTTATTGTGTCCGTCTGGAAAAAATATCGGACACTCACTCAGTCTCCCCCTTTTTCCCCGCCACCCTCTTGAACTCGCTCATCTTAGTGGTGTGAATGAGCGATCCGATGACGGCCAAGTAATCGATCTGCGTCGTGTCGGCGTCTTCCTGGTTGCTCTTGAAGAAGAACTGTAAGTTTTGCACGTTTTGGAACTTGACGTACCTCAGCGGAATAGGGGCACCGTCCAGCTGGTCTGGAGTGAGTCTGCAAGGAGTTTTTCTTAACCTAAACGTCTTGGCTGCGTTCATCTATGCTACGAGACTCACACGAGATCTTGCGTGCTGTTCATCGAATCCGCCTTGTCAAAGTCAAGGGTGTTGGGCTGGTTGTGGAATATCCTGATCAGCTTAGGCCCCTTGTCCTTGGGGGCCCTGACCTTGAGCGAATGGACTTTGACTGTCTGCTGGAAGGTCATGGAGAAGATGAGTTGCTCGTCACAGTCAGATTCCAGGAAGCCGCCACCGCTACTGAGGCAGTGGCCGTACGGGTGCTCGTCAGACTCGTTCAAGCACTCGCTCTTCGACCGGTCCAAGTAGGGAGTTAAGTACTCCTATAAAAAATGAAAAATAGCGCGCCTCCTATAAAAAATGAAAAATAGTGAACTTCTACTCTACCTGTCCCTTGACGCCGCAGTCCTCCTTGGGGGCCTCGGCCTCGGTGTTCCCAGCTTCGGCCGTAGACATGGTGTGGAAAGAGATCGGCTTCTTTTTTTCTTGTTGTGATGACTTGCTTGCCTGCTGAGCCGTCAGCTGTCGTTGTGAGGGCGAGATGAGCAGGGCTGCCACATCGTCGACGTCGCCGGCAGGCAGCAAAACCAATGTGGCGACGACAGCAGGCAATAGATCTATCGCACACCACTCCCATCATACACGCACACACTGGCTCGGATTTGGGGAACGAGTCCAACTGCTACGAGGAACCTTCTGAATGGACCAGGAAGACCGACGTCATGAACCATCGTCTTGGAATGATTGTTCAGAGTTGGCAACGCTTACAGTTGTTTATTTACTTGGCTCTCCTGTGTGGTCTCACCTTGTGAGGACTCCACGGACACCCGGTCCTTGTTCATCGTCTTCGAGGTCGTGTAGCCCATTCCGTCATGTCCACAGGAAAAGGTGACTTGCCTGACCGCAGCCCAGGTCGTTTCAGCTGCACCGGGACAGAATCCCAGTGACAGCGTTTCTTTTTTTTACTACATTCCTCATGACTGCCTTATGTACACGAAGGAGCCCCTCTCGTTGCAGGAAGCGGGCCCAACGTGATGGAGATCTTGCAGACGAAGCTGCAAGAAGAGGTGGAGTCGCTACAGTCTTTGCAGAAGCAGCAGACGAAGACTATGACAGCGAGACAGACTCTGGATTCCCAGTTAACTGAGAACCGGCTCGTCAAGGAGGAATTGGATTCGTTGGAGGAGGGTGCAGGCGTCTTCAAACTGGTGGGCCCGGCCCTGGTGCGCCAGGATCTCTCCGAAGCCCGACAGAATGTGGACAAGAGGATCGCGTACATCAGCGGGGAGCTGCGGCGCTACGAGGACCAGCTCAAGGAGCTGGAGACGAAGCAGGACGGACACCGAGAGAGTCTCCAGAATCTCCAGACGCAGATGCAAAAGTTAGCTCAGGCTTGAGCTGAAGCATCAGTACCTAATGGGAGTAAAAGAACAAGAAAGGACGCCAATGTCTCTCTACTCACATAGGAATTGTGGCTACCCAACTTACTTAAAATAAAAGAAACTTGTCACGTCTGCATCTTCCGCAGCCTCTTCCCGGACACAAACGTGAGCAGGTCCACTGACGGGTTGAGATTTGGTCATCCTTGTCATAGGCTCATGTTGTACCCACTTTTCTACAAGTTCGCAAGGCTGAATTGCAGCGAACCGCGGGCCCGAGGAGATGGCAGAGATTCATCTTCACAAGTGGACTGGAAACTAGAGACCCTTTAGGACCAGATCTAAGTCTTGTGGTCATTTCATGTCTTTTCAAAAATTTAGTACTGTAGACCAGTACGGACTACTACGGCAATAGCAAGACATTGGGGCGACCAAAGTGAGACATCATGTGAGTGTGAATGGCCATTGTGGCCTCAATAAGGTTGTTCAGTACGTTCCTTTTTAAAAACTCCTAACAGCGAACGAAATGACTGCAAAATGGGCAATGTTACACAAAACAGACAGAAATTCGCAAACTTTGAGGGTCTTCCAGATCGTACAGAAGAGGCCTATATTGACATGGCTCGTGTGCAGAAAACAGCACAAGCGATTCACCCAACGATGCATTGTCTTTAATATATTTTGCTTAGAAAAGTAGATAAATATTGTTGGACTGAGTTAAAAAAGTATCCAAGTTGCGAAGTTCTCACTCTGCAACTTGGATACTCCGTTAATTGAATCCAAAAACAATATTTACAGGGACAGGGTGACGCAGGGACAGGGTGATGTCTGCTTTGTCCCTTTCCACCGCTTTCGCCGCTGCCATCGATGACGGCACAATCGGGATCGGTCGAAGTTATACTGTGCCAGGAGCTACGACAGGGTTGCCAGGTTGGCACTTTCGACACCAATCTTGGCAGAACTTGAAACTTTCGAGATATCATTTGGGGACTCGTACTTAGTGCTTGGCATGACTTGAGTACATCAGGGACTTGTTCAGTTTACGCTGCTAAATACCCGCTGTTTGAGAGCAGCCTATTGAGTAAAATTGAGAATCTAGCATATTTCTCTATCCACAGTGTGGCAACGCTGTGTGGCATCTCCTTGGGCAGTTGTTTCGACACAAACAAAGCCAGTCCAGTTGAGGTTCCTGCCCGACGTTGGCGATCATGTCGGATTCTTCCCCCACCGCCGCCTCCGTGTCGGATCCGTCGCCATCCCTGGCGGATCGCATGGCCGAGCGCAAGAAGAAGTTGGCCGAACTCCACCGCAAGAGGACTGAGGCGGCAACGCTCAACCACAGGGAGGTCGTGCAAGAGGACAGGAGGAACAAGGAGCCTAAGAACATGGAGGCCAGGTGAGACCTCATCCACCATACCCTTGGACCGACGACGTCTTCGTCAGAGAAAAGTCCCCTGTCGTCACTGAGCAGTTTTGTGCTCAGAATGCCCCCAAAGTCCCACACCTAACTTTGTTGCCGCCTCCACTGGGCTGGGTGAGGTTGTTTAGAGACAAAAGGCAACTGGCAACCTCCGGGTGCACCGGAGCAACTCCACCAACTTCGCTGGATTGTCAACTTTGATATAACCCTGGCCGCTCTTTTGTAATTTTCCTAATAAAAGTATCTGTTCTTCGACCTCACCTAATTTGAGGTATTTATGCCATGTCCACATTGCAGAAAGCGTCGTGCCCAGTATCTCCTGCAAGAAGAAGAGGAGCGCGAGCGCTGCGAACGCGACGGAAAAGACTTCGAGCGCGAGAAGTTGCGCCGGGTGGGCGCTGACGAGGCCGACGCGGCCGACAAGAGGCGCCGGGGCAAGATCAATCCGGACCAGGGCTTCTCCTCCTTCGAGGCCGCCACGGCCAGGAAGTACAACTCGCTGGTTAAGCAGGTACGTTGACTGAAGAGTTGGCTGGAAGCTCCTTGTTCACTCCTTTCCACCCCCTTACAGATCAGGCCCGACATGACGAGGTACGCCGAGGCAAGGGAGCGCGCCGGTGACTCCTTCTACGCCACCTCCGGCAGTCTGGTGCACGGGACCCACACGGACCGCAAGCAAGCTATCGATAAAATGGCAGAGGACGTCCAGAAGCAGGTGGCGAAGCGGGAGAAGTTCTCGAGAAGGAGGGCCTTCGACGACGGTGCGGATATCGACTACATCAACGAGAGAAACATGAAGTTCAACAAGAAGTTGGAGAGGTTCTACGGAGGCTACACCAAGGACATCAAGGACAACTTGGAGAGAGGAACGGCGGTGTGAAATGCCTCCTCCCCCCTCCCTCACATATATCGTATATTCGTATTCCCCATTGTTTAAGAATGAAGAATAAAAAGTTGATAAAGTTTCATGATGTAACATTTCTTAATGTAGGATTATTATAGATCTGTTATGATTTATAAATTCATTTAAATTCTTATTAAAATTTAGTTGTGACTTAGTGATTTAGCTTATAACTCATCTCTCTTTGGCACTTTTGGTGGGTTCCAGAAGGAACCCGGGAAGGAAGGAGAAAGAGAAAAGACTTTTTCAGTTGAAGACACTTTCTCTGATGGGGAAGAAAAGAAAATTGCGCAGAAATGAAAGCATTTTTCCAGTATGATTGGCTTTAAGGGCAGCTTTTGTACTTAAAACATGGTTCTTTTGTGTGGTTTTTTTCAATTTACTATTGCCAAAATCTGTGCGAAATTTGCTGCTGTCGAAAAAGTCCGAATGAGTATTGACACGGGTGTTTCTTTCTTTTCAAAGAATCTCAGGGTCTCTCTGAATGGCTCTGCATCAGTGGGGTGATGAATTTGCAAAGCAAACTTGCTCTTGACACATCATGGGTGGGTGGGAGGGTGGCTGGAGCACACAGTTGCTTCCCGACTGGCACCTCGAGCCCAAGGGCTAACATTGTCATGGCGTTCGGGGTGGGACGGGACAGATATGGCATACATATTACATCAATACTGTTGTGCATAATCCTGGATGATCCCTAAGAAGCAAGAGCAAGATGGCGGGTATTAGATTGCACATTTTGGTACAGACTTTTTTCTCGAATCGTGAACAAGGCGTTTTTCGTCTACATAAGTCGCACACAATTCTGAAGGAATACTGGATATCGTTCACACAGACTTGCATATTCTTAGGATACTTGAAGCAAGTTGACCAGTTGCATCTCACACACTCACTCGCAGAATCAATCACTCTCCCATGCTACAGGGAACTCAAAAAATAGTTGCTCTTCGACATTTACATGCTGCGTTTAGCGATGCACCGCGCTCAAGTCCACGTCCACGAGGGACACAGGGGGGATGGGGGCCATCTCTACAGCCCAGCTTGCGTATCTTTGTAATGCCAGTGCCAATAATTCCTGTCCTTATCATCATCTTGAGTAAGTCATTTGGCATGAGATCAGGTCCTAAGGGGGGCGGGGGGGGGGGGGGACAGCGTCAGCATTTAAAAAATTATGGACAACTCCTGGGTGGAGGGGGACAAGAAGTAGGGGTTGGTGTTGGCCACCACGGACCCCACGACACATGTTTGGCTGGGGTCCCCCCTTCCCACAGTTTAGCAGTGCACAAATCTTTTTACCAGCCACAAATCCATTCTTCTGACAAAGGGCTTCTTTTGGCATTCACTTACTCATTGTTCCTCCCAGCTTTTCCCTCAATTCATCTGACATCTGGCTGAACGCAGCGTTTTTGGGTCGCAACAGCTTTTGGGTGCATCACAAAGAAGTGGTAAAAAATGAACAGATATAAACGTTTGATCTGAAAGACAAGTACAAATTCACAAAAGTTACTTTTTAACTGAAGAATCTTCTCAAGGTCGGACCTTTTTCTTGCTACAGAATCCAGGGAAGTCGTTTCACAGCCACCCCAGAAAACAGGGTTACTTTTTTCAACTTGGCCCTTCAATAAGCAGGAGATAAATACAGTCCGAAATACATTGCTGGATCGAATAATAACATGGCGAACTTGCACTTTGCACTGTCTCATCTTACTTTGTAGATACTACTAAGTTCATGGCGTCGACATCACAAACAGTTGAGGCATTAAAATGTCCCCTTTTTTGGTGATCGCCGGAAGAATCTTGAGGATTTTTGGGACAGAAAAACTACAAAATGGTCTTGGTTACCAGCTCAAAGAGAGGTAAATTTAAAGGCTGGACAGAGAAGGAAGCAGCAAGAAAAGTTGGGTCGAATTCGTACAGGGGGATTTGGGGGAGGGGGAACTAGAGTTGCATCACAATCGGATAAGTTGTAAGCAAAATCCAGGGGGAAGAGACTACGATAGAGGAGGTCTTTGATTCTTCATGCTGGTCTTGATCGTCAGTCAGGCCTGCACCTTCAGCAAGAACTTGAGGTGTTGGCTGGCGGAGTCAGAAGCTTCGAGCGGTTGGCGGTGGGAGTCGTCATCATCCAGACTCTCTTGTTGTCTCCTCATCGAGTTCACCAGGTCCTCGAAGCCGCTGCTCTTGGGCCTGCAGGCGGCCCCCATCCAGGCGGTGGGGGGCCGGGGCAGCGACTCGGGAGTCGGAGGCTCGTAGCACTTCGAGGCGGCGAATGAAGAGGGGGAACCGCGGCTGCCCGCTGCCGATGGCGGCGTCCGGCGACCGCGAGGAGTCTTGGCAGAGACTTGATGCTGTTGCTGCTGCTGAGGCTGCTGCTGTGGGCTACCACCGCCTCCGCCTCGGTCGTCCGTCTCACGATGACGAGGTTGCTTCTGCTGGGGCTGTTGCGGCTGGCGCGACTTCTGTTGCTCTTTGTGCTGCTGCGGCCGCTGCCTGGCGGAGCGTATCTTGCGGCCACCCGCCGCCGCCGCCGCAGCGGCTGCGGCGGCGGCGGCTGTGTCCGCCTTGTTCTGTTTCTGCGGCGACGCGACCATCGCGACGACTCAAGATGGCGGCTGGAGAGCGGACTTGAATTCACTCTCAAATTTGACGGTGACGAAGGCGTCCTCGGCCTTTAACAAGAATTCTCGGAGCGCGCAGAAGTCGAGAGTGGCGCTCTGGTGCTGGCTTTCCGTCTTCTGCCTCTTCTTTGGGCCTATGATCGACGCAGTTTGCGGAGTAGTCCTCGAACGCGTCCGACTCGGGGCAGAATTGACTCTCGACGGAAGGAGACAAAGGAGAGGCGAGCTTGAACTGCAGCCAGGCCAGCCGGGCCAGCCCGTGGACGACAGACAAAGGAGGAATGAAAGAAATGAAAGTGGCCGACGAGGCCGGCTTCGGCGGGAGGCAGCAGGAGGAACACGAACTCAACGACGCAAAAAGGCAGGAGGAGCGTTGCGTACGCGCAAACGGACGCAAAGATGGCGTCCAAGGATCACGCCACCTCGTCACAGCTAAGTGTCCAACACTGACAGCGACAAGACCAGAAAGAGGGATGACATCACCCACTCCGCTGCGCAGCTGCGCACACGCCAGTCCAAAGTCCTCCCCGTTGATGGACTTGTCCAAGAAACGCACGGCGACTCTTTGTCCAGTGCACTTTTCCCTTGTTTTTCCGGAAAAATGCGCGGGGACAAGAAAAAAATATTGTGGAATCGTGTTGTCCCTTTTCGTTAGGTACTTGAGTGCTTCCAAAGTACGGCTGAACTCCGGGTTGCTGGGGACAACGCACAAGCCGATTGTGCCAACCTGTACGTTGTTGGTCTCGCTGCAGTCGACGCAACTTGTTTTTGCGCATCCCTTCAGGTTTGCGAGTCAAGGGCAAAGAAACCCCTGATGCTTTTTTCCGGCAAGAAAAACACAAAAAGCGTCCTCTGAGACGCTGCAGCCGGTTATAACAGGTTCGGAGATTGGACTTGTGGACCACAGGAAGATTTCTCAGCCTCCGTTCAGAAGTAGGAGAAGGGGGGCGTGTTGTCATGACGTAACGAGGAGTTCACGTTCTTGGCGTACTTGCTCTTGCTCACGCAGAGGGGCAAGGTAAACAAAGTCAGGTCCGTCTGCAGCACGTGTCCTGCACGTTCGTCGCCCGTCCGTCCTTCCCTTCCCTCCCCGTGGGTGGCAAGGACACCAACTTGATCATTTGGTCCGTGTGGGCACACCACAAGATCAAGTCAGGCGATTTAAGCAAAAAATATCTAGCTAGAGCAGCAGCATCTGGAAATATAATGTTATTAAAAAAAACACTGTACAGTGGGTCTGCCCTATGTGTATTCATACAGTCACAATGACCATGTCTATGACAACAACATCACTGTGATGGTGACGACATTGAAGACACATGTCAAGGAACCTAAAGTTGGCCAGAGTCGGCAAGGAAGTCATAATTACTTAACTTTTAGTAAATAGGACTCTACGTCTGGGTCGCAAAGTACAATTGTCGATTTATTAACATTTGTCATTTTGTTTGTTTACTCTTTGTTGGTGGGCATTGGTGGCTCTATGAGTGAGAGGAACCAATGGCGAGTAGCTTTAGCATGGATGGAGCTTGGTCACCTCGTGCTGGTTGGAGTTGGGCTTGTCCGAGTCCTCGATGATTGTGCCCCATCAGAGCAGAGTTTCCGTTCTTGCTCTGGTCTGTGTTTTGCTTGATTGCCTCTCTTGACAAATGACTTCTTTTTCATATCGAATAACAGAAGAAAAACTTGGCCAACTTTGCAATCTCAAATTTGCAAGAAATTTACCAGTTGCAAAGGACCAAATTTTGGTCACAAGCATCAGTCCAAACGCGCTGAAATTGCAAAAGTTTGCAAGGTGTGGCAGCTTTTTTGCAATGGTCGGTCGACAAAATCAGTTGAGTTCAAAAGTTATTGATTCTCCTAGTGATGACTGTAGTGAAAGTTATTGATTTAACTACTCAGGCGGTTCTTATGACCATGGTTCTCATATCCAGTGCTCATCTTTCTTTTAGTATTAACCACAGTGTGGTCTGAATTAAAACAGTTCTTCTTCCATGACAATGGATGCATTCTTACATACATAAACAAATTGTATAACGCAATATGTGTACAAACTTACGTCATGACCTATCAATCCATGCTGACTTTGACATCGTACATCGACATGAGGAGGAATCAACAAACAGTCCATCCACATGTTTGTGCACGAATACAACCCCAGGTCTGTCCACGTTTTCCGTGGCGTCAGGAACGCCCGCTGCGTACTATGTGCAGTGCAACAAGATCTTCGTCGTCGTCATCGCCACAATCGTCAACGACAAACCCGTTCTCGCCGAGAACGCACGAGAGGCCGCTGGAACTGGCGTTGGTAAACACGCATGCGTCCTATAAAAGCCACCAAGCCCAGAGCAGACGTCAGACAATTGCAACAAACACTCCAGCTCAACAGCTACTACAGTAAATCTTAGTAACAACAACTCTGACAAGATGCCGATCGTGTCTGACTTGAGATTCGAGGAGAGGACTCCGACCATGTAAGTAGAGCAAGACGTTGTTCGTGGCTGTGACGTTGGACGTCGTCTGCATAATCCTTTGTCTCCCGCAGCCTCCAATACTCTGTGCGAGAGCCTCGCTACAAGCAGCAGCCTCCGTGCGAGGTCATCTCGGGCTCATGGTTCACGTTGCCCCCCTGCGTGCAGGACTGGACCAGGGGGAAGATCGAGCTCTGCTTGCCCAAGGCCCTACACATTATGACGGGCTCTGAGAAAGAGGACGCGGAGCTGAAGGAAGGTCTGGTCCAGGCTGGTGTTCTCACACCCTTGCCCAAGTATGACAACTGCTACTTGGCCCGCACCGACCCCAAGGATGTGGCCAGAGTCGAGTCCAGGACCTTTATCAGTACTCCGACCAAGGAAGAGACCATCCCGACCGCTGCCGAGGGCGTCAAAGGCTGTCTCGGCAACTGGATTTCTCCCGAGGACCTCGATAGCAAAGTTGACAACCTCTTCCCTGGTTGTATGAAAGGTGCGACCTAAGATTCTTATGGAGCTTCTTGCAGTTGACACATTAGAACCTTCGATGGAGTGATATATTCCTAGCTGTATTAGTCATTGAACTGTATATATCATTGTCTTTCGTATCCTTGCAGGTCGCACCATGTACCTCATTCCATTCAGCATGGGCCCCATCGGCGGTCCCCTGTCCAAGAATGGCATTGAGTTGACCGATTCCCCCTACGTCGCTGTCAGCATGAGGGTGATGACAAGGGTGAGCACCAATGTGCTCAACTGCGTCAGGAGGGACGGCAGCTTCGTCAAGTGCCTCCACTCCGTGGGCAGGCCTCTAGCTGTGGGAGAAGAGGACGTCGTCTGGCCCTGCAACCCCTCGCAAACAATAATAGCTCACAAGCCTTATACTGCTGAAATCATCTCTTTTGGATCCGGATATGGAGGAAACTCACTGCTGGGCAAGAAGTGCTTTGCCCTGAGAATTGGTTCAGCATTAGCTCAGCAACAGGGCTGGCTGGCGGAACACATGTTGATCATGGGCTTGGAGAGACCTGGTTCAACAGAGAGGAAGTACATTTGTGCAGCCTTCCCTTCAGCCTGCGGCAAAACCAATCTTGCCATGCTCAATCCAGCTCTGGAGGGATACAAGGTGACCTGTGTTGGAGATGACATTGCCTGGCTCCGTTTTGATGAGGAGGGCAGTCTCAGAGCCATCAACCCAGAAAATGGTTTCTTTGGAGTGGCTCCTGGAACGAGCAGAGACAGCAATCCAGTGGCCATGGACAGCATTTTCAAGAACACAGTCTTCACCAATGTTGCCCTCACTGATGATGGAGGCGTTTGGTGGGAGGGAATGACTAAGGAAGAGCCTGCACATCTCGTCGACTGGACTGGGAAGGACTGGACTCCTGGCTGTGGAAGAAAGGCAGCTCATCCCAACTCAAGATTCTGTTCACCAGCTGAAAATTGCCCGATTCTTGACGATAACTGGGAGGACCCAAAGGGAGTAAAGATTGATGCCATTCTTTTTGGAGGCAGGAGGCCTGAGGGAGTTCCTCTGGTGACAGAATCCCGTAGCTGGAAACATGGTGTCTTCATGGGTGCGGCCTTGAAGTCCGAGGCTACCGCCGCTGCTGAGCACAAGGGCAAGGTGGTGATGCACGATCCCTTCTCAATGAGGCCTTTCTTCGGTTACAACTTTGGCCACTACCTCCAGCACTGGCTCGACCTGGGCGAGCAGCACGAGGGCACCCTGCCCCACATCTTCATGGTCAACTGGTTCAGGAAGGCCGCCACCGGTGGCTTCCTTTGGCCAGGCTTTGGAGAGAACGTCAGGGTGCTCGACTGGATCTTGAGAAGATGTGACGGCGAGGACGTTGCTGTCGACTCACCGGTTGGTCTCGTGCCACGCCAGTCGACTCTCAACGTAGACGGACTCGGAGACCTACAGCTCGACGAAATCTTCTCCACACCCAAGGACTTCTGGTTGGAGGAGGTCCGGGAGGTGCGGCAGTACTTCAACGACCAGGTGGGAGACAGCATACCCAAAGAGATCATGACTGAGTTGGACGCACTCAGAGACAGACTGCTCAATCATTAGCAATGTTTAATGTCAGTTAACGCGCAACGACCAGTATATGCGTACATAAGGTAGCATCATTGCATCGTGTGGGTATATTGTCAAGACTTATACAATGTGTACATAGATATGTTTCATATACACGCCATGCTGAACAGCAATAAAGAACACATTTAAGAAAATACTGTATATCTGGTCTCTACAGCCTACCTGTAAAAGAGCTACCGCAATAGCGAGCGGGGGTAATAAGTAATGAGAGTTGTTAAAACCGAGCAAACAGAGGCCGCTATTCAGTTCTCTCTACAAAGTGACTCACAAGTTCACAATGCGAGCACATTTCGAAGTGATTTTGGCATCAATGGAGAGAGAAATTTGATGCAGTCAATGTCTGTGAGTCAGAATTGGATGAAAAAGCACGTGCTCATTAGAGAAGAAGCAGAGAACAAAGACCAGAGGACAATCCAGAGGTCGTGGATTCAGTCAGGTTGCAAATAAAGGGGGAATCAGTTACTGTGCACAAGGCTTTCTGTAATGGTGACGACCTTCCGGGCTCATGCAGCTCTCCAATGACAGCCCTGAAATGACGCATTTATATTCAAGATTACTTTGTGAAATCACATTTAAGCAATGCTGGAGTAAATCACTGAAGGAAGTTCGAACAAGTGAAGTTTTGAGTGTCTACGTCAGACCGAAAACATTTTTTTTCCACGAATAAGAAATGCATAAGCTGTCTGAAAAGGGACGATGGAAAGACTTTCCAGATCAATATCATATTTCAGTTTTGAAAGGTGTTGAGTTTAGTTTTAGCGCTGTTCGCCGGCGCATTGAAAATTAATCTTTACTGATCGCAATGATTGTGTACAGAATGGAAATGAATGAAGTGTCTATCAGAATGGATGAGTGCACCTGTAACTTGGGACCACAGGGAAATGGCTGACTGAACCTAACTAGACCCAACCAAAGTGTTCTGCCAGGTCTTACTTACCTGGTTTCAGCCAGGCCTGACTTGCCTCAGCACAGCTTAACCGTCCATTCTGAGCATCTGCAGATATTTTCGGGGTCCACATTAAAAGTCTGACTGTGCGATAAGATTGTCCTCATTGGCACTTAACTGAAACACTCCAAAAGGTGTTCAGTATTTCTTTTGAGAGGCTACAAGTTTTTGAGAGGCTACAAAGAGGCTACTGCAGCAACAATGTTGACAACAGCGGCAGCAGCAATAACAGCCACGACGAGTGGCAGATTTGCAGCGGCCATTGCAGATTTCCTGTTTTCCTTTAATGTTTCTGCTTACTGGTTCTTAATAATGGACACCTCATGACACTGGAGGAAAGACACGTTTCTCGGAGATTTTTATAGTCGACTTAAAAAATTTCTCAAACGTTCATTTAGCCCAATGGGCAAAATGTATCAAAATTTGTGTTTTTATAAACCATAGAAGGCCTTTTGTTACTTAAAATTCCGATCTCTTCCGACGAGTGAACACACAGGAACTGGTGCAGGCGGTTTCTCACTCTCGTGGACAACATCAATGCAAGTCAATGTGGAACGGGAGGGTCAAAGGCTCCGACAGCCAGAAACTTGAGTCGAGCTCGCTGCACAGTGCAAGAAGCTGACAGACAGAAGATCTGTAACTGGGTGGTACAGGAGGGATTTCCCTGAAGGTGTGACAGCATTTTGTTCTTGTTGTATGATCATAAGTTGTAATGATGCTTCAAGCGCTTGAATTGTGCCTCTTGAATGGTGACTGCCAGGAAGGTCTCTTCCATCATCCAGCTTGGACATGATCATCCAGAGGCTCCCAGCATTGCCTGAGCCAACGGAGCTGAGGCCCATGGTGTGGTTGCCAACGGAGCTGAGGCCCGTGGTATGGCTGCCAACGGAGCTGAGGCCCGTGGTGTGGCTGCCCACGAAGGAACTGAAGCCAAAGTACATGCAAAAATGTCTACGTCTTTGGATTGAGACACTTTTTCAGACAATCCCCAGAACTTGTTAGAAAAGAGAATACAAATGATGAATTTGTATGAAACTATTAACAGTCCTGCTCGAACCACGTGAACACCACGTAGTGAGCCAGGGAGTGTATGTTAAAGCAGACTGTCTAGGTCGTTATTCCGCGGCGTCGTCAAGCTGCTTTAGAGTTAGTAACGAGAGAACTCGTTTTGTATCACAGTACATTGAACGAGTCCCAGGACCGAACCTGTTGCGCGCCACATCACGCCGGGGAGCTCGTCAGAAGAGACACTTGCTGCAAGTGTAGCCTCTTGGGCGACTTTGCGCCAGAGGGGTCCTTTTTCACCAATTTGCTCCTGCCCGCACGCAGCGGACAAGGGCGGCCCTAAACTGGGCGCCGCCGGGTGGCTGGCGGACAAGCGGCCGGCGCCGGAGGTGTGACAAGCAAGACTAAAGCAAGGCACTTTCGCTGACTTGTTTCTGGCTCCGTCTATATAGGTCGAGGAGTTATTTTGTAGGCGTGCCTGCCCCGCTGGACCTTGACTCCCTCATTCTCGTCGCCCACTCCTTGAGGAACAGACGGAGGTTTCTTCATCATGGCCCATCGCTAGTAAGTTAAAGAATGAAAGAAACACCAACTTAAGGCTTTCGAGGGATCCATACGTTGCATGATTTCAGCCCACCATGTCCAGTCGTGTCTGGAGATTGGTCCATCGTGCCGCCATCTGTCCAGGATTGGGCATGGGATAAGATAGATATGTGCAAGCCTGATGGGCTGCATATTCTCAATGGCACTGACAAGGAGGATGCCAAGCTGAAGGCAAATCTCGTGGCCTCAGGCACCATCACTCCTCTGACCAAATACGAGGGCTGCTACCTTGCCCGGACTGATCCCAAGGATGTGGCCAGGGTGGAGTCAAAGACGTTCATCTGCACTCCGAACGAGAGAGAGACTGTGCCTCATCATGCTGAAGGGGTCAAGGGAATGCTGGGAAATTGGATCTCTCCCAAGGACCTGGATGCTAAAATCCAAAAGCTCTTCCCTGGATGTATGAAAGGTAGGCATCAATTGTGCAGTGCAAGGAGCGTCCTTGATGTGACAGATCTCTTTTTCTGTAGGTCGCATCATGTACTTGATCCCGTACAGCATGGGCCCAATAAATGGCCCATTCTCGAAGTACGGCATCGAGCTGACTGACTCTGCCTATGTGGCCATCTGCATGAGAATCATGACTCGAGTTGGAACTGGCGCTCTTCATGCTATTAGGAAGGATGGGAATTTTGTTAAGTGCTTGCACTCTGTTGGCAGGCCTCTCCAGGAAGGGCAGAAGGATGCACAATGGCCTTGTAATCCTGAAGATACCATGATTTCCCACAAAACTCATGAGCATGAAATCATTTCCTTTGGATCTGGATATGGAGGAAACTCACTGCTGGGGAAGAAGTGCTTCTCCTTGAGAATTGGATCTGTTCTGGCTCATGAAGAAGGCTGGCTGGCAGAGCACATGCTCATTATGGGACTGGAGAGACCAGGGTCTTCCAAGAGGAAGTATATCTGTGCTGCCTTTCCATCAGCTTGTGGAAAGACAAACTTGGCCATGCTGAATCCTTCCCTGGAAGGTTATAAGGTTACTTGTGTTGGAGATGACATTGCTTGGCTTCACTTCGACAAGAAGGGCGACCTTAGGGCTATTAACCCTGAACATGGTTTCTTTGGTGTATCTCCTGGAACAAGCTATGACAGCAATCCTGTTGCTATGGAGACCATCTTCAGCAACACAATCTTTACCAATGTTGCCCTCACTGATGATGGAGGCGTTTGGTGGGAGGGAATGACTAAGGAAGAGCCTGCACACCTCATCGACTGGACTGGGCTGGATTGGACTCCTGGCTGTGGAAGAAAGGCAGCTCATCCCAACTCAAGATTCTGTGCACCTTTTGACAACTGTCCTATTGCCGATGACATAAGAGATGACCCCAATGGAGTAAAGATAGAGGCCATTCTTTTTGGGGGTAGAAGACCTGAAGGCGTCCCCCTTGTTGTAGAATCCTTTGACTGGAAGCATGGCGTGTTCCTCGGTGCAAGCCTGAAATCTGAGGCAACTGCTGCTGCCGAGCACAAGGCCAAGGTTGTCATGCACGACCCTTTCTCCATGAGGCCTTTCTTTGGCTACAACTTCGGCTATTACCTCCAACACTGGCTGGACCTTGGCAAAAATCATGCCAAGACTGTGCCACGTATTTTCATGGTCAACTGGTTCCGCAGGAGCCAGAAGCACGATGGCACCGAAGGCGGCTTCCTCTGGCCCGGCTTCAGGGAGAACGTCCGTGTCCTGGACTGGGTGTTCCGTCGCTGTGACGACGAACCGGACATAGCGGTGAACTCGCCCGTGGGCATCCTGCCGAAGCACGACGCCATGAACTTGGTGGGTCTCGAGGATCACTGGGACGAGCTGTTCTCGACCCCCAAGGACTTCTGGGACGCCGAGGTGAAGGAGTTGGAGGATTATTTCAACAACCAAGTTGGCGACAGCCTCCCGAAGGAGATCACAGCTCAGTTGAAAGCCCTGAGCGATCGATTTGCTAAACTGTAGTGACGATTTCAGCAGCTCTGCCCTGATGTGACACTGCAGATAGCTTGAGTATCTTCACTTAAAATGTATGAATAAAAACATTGTTGCTGAGAGCTGCTCGTTCTTCCTAGTGTAGCAGAACTGACACACATTATCGGGGTCATGTTTATATCATCGTTACATATGACACTTAACACACGACACCGTCGTGAACGCGCAGATACAAAAAGATTTTGCATGTTAATCAACTTCACTTTAAGGCGGATCTTCTCGCGTATAAGTACGGACTACACAGTAGTAGCGGACACAAGGACGTACACATGATCGTCGCAGCGCACGTTGTTGGGGTTTTTGGGAGGGGACGTGTGTACGTGTGTATTCAGTACGTAAGAAAAATAGGAATTGCTCTCTCTTAATGACTCGAGATTGCTGTTTTGCTCTTAATAGTACAGTACGTGTCAACATACGTACTCCATCTATAGGTCGTGTGGCCAAGAGTGCATTGATACAGCGTCTAGATAAATACAGGGTGGGAGTTCTTCTAGCGGGTGCCTTAACTTTTTCTATCGCTGCTTGTGTTTGTACTGCTGCATAAGTTACTCCTTTTGGTCGTCGTTCTTCCTCCCCACGAAGAGGTAAGTGGTCATCATGTCCTTACCCTTGACGAAGATGGAACCCCTCTTCTCAAAGCTGAACCACTCGCTGAGAGCGTTCATGGCGCGATCAGTCACTTGGATGCGACTGTCCACGCCTGTGCTCTCCATCCTGGAAGAAAGAATAGTCAAGGTCGTGGACATCGTCACCGATCAATTCATGTTCAAAGAGTCCAATGTTACTCTCCTTGGGCAAGAAGGCTTGATATTGGTGCAGAGAAAGATCAGTTACATCGATATTCGGAAGAACTTATTCGATATTCCAGTCATAACGTGTGTGTGTGGGGGGGGGGGGGAGTACCTGCTGGCTATATTAACTGCGTCGCCCCAGATGTCGTAATAGAGCTTGGTGGTGCCGATGACGCCTGCCGTTACATCGCCATAGTTATATCCAATCCTGAGGATGAGGTCGAACTCGATGAGGGATTGGTTGAAGTCTCCAACGGATCTCTGCAGCTCCAGTACGAACTCCATGAGCTCTCGGAGATGCTGATTGGGATGGGCGTTTTCCCGGCGCATGGACATATTCACGCCGGAAGCGGCCATGAACGTCGACCCGATGGTCTTGATTTTCTCCACGTTGCGAAATTCTGGACGGTCAAGCACCTGTGGTGTGGAAATGAAGTCTTGAACAAGTTTGTCATACGAGGCAGCTCATACGAAGGCTGACGAGGAGGGATGGCAAAAACCGGCCTTCTGTAGTTTGTGCACAATGATGATTCAGTGCTATAAAATGTACAATTTCCCTCAGCCTGCACGATTTATGCAAGTTTGAGTATTTAGTCCACATTTCCCAAAGAGTTGCCACTTCCTGGCAAAGGAATCCTTGACCTGGAGCTTATGTATTTCGATGCTGGTTATGCTGCACCAGGTTGATTGCGTTGCCACTCCAAAGGTCATGGCAGTTACACGGGATGGTCAAGCTGCCAGGTGCACTGGGAGCAGTCAAGTCTGAGACTGCTGATGTCTTCCCTCGGACCCTGATTCAAGCCTGGGCAGGGACTTTCCACTCTCTTTTCTCACATCCACCTCTCTTGAAATGGATGGCAAAGTCATGACAAGACTTGTTCTGACAGCAGAAGGGATCCTTTCAAAGAACAGCTGCTGACACTGACATGGCCAACCTTGGTGGGCATGGAAATGTAGTCAGAAGTCACTGAGAGCGAAGTGAAACAGAGTACACTTATTTAAAAGATAATGCAATGAGTAAGTGTTTGCCATGCTGAATCACCTCTTTGTCATTGGGATCGGCCTGGCTGTTCTGTTTAACAGTCATCATCACCTTCAGCGGACACAGTTGCTTGCGTACATATGTCATGGTGCTATACATATGTTACATCTGGTGCTTCTTGTGCACACTGAGAGGGTGTGGCCATTCAACTTGGGATGTTATTTAGAAGTTTTTAACTTTTGATGTCTTTAAAAATGAATTCTCATGCAAAGGGGGAGTTTATTCAAGGTTAT
>JAAUXU010027843.1_pt1 | contig 21558 bp, 22 predicted proteins | sample 7278151 | NCBI WGS metagenome assembly JAAUXU01 (sample SAMN14350113, study PRJNA611818) | marine sediment metagenome | isolation source: surface marine sediment (1.8m) | place: French Polynesia: Moorea | collected 2018-08 | reverse complement strand
TCCTGATTGGAATCAAAAGAATTTTCAGAAGTTGACCTGTCATTCTTATTTTCTGCAGACATTTAGCCGGTGCCATCCAAGCTGAGATAAAGCCTCGTGGAAGTGTAAACGAACTTTTGGGCATCCCTGTAAAAAAGTAGGTGCGCTTGCACTACAAAGGCCAGAATATACCAGGACGTATCCAGCCCGCTCGGTGACGAAGATCATTTTGGTGTCGGAGATGGCGTAGCTGCCTACGCGGAGAAGGCACCGGTGGCGGTCAAAGGGGAAGTACGACAAGTCGACTGGACAACGCACGGCAATCTCGACTGCCTGTAGAAAGGGGTCATCAAGAGTCACGACACCCGCGCGAAAGTAACCATAGCAAACCATAGAGTAGAGCACTGTTCCGTCCGTGGAGATCCAAAGTGCGTCTAGCTTGTTCAGCACTTCTGCAACCTTGTAGCTCTTAAGTCCGTAGATGAAGAGGTCTGGAGTCCACAAGTACTTCACCAGCTCGGTGTCCTGCTTCACCTGAAACGTCATGCCATGCCGTGATCTTCGTGTCAATGTACAATCTCTACCTACGTACGTACGAAGTGTTCTTCTCACACGACAGCGGTACTTGCCCTATGCATGTATCATTTGGGTCTACCAAGTTTGCAGGGCGTAATTCGTTTATAACTTGTAGACCACCTGGCAGACCATTACAGGGCACTGCGTGCATTATGTACTTACCCTGACTTGCGGATTGTTCCGATAATCGACCCCAGGAGCCACGGCGTCCCTGCCGTACCCACGTCTGCGCACGATGCCTTCATCGCGCCACTCGAGGTTGAGGTAGCCCGAGAACGCCAGCATGGACATGGGATCCTCATTCGCGCCAGCATTCTCAGGCACAACAAATTCGTCTACGTCCATAGTGACCGCAATTCTGGTAAGACCATAACGCTTGGGACGCGCGGTCAGGTCGTATGAGGCGGGCAGACAGAGCAGCTGGTCGGCGACGGCGGCGGGCGAGTCACCGCACGTGAAGTTCTTGGTGGCGACCAGCGCCACCGCGTCCAGTATCGCCAGCGAGAGCAGCAATTTCTGCAACATGCTGTTTTGGGGTGCCAAATGCCCAGTGTTGACTCTTCGTGGTCTCCCCTGTGAATGTAGATTGGGACAACGACAATGTGCTCAAGCCCAGTCCTCTTCACGGAGGAGGCGAAGCGTGGCTGGGCTGGAAAGACGAGCAGCCTATTGTTGACTTTGGAATAACAATTCTTCGAAGGAGATTTTGTGCCTAGTCACATCAACTTGATGGAGTTCGACGCACTCAATATTTGCCCACTCATTATACATACATTAGATACATGCAGACATGTTATTACACCCCTGACAAGTAGGACGACATGAGCACGAACATCACGGAGAGCAGCACATCTCGAGTTCGGAAAGCGCTCCCCTGCCCGTCCCTCCAGAACAGGTTCTGCGTGGCGACGCTGAACGTTTGAGCACTAGTGAGGGGACTGAGGAGTACGGAGTAATTGAGGCTGCACAATTTTTCAATTTTCGTTAGCTTTCAAGTTCCTCCCATCTTCGCGGTGTCCTTCGTCACAAGTGTCCCCACGTCGAGCGTCCCAACGGAGTCCGCCATTGGCTGGCAAAGTGTCTCTCTCGGCGGCACTGATGGAATTCTCCGCTCCCTGACAACAGCCTAAGCTCTGAGGTCCCCCAGTACGAAATGTCAAGAAATTGAGGTTTCAACTTTTCCCTTCTATGCAGGCAAGTACCTTCTGCCTATGCTGTGGAGGACATCTGATGGCACAATCTGTCAGTAGGTACTCGTTGGTGCCGTCCTCGTCCCTTTCGAATGCTTCGAACAGCAGTGCTGTGGATGAAAATGAGAGAGTTTGAGGAGCTCTGGGGACCCGACATCACTTCCTTGACATACTGTAGTACAGGTCGACGAAGTAGTATAAGCTGCCTGCTCGCTGCGCACTCGACTAAGTCGTCTGCACGTCGGATATGCTTGCCAAATTCAAAAATTTGTGAGGCCACGCGCTTCCCCATTTTTTTCATTGAGGGGAAGGAAGGAGGAACAGTTCAGAGCGCAGGAGCGATGATTGGGGCTGCCAAAAAAAAAAATTCTGATAATATTAAAAAAAAGGGGGAAATGCGCCAGAATGAGCAATGCAATGCTGCGTACGGAGGTCCATTTGAGTCAGACTGTCAGGGACCAATCGAATTAGGACGACGATAGACTGCAGCATAACAGATCATGCTGGTCTGAGTAACCTTTGTACTTTCTTGTCGCTCTAGTGAAGATATAGAGTTCCAAAGAGTACAAAGAAACATGGTACCTAGAGTGGAGACTCGCGACAACAACATGTCCGACTACAATATTTATGCTTAGGACAGGACCACGCTGTTATTTGGAGATCCCGACGGCCTCCACAGCACGTGTGCGTCCTACGGAGGCCATCTCTGTCGTACTATGAACGAACGCATCCGCACAGACTCGTGCACAGGCCGGTGGAAAGCGAGGACCCCTTAAAGTCGACAACCACTTGGTTCTACTCTGGGAGGAAGACGCAAGCACACAAGAACATATACGTAAGCTACACTGACGTAGGCCTCCGTAACGTTATACGTACTAGTACAGACGATTGCTCTCAACGTAGCAAAGCAAATAAAGTGATCTCTTCAGACTCAGCAGTGCCAAAGGTTCTTCCACTTCTGAACGATTATGCGTAGCATAAGCATTGGTCGAGCATGGTTGAACAGTCTTTCTCCTGGCACATGAAGAGCGCAAGACAAACAAAGAAGTTTGCAGTCACCAAAGCTCAAACAGTTGGGAGAATTATCCCATGTGTATGTACAGTTTTACTGCATACACTCCTTGGTGCACACACGGACGATTGTTTGACTGTCCGTGCAAGAGATCTGAGCAAATCTTGACCTTCTCAACCGTCAAAATATCTTCTTGTCTTTGCAAAAGTTACATCCCCAGTGATGAATTGATCTTTCATGTTAGATTCTCTGAGCAGCGAAGGAAAATAATGTGTGATTCCTCTGAAAATCACGTCTCTAAGCAGGAAACAGAATGCAGAATGAACCAAAAGTGGTCTCTAGCTCCAAATATTCAATGGACCCTCCAGTTCGGGCCGAGCCGAATTACAAGTGTAAGCAATGGGGGTTCCGCTGGGCTTAAGTTCAGCTTTAGTAGCGTTTAAAGCTCGATTTGGCTCGGTTCGTCTAAGGCTCAACAAAAACTCGTTTTATGGGTGTTGTAATCATAAGTGTAGTAATGAAAAAGTGAAGTTCGTTTAAGGTCTGGTAAATAGCTCACTTAAAGGGTCGTACAAGATTTGTTAGTTTCTCAAGTGCTGTAAACTTCGGGAAGCTATTGACAAAGAAGAGGGAGACGAGCATGGATATTTCTCGAGCAGTCAAGCTCAATGAATTTGTCTAAGAGTGGCCAACTTTCTTGCATGAATTCTTCTCCAAACCTTCAACAAGCGTTAGCTCGAGCCTTTTTGTCGAGCATTAAAAGAGCTGAGCCCAAGTCGACCCCCCACCATTTGGGCTTTGCTCGAACTTTTGGCTTCTAAACCCATGCCAACTGTCTTGTCCATGAGTGGCACAGTCGGCATTTTGGAGAGAAAAGACCCTGTTTTAATGTAAGTCACATATTTTTCGGCTCCTGAGCACATTGAAACGAAATGTGACGATTGCACGCGGAGTATTCCTTCAGTACATCAAGAGACGCTGATCGGTCTACCTGTACTGGTACAAAGCAAGTTTCTTTCTGTTGCTCTCTACTGTGACTCTGGATACGTTCTTGCTTGTAACACTTGTAGGTGCAGGTAGACGCAGGCCCGGGCACATGTGTGAAGTGTGTTGTTACATGCCCAAGCCCTTGAGCAATGTCAGAAAAATGAAGCTCAAAAAGATGGAGAGGCGAAGGTTGATCTTCATCACCGCCGCTTACTCCGCAGTCACCTTTGGACTCTTTCTCCTGACGCTCAAGACTGTGATCCAAGTAGGAGACTCAAGCTCAGGAGGGAATTCCCTCAGCACTTCCCCAGTCATCTTCAACCAGTTCCCCAGGGAGGAAGTGCACGGGACGTATGATCCCAAGCTTGCCTTCGCCTCCAGATTGGAGATCTTGAACTATGTGTGCTCTCACTACTCAGACTACTTGGCGCCAGAGTCCCTCTCGGTGGGGACGGACGCTTCAGCGCAACCAGAGGAAAGACGCAGGTCACTATAGCACGATCGCATGTCGTATAATGATTGTGATCTGTACGGCGCACAGGCCAGGAAGTGCAGCGATTTCCATTCTTGTCGGAATATCCACACTTGTGCTCTGCCCCCGACCCTTTCAAGTTGCGCCAAAGTTCTTCGCGCTCGTCTGAAAAGCAGAGCTAAGTAGTTTTTCACTGATGAAAATCTCGGTGTGTCGTCATAAGTTGATACCTTAGACTTCATTTGGTGCCCGAAAGTCAACTCATGCGGGAGTCACTTGAAACTTGAAGTAAGACGCAGCCCAATGGAACTAACGTCATTATTCTGACGGCGGCACAAAAATGGTGGTGAAGTGAAGCAAAAAATATAGATATACATCTATCAACTACTATCCAGTACTGCACATAATCCTGCCATCTTTCAGACTAGTGACCCACACTACTTCTTTCCATAGATTTCTCCTCAATCGTGATATGACGTACTGCGTACCAGACTTCAACGGGGCCAACGTGCTGTCGGGCATCTTGGACAACGTCGTCGACGAGCAAGCCAAGAGCGAGCTAGACGACATGAATCCTTGCGCAGCCAAGGAGCTTAAGCGCAAAGTAGACGAAAACATGCAGGAGAGCAGCGAAAGTTTATACAATGTCAAGCCTCCATCTCCCAGCCCCAGATGCGACCTTGCTAGAGAAATCCAGAAGCTGACGCATAAGGTGATGGCCGTCCAACACCCTATGGAGAGGATCGCTGCCTGGGTGGAGACTGAGATGGGCTTCATTGACTCCATAAGTGAGGAGGACACCCGAAATGAGGTGCGAAGCCTTGTGCAGAGGGTTCTGACAGAGAACACATCCCTATTGAACCCTTACTGGCGCGACTGCAGAGTGTGTCAAAAAGCCTACAGGCCGACTGTGCTACTGAAGCGAGAATTCATCAATCGAGACACTTTCCAGTTATTCAAGGTGCTCAACTTCACTGAGTACGCGAAGAGGGAGCCTCCGGACCTCGAAAGCATCGAGGGAGTTGGTGAAGTGTCCAGGGCAGCGGGGAAGATTTTCCCTCTTCTTCAAAGACGCGAAGCACTAGAACTTTTTAGCCTCTACAGAGCAGATCATGAGCTCTTTGGCTACGACCCCACGCCCTACCTCAACCTTGCAGCCTCATCAAAACAAGGCCATATGCAAAATGCCAGTTGAACAAATTTATGCTGTGCAATATGCACATGCTTATTCCCTGTGCACGAACGTTACCGTAGATCTCCGAAAATGTTGCGTGTTTCACATATATATGCACGCTTCGTAGCTACTCAGTGCACTGGTACATTTGGCGTTTGGAACCGTGATTTCTTCATGCGACTGTCTATTGGGTAACTCGTCACATTGCCCTATTTGTTGTAAGAGCAGGAATCACGTGACAACCGCAATTACAATCGATACATTCATTGCATTTCCACTATTACACGGCTGAGGCTGATAACAAAGTCATTAGTTGTACATAGACATAGGTTTAAGAGCGGTTGAGCAATCACAGGATAAAAGTAAAGTTCTAAAGTTCATTTAACAACTTGTCTATCCTACTCAGTAGCTGGTCGTTGTGGTCCAGACACTTGTTGATTTGGTCCACTGCACTTTTCCTCCGGTCCTTGATCTGGCTCTGGTGAGATTCGAACCTATGGACACAATGAAGACCAAACTAACGGTAGCATGAAAGGTATTAGAGCTATACGTGCAGTCATGGACGACATGTGTTGGAGCCCAACGTTACACATTTCTTGTCGCACCTCAATGTGTCGAGAGTCTCCAGCAGCCTCATGAACTCCTCTGACCCTCCTTTGCATCTCCTGCAAAGGGCCTTAAGAGCCTGCTTCTGGTGCTCCTTGGCCAAGAAGCCATCCTCTATGTCTTTGGTCTCTTTGGCTACCTCAGACAACCGCTCGGATACCTGAATAATGTAAATGCTACGAAGTCACAGCGTTACGCACGTTTGTCTCACGGCACTAACCTTGGAACTCTTTGCTTCGATCTCTCGGACCTTGACAACCATCTCATCGGCCTCGGGATCATAGCGCTTGCCCAGTACCATCACTTTGGAATTGTTCGTGATGCTGAATACGTAAAAGTGGAAAAAGCACACATTAAATTTCTAACAAACTGTTGTTCTCCTGGTCGTACTTGCAATCTGTGAGAGTCTTGGAGTGGTCGAGACTGGTCAACGTCTTGCCGGTGAGTATGAGCTTCTGCCCCGACACCGGCACGCCAGTGACTTTCTCTATCTCAGACATGAGCTCAAGCAGAGAAACGCCGGAGTCGACTTGAACGCTGTATTTGGCCGTGCCTAAAAAGGAAAAGAAGTGTGCACCTGAATTGAAGAACTCCTATTCATGAAAGCCCAAGTTGATCATGCTCTACTCACCATGCTTCAGTTGGAGACTTAAGATCATCTTGGCTGCCGATGCTGTAGTGACGCCCGGATCATATAAGTCCTTCTGGAGTACTCAGTAAAGGAGTCTCCTGCAAAAAAGGCATTACTGCATTACTCTGGGATGTCGTTCTGTCTAAGACAAACATATGTCGCTATTTAGTGCCAATGTAACAAAGCCCATCTCACTTATTTACTTCCATCGAGGCTATATTTAATACGCATAACAATATAGTAATAATAACACCATCAGATATTGTCTTTCTCTTCAGTCTATGGTCTTTCCAGCTAAGTTCTAGCTACTACATTATGTAGTAACACGTGTAATAATCGTGCGCGCGTGTGCTTGTGTTCGTGTACGTATAGTATAATAAAGTGCATACTCATTCCTTAATAATATAATAAACACTGCGCCAGCTTGGCCCAGAATGTAAACATATTCCCCATAGTAAATGTTCTTCAACAACGGCGATGACGATTGAGCTATTGCTACTGTTGCCGCGCGCCGCTAGTGCTTGTCACAACGTCACCCCTGGCCTCCTTGTTGGCAGCTATGAACTGTCCGCCGTACACCACGGCCGTCTGAACCTTCTTCCACAACATGAGACTAGAGGAAGGAAGAGATGAAGATGCAGTAGAAACGATAGTTTGAGGATCCTCGTGCTGCCTCTGCTGCAACTGACGAGACTGCAGTTTCTGCTGCCTGTGGCCACCTTGATTATGTTGATCAGGAGCGGACTTGGGGGGCTGAGTGGGCCTAGGCCTTTCTACCACTGGAGAAGGTAGGGGCACATTATCTTCCTCAAAGTGGCGAGGGGGAGAGCCTTCCTCTGTCACGATCAAGTGACTCCCTGATTGACGGTGGTGAGGGTGATAATGGCCGTTGTTGCTGCCGCTACTGCTGTGATTTGCGCTTCGACTCCTGTCTGCAGTGTTCCTCGTCTTGCTTCTGGACTGGTGCTGACCTCGACCTGGACTAGATTGATGCTGCTGCTCGCCATTACTGCTGCTGTGGCTACGTTGTTGTTGGCGATGTCTGCCATTACTGCTGCCAACCGAGCTCTTCCTCCTGATGCTGCCGCTGTGGGAGAGCTCTCCAGCCAGGCTGTTGCGGTCTTCGTTCCTAGTCCCTGGCCGGGTGTCGGAAGGCAACTCGGGGATGGGCGTTAAGCCAATGTAGCCATTGTTGGTGTTGTTGACTTGCTGCTGTTGCTGCTTGCTGCCGCTGTTATTCCCGCCGCCGCCTGTGGCTAGTCCTCCCGGCTGCGGCGGTATCGAGTTTCCCTGCTGCTGCATTATTGTCGAGGTGTTTGCTGTGGTCCTGCCGCCGCCACCACCACTGCCACCGTGATTGTTGTAGAGCAGATCATCCTGAACCCTTCTCAGGAGAGCAGGAGAGGGCACTTTACCGTTTGGAGCTGGTGAAGGTGGTGCGGCAGGGACCAAACCTGCGGCGGACAAAAGTGAGTTGAAGCCTGCCCCTCCCTGATCAAGCATGAGTGGAGGAGGAGGTGAAAGCCTTGGATGCTGCTGCTGCTGCTGCTGAGACAGCAGATGAGTTGCTCCTGGAGGAGAAGGTCCCAGTGTCAAGTCCGAGAAGGCCAAAAGGTCATTCTCATGAAGCAGATCCTCCAGTCTGCTCATCTGAATATCACATACGTCTTCCATTTGCTGCTGTTGCCTATTGGTATTAGCCGCAGCAGCCGTGGCAGCCGCAGCGGCGGCCGCAGCGGTTCTGTGGTCAGCCGCTGCCAACCCCGCGAACAGTTCAGTGGCACCGTAAGCCAACCACTGCGACGACGGAGGAATCGCCGATACCGCTCTCAAGCCCATACTGCTTCTCTCTGGATAGTTCTGTTTGATGAAGTTGCGGATTTGCGACGGGTGCGGAATGTACTTGTAGCTACTCCTCAGCAAGGCCGACGACCTGTGCGGGTCCCCAGTCTCTTCTTCTTCGAACTGTCGCTTTAACTTGAGACCGCCGCTCCCGCCGTCGATGGAGGCCTCGGTCACGTAAAATAAGAAAAGGAAGTAAAAGGCCCTGGTGAGCTGACTGACAGACAGTTGCTCCCAGCCAGCAAACCGACCACATAGAGCGTGGAATTCGTCTTGAGGATTTGCATGAGGACACAGAAATAGCTCGTCACGGATATTCATCTTGAGCATGGCCCAGCGACCCAGACGTCCTGAGCGAGGCAGCAGCCGCTGGCGGTAGTAGTAGACAAAGTCTTTGGGCCACACGCTTTCAAATTCTTTGCGGAATCGGTCGTGCATGGCCTGTTTGGACTCGGACTTCAGGAGGTAGTTGACACACGCTTTGTAATAACGTATTGCCTCCTCTCCATATCCTTTGGAACGCAAGTGAGTGTCGATGTCTCTAAAGCGGTGAGTCCAGGCCTCCAACTGGACCAGATTGGGTGCCTGCGACCTCACGGCCAAGTGCACAGCGGGTTCGGCGTCGTCAATGATTAAAGGGAATCGGTACTTCTGCAAAGCTGGAAGGTCGCCTACGATTCTTGCCCAGAACAACTGGTGGCTGGATTTGAACTTGCGTTCGTGAAGGTTGACGGCCAATGGCATGACAGGACCGCCCTCATACCGACCGTTAACGAAGGTAAGGACTGTAGCATAGACTCGGCCAAAGGAGAAAGTGGTGTCATAGAAAAGCTTTATGCCCTCGTGGTCTTCGTTGACGGAAGCGATATTGGAACCTTCACCCTCCGCAGTGAATACCTTGCAGCAGTTCTCGAATTCCTTAGTCATGTCAGGATGGATGAGAGTGAGTTGCAGCGAAGGAAACACAGTCAGATTCTTGACCACCTTGCCACCCGCCAACTCCTCCGCCACTGCAGCCAGTTCTTGCTGCCACCCCAGTCCGGAGCCGAAACTTCCCCTGTTGTCGACGATGACCTCGCCGACCCTGGACTGTGGTCTGGATCGTAGATTTGAAGCAGATAGAGGTTGAGGAGCATGGGTACTTAGCAACAACGAGCGATCAACGGCATTCAACTTTCCATATTTGTCTTCATCGAACAAGGCAGTCGTTGAAGACCATTGCTGTGGCGGAGGCTGGTGCTGGACGTGAGACTGCTTTTCTCGCTCTCTGCGATGCAGGCTACTGAACATTCGGTGATCCTTAGGCAGCGAGTTGTAGTCTGAGAACTCTCCTCCAGTTCCTTTGCGGGCAACACCTCTGTTGTTGTCGTGATCTCCTGAATAGACGACCAAGATCCACCCGGCGGCAGAGAACGTTTCACGTCTGAATTTGGGAGAAACGGGAGCTCCTTCCACGGGTACGAAGTAGCTTAAAGTGACCTCCACTGCCAGCTGGTCGCAGCCGACGATATGAGACTTGCGGTAAACTTCACGCCAGCCGTGACCGTCGTCGATCCGTGTAGATCCATCGTCCTTAAAGATGAATCTTTCGCCACCGCGAGGAGGTCGCTGGGGTCGGCCCCGGACTACCTTTCTGCCTCTCTCCGGAAACGACTTGCCGTCGACTGCCAAGGATAGGAGAAACGCTGCCTCGCCCACAGATAGACTAACTCCCCGCTCGACCGTTGAGGACGCAATTGCAGCAGAGGAGGTGGCCACGGAATCAGGAATGTCTCCCCCATCCTCTACAGCATATCTGTTCATGCTGCCGTCTCGGGAGGCGAAGCGTGTGCGCTTCATAGCCGCAGCAGCCGCTGCCGGAGACGACGATACCGGTGGCGGGCGGGCGGCCGCGGCGGGAGGACCACCACGTCCGCCACCGCCGGTCGGTTGGCGACTTAGGTGATCCGTGTCGCCACCGCTGACAGCGGACATGGTTCCGGCGCCTTCTTGAGGCCGGCGCCTCCAGGTAAAGGGGGGCGTGGCGGCCGCCGGGATCGCCGTCGCATCTCCCGCTCTCGCGAGACGGTCGATCGCTCCCTCCGCCGGCTAAACCTATGACTGGATTGGTTCTCTCCGGGGTCTCCGGAGTCTTTGGAGGCTGAGGGGGAGGGGAGGAGGTGGAAAGCACTGGCTGACTCACTTACCCTCAAGGTCGTCTCGACGCGCCGCCCTGGAAGGAGTGGAATCGGGTGGGCTCCGCCACAGAGAGATCGCGAGAGAGGCCTCGCCTGCTTTGGAAGCTCTCTCGAGGTCGAAGAAGAGCGACGCCGCCGCCAGAGAATTGGAGCTCCGGCTCTCTTTCTCTCCAGGCCCCCGCTCGCTCGCTCAATCGTTCCTTGCTCACTCGCTTGCTCGCTGGCTGGCTGGCAACGTTAAGTTTGGCCTCGCTTTCTTCTGCGGGGGCCTCCGACCTCCTCTAGCCGACGGAGGCTGGCGCCAAGAGGCTGACTGTAGTACTACAGAGAGGTACAGAGAGGGAAAAGAATATCTTCTTGTCCTCCAGTCCAGTCCATAGAGAGAGAAGTTCAGTTGTCTTTCATTTTCAGCTAGCGGGACGTCCTCCTGTTTGGTCCGGGGTTGCTACTGTTGATGCGATGTCACAGTAGATCTTGTCGTTGTTTGGCGGAAAATTATGAAGACTTCGAACGCAATTTCTTAGGTGCCGAGGCCAAGATGCGATAGGCCTACGTTGACAAGAAGTCTATGGTGAAAGTTAAATGTATATCTTGCCCTCGACTTGCGCTGGAGCGGTGAAGATTACGCTTAGGCTAGGGCTCTCCGACTACTGGGACTGTCCCCCCTGGCCCAATTTGCTAGTCATCGTCCGGCACCGGCGTCGCTAGCACTGCCATTTCGGCCTGGCTCCGCCATCCGGAAAGAAAAAGACAACAAGCCGAGTCCTCAGTAGGCAGGGAGAAAGAATTTAGGAACCTCGTCCCTCAGACAGTCCTCCCTGGGCAATCACATCTAGCGGAAGATGGAGAAGGCCACGCCGTCCCCGTCAGCGACGGCCGCTGCTCCGGCGACCTCGTATCCTACCGGCCCGGCACCCCCGCCGCAAATTCCCATCTTAGACCCGGACTCAGACGACCTGTACACGCGATACAAGCGGTTGCAGCAACAGCTGGAATTTCTGGAGGTCCAGGAGGAATACCTCAAGGACGAGATGCGCAACCTGAAGAAGGAGTATCTGCACGCCCAGGAGGAGGTGAAACGCATCCAGTCTGTGCCTCTGGTCATCGGGCAGTTCTTGGAGGCAGTAGACCAGAACACCGGTATCGTGGGTTCCACTACGGGCTCCAATTATTACGTGCGCATCCTTAGCACACTGGATCGAGAGTTGCTCAAGCCCTCGGCCTCCGTGGCCCTGCATAAGCACTCCAACGCCCTGGTAGACGTTTTGCCCCCGGAGGCTGATTCGTCCATCTCTATGCTGCAAGCCGACGAGAAACCCGACGTCTCTTACTCGGACATCGGCGGCATGGACATGCAGAAACAGGAGATGAAGGAAGCCGTGGAGCTCCCTCTTACTCATTTCGATCTGTACAAGCAGATAGGAATTGACCCTCCCAGAGGCGTGCTCATGTACGGTCCTCCAGGCTGCGGCAAGACCATGTTGGCCAAGGCAGTCGCCCATCATACTACTGCCTCCTTCATAAGAGTCGTCGGATCAGAGTTTGTGCAGAAGTACCTTGGAGAGGGTCCCCGGATGGTACGTGATGTCTTCCGACTGGCCAAAGAAAACTCTCCTGCTATCATCTTCATTGACGAGATTGATGCCATAGCGACCAAGAGGTTTGATGCGCAAACTGGAGCTGACAGAGAGGTGCAGAGAATTCTGCTAGAGTTGCTTAATCAGGTAGGGGACGTCAAGAACATGATATTGTATGACCAGGTCTTCGAATGTTAATAATCCCTTCTTTCCAGATGGATGGCTTTGACCAGACCACAAATGTCAAGGTAATCATGGCCACTAATCGTCACGACACTCTGGACCCTGCCTTACTTCGTCCTGGTCGTCTCGATCGCAAGATTGAATTCCCCATGCCTGACCGTCGCCAGAAGCGCCTCATATTTTCTACCATTACCGGAAAGATGAACCTCAGCGAAGAAGTCGACCTAGAGGACTATGTGGCGAGGCCTGACAAGATTTCTGGCGCGGACATCAATGCCATCTGCCAAGAAGCAGGCATGCAAGCAGTGAGGGAGAACAGGTACGATTATGACACGAGCGATTCTGTTGTGCATGTCCAAATAACTTCAGTGTGCAACGACTGTTTCAGATACATCGTTCTCACCAAAGACTTCGAGAAGGGCTATAAGAACAACATTAAGAAGGATGAAACTGAGCACGAGTTCTACAAATGAGGAAAGCGTGACCAAGCACCGGGAGAAATTTACTTGTGTTACGTGAAAAAAGAGGTTCTTGTTCATGCAACGATAGAATCGAGAATGAATATCTGCAATCGACACGAAATGGCCAACACAAGGCACTTTTAACAGCCTTTCAGGCTATGAGCAATTCTAAACAGGGCTGTGACAGAATGTGATGCTGCGTAGATGGGTTCCCTAGCGGCTCATGATTCATGGCTGTTGCCACTCAGTCCAAGAGGAGCGTCAGCTGGGCTTCGACTTGACCCTGATCATGAGGAAGTTTCCGTTTCCCTTCTCCAGCACGAATCCCAGAGACGTGTAGAAACTGACCATTTCGTCCTTGCAGTTGAGCGTTATCTTGTAGCAGCCTAGAGACTTGGCCAGCTCAGACAAGGTGGCAACAATGCTGTAAATCGCACAGGATATAAACTTAGTTGATTTTATGGCTGAGGGATATTGATTCCTCGTACTATACTTACAGCTTGCCCAGTTGCCGGCCCCGGTACTGATCGTTGACAATTACGTCTTCGATAATACCCCTCTGAAACAAGTGCAAGTATTGCAACACCTAACTAATGAAATCGAAGGTGAAAAGGGTCTCTTACGGTAGCACAGTTATGAATGAACTTCTTCTCGACAGCGAGCGTGGCCGCCCCAATGACCTGACCTTTCTCGATGTCTTCTATGACTGTGGTGTAGTACGTGCCGTTAGAGTTCTTCATGGCCGAGAATCGCTCTAGGAGAACAGATTGTCCTGAGGCTACTATCATTGACTACGACTATTTATTGATCATTCAGTGATCGAGACTCACTGATGAACTCCGCCCTAGAAATGTCTCCGACCTCGGTGAGCTGACCAAGGAGTTGCAAGAATCCTTAGAATGGCAAAAAATGTGATTCATTATTATCGGCACTGGCAGAGTGTGTGAAGAATTGAATGAGTACCTGGATTGAGCAATTACCTCGATCGTAGTCTTCAGTTCCAAGAGACCTTATCTTTAATCCTGGTCCCGGGTTGGCTGGAGAAACGTCTCTGTTCTTGAATGCACCCTCCAGTCCGGAAAAGTTCAGGTCTCTCAACAAGTTGCTGTCGTACATGAACGACTCCTCACTCTCCTCTCCCATGAAGTTGTTGGCTGCCACCTCCATGACTGCCTGCTGAGGTAGAGACATTATATCTGTCATTCTCACTCCCCGGCAAGTTGAGACCGTCCTCAGTTGCCGCCTGTGCAGCACATGCTAAACTAATGACAGCGATGAATGATGCTCATAAATACGACCCAGGTTAATTACGCAACTTCAATCAAGTTGACTTTAAATGCACCTGGATGTCGAAGGTACGTCAGCAATCCTTTCCCGTCGGGAGTTGTGTCTGCAACCTTCTCAGCGCAGAACGAGTTCTGAAGTCAAGTGGAAGCACGCGGCTGTTCGGATGACTACTGTAATCTGTATGGCAGCTCCTTCGCACTGTTGCAGTTATAGATGACAAGGAGTCAGGTAATTTCACTGGCTCTCATGATGAGAGCTCTTGGGCGCTACGAGAGCTTGCGTTGAAGGCAATAAAGGATTTTATTGAGGCAATCACTGCTCAGCGATAACGACACCGAGGTGGATTATCGAACAATCTATCGCTCTCCAGGCCCTGGGTGCAACATCAACAACTTGTTCAACGCGGAGGCAAACAGCGCACCCTACTTCGGTGAGAACTGCGCATGCGTGCTCCTCTACATGTGCCTCCCGGAAGGCTGCATTGGCTGAGGGGAAAGCCCACAAGCCTTCCCCCGCCCCCTGTTCCCTGACGACGCTCATGCCCATGCGATGATGAAAGCAGGAGCGCTTGCCTCAGTGTGAGAACGACAATGAGGTCCGAAAGCTTAAGATCACCTCCTTATGATGTCCATTAGTGAAAGGCTCCATTGCTGACACACCTCGTTCGTGGCCCGAGACGTGACGTTTCCTGTCGTCGTTCGACGCAGTCTGACGATTCACGTGTGACTGCGGCTGAAAGCGCGTCACTTTGTCTAAGACTCGTCGTCGTTCCCTACGAATAGGAGGCTCTTTTGTCCCATCGAAGCCACCAGACTGGCGCGCGTGCGTGCAGCAGGAGTCATTCAAGGCTATCCACTTGCACACGTAGCTGTCTGCTCAGCCCCACACACTTTGTAACCGTTCACCTCGCGGGACAGAAGTATCATACGTAAGCACACGAAGAACCAGTTACGCTGTGCAGCATGAACATACTGGGCACGAGACGCACATGTACTGTAACTGGAGAGCGATGGCCCTGGTGTAATGTACACACTTGCTGTACGCACAGTAAGGTGCATCCGGACAGCTCCTTGTAGCACGGCGCGTCGAAGGAGGACTTCTGCTCCGGCATGCGCACGATCCCTGTGCCCACACCTCCCGAGGCCGACCTGATGCCATCATCCTACGCATTCCTTGACTGGTGGGACGCCAAAAAATGACCTCTTTTCACTGGGTGCTCCATGAGTCATTCGAATTTGCCGCCATTTGTTGCAAATCTCCTCCATCCGATCCCCTCCTCGTCCTTCCTCTGACGTGTCTCTGCCCCTATTGCCTGCCTGACGCAATCTCCATCGCGGCCGAGTCAGCCGCGCGGTCCGACTGCCTCGAGAGCCGCTGAGCTGTCAATGCTGGACAGGCAAAAGCTGCTGCTGCCGAAGCTGCTGCTTACTTAAGCCGCTTTTTAGCCTCGTCTTCTCGACCTTCTCCGTCTCCTTGGCGTCCAAGCAATTCATCTGGAGCAAAGAAAGGCTGGCGCCAACTCGTTTTTGAACGCGTGGAACTTCTCGGCGGACAGGTGAGGATTTCTTATAGGCAGTATTAACTGCGATTGCCACTTGCGCCATGACCAAGCTCAAGGAAAGGTTTCGGCCACGTTGTCCTAATCCGACTTCTGGCCTCCTGTGTGTTAGCCCGAAGAAGTCCTCCTCTTTGTTTCCGCGGACGTTCGTCAATGCGGAGAACCCCAGGGGCTGCGAGCCTCTAAAGGAGTACTTAAGTCGTCAGCAAGGGTCCGCGAGCATAACTATCTAGATCTAGAAGTCTAGAGGGCGAACTCTCCATCTCCTCTCCTTGCAGAATGGCTGAAGCTCCGAGCTACGCGGACTACATCCAGGCCAACGAAGACCGCGACGGCGTCCGACTGAGCTGGAATGTCTGGCCATCGTCTCGACTCGAGGCCACACGTATAGTGGTCCCCTTGGGTGTACTCTACACGCCGCTAAAGGAGAGGCCGGACCTGCCACCCATTCAGTACGACCCGGTGGCTTGTGCCAGGCAATCTTGCAGAGCTATTCTCAACCCAATGTGTCAGGTAAGAGCGCCTTGTCGTTGGAGACCCAGTCTATTTTAGTGCTAGGGGGCTTACTTCGATACTGCAGATTTGTAGAGTTTCTCTGTCTGTTACAGGTGGACTTCCGTGCCAAGCTGTGGGTGTGCAACTTCTGCTTTAACAGAAACACCTTCCCACCTCAATACGCCCTCATCTCTGAGAGCAACGTCCCGGCCGAGCTGATCCCGCAATTCAGCACTCTCGAGTACACCATCACGCGGGTTCCAACGATCCCGCCAATTTTTCTCTTCGTGGTGGACACGTGCATGGACGATGAGGAACTGGGAGCGCTAAAGGAGTCACTGCAGATGTCTCTATCGCTGCTTCCTCAGAATGCATTGGTGGGACTCGTTACCTTCGGGAAGATGGTGCAGGTGAGAGAGAGAAGTATAGAAAAAAGCAATGTCACTTTTTCCACAACAATCACTTGGATGGGTTGACAGGTCCATGAGCTCGGCTGCGAAGGCATCAGCAAGAGCTTCGTGTTTCGCGGAACCAAGGACTATACGGCCAAGCAGGTGCAAGAGATGTTAGGTATCGGGCGCGGACCTGGCGGCCCGGGTGGAGTACAAGCACCAGGTCCTCAGCCTCGACCAGGACAGCCGGGACAGCCACTGCAGCCTCAACAGCAACAGCCACCTGCAAATAGATTCCTCCAGCCGGTGCAGAGGTGTGACATGAGCCTAACCGATTTGCTTGGTGAGCTCCAACGTGATCCTTGGCCAGTCAACCAGGGCAATCGCCACCTGCGTTCCACCGGAGTTGCACTGTCAATCGCCGTTGGACTGTTAGAAGCCAGCTACCCGAACTGTGGCGGCAGGATCATGGCTTTCGTCGGCGGGGCATGTTCCCAGGTAACTGTTCGCTTGTTTTCTCATACGAGAACGTCTTGTGACCATACATACTTCATTGCAGGGACCCGGTCAGGTTGTTGACGACCAGCTGAAGCATCCCATCCGTTCCCATCACGATATCGAGAAGGACAACGCCAAGTACATGAAGAAGGCGGTAAAGCACTATGAGGCGCTGGCGAATAGGGCGGCTATAAACGGTCATGCAATCGACATCTACTCATGTGCTTTGGACCAGACGGGGCTCATGGAGATGAAAGCCTGTTGCAATTACACAGGGTAAGCGATTCAGCACTCAAAAAATAAGAAGGATCTTTTATTTGTTTGTTTCAGCGGCCACATGGTCATGGGTGACTCGTTCAACTCTTCGCTGTTCAAGCAGACGTTCCAGCGAGTATTTGCTAAAGAGCCCGGTCGAGATCATTTCAAGATGGCTTTCAACGCCACTCTGGAGGTAGTATAGCAATACTTATCCCATGAGACATTTTGGACCAAAAGAGTGTTATTCTCCTGCACAGGTCAAGTGTTCTAGAGAGTTAAAGGTCTCTGGAGCAATAGGCTCTTGCTACTCTGCCAACCGCAAGGACCCAAGCAGCGTGAGCGAGATGGAGATTGGTCTGGGTGGGACATGTGCCTGGAAGTTCTGCGCCCTCCAACCAAATAGCACGACAGCGATCTTCTTTGAGGTCGTGAACCAACACACAGCGCCTATTCCTCAAGGAGGAAGAGGCTGCATACAGGTAGGATGGTCATGTTTGACCTGCAGGCCAAATCCTTAATGAATTCCAACCAATTTTCATTCGCTGTTCCTCATAATCGCTAATTCTGTGCCGTTGTGTACTCAGTTTATCACCCAATACCAACACTCCAGTGGGCAGCGCCGGGTCCGCGTGACTACCTTGGCCCGAAACTGGGCTGATCCCTCTTCTTCGCTCGCCCACATCACTGGCGGATTCGATCAGGAGTGCGCGGCTGTACTCATGGGTAGGATGGCCGTGTGGAGGGCTGAGACTCAGGACGACGGACCCGACGTGCTCAGATGGGTCGACAGGATGCTCATTAGACTAGTAAGTGAAACGTACGCACCAATGCCACACGAAATTGTCTCCTGCAATAATACGGGCGTTTCGGTTCTTTTCAGTGTCAAAAGTTTGGAGAGTATAATAAGGACGACCCAAACAGTTTCCGGCTGCCGGACAATTTCACCCTGTACCCGCAGTTTATGTTTCATATGCGAAGGTCGCAGTTCCTGCAGGTCTTCAACAACAGTCCGGACGAAACGTCATTCTACAGGTGAGAAGAAATCACTCGCTGTGATGCCAGATGCATGTTGACGTTTTGTACTTTTTAGGGCTTGTTTGCTTCGCGAAGACCTAACACAGTGCTTAATCATGATCCAGCCGATTCTGTACGCGTACACGTTCAATGGCCCTCCGGAGCCTGTCCTGTTGGACACTTCCTCCATCCAGCCAGACAGAATCTTACTGATGGACACGTTTTTCCAGCTGCTGATCTTTCACGGAGAGGTAAACCCTATGCTCTCTGCGAAGAGAAGATAAATCACAAGTCCTCTTCCTTAGACCATTGCCCAATGGCGTGCAGCGGGCTACCACGAGCTCCCTGAGTACGAGAATTTCAAGCAGTTGCTGGCGGCGCCTGTGGCAGACACCACGGAGATCCTACAGACGCGATTTCCCGTGCCACGGTAAAGAATTGTTGCATTTTATCCTCTTCGTACGATGTGTGCATTGTTATTCGTCTCTTCAGGTACATAAGCACTGAACAGGGTGGCTCACAAGCCAGATTTTTGCTGTGCAAGGTCAACCCGTCTCAAACGCATAACAACGCCATGTATGGAGGGGTAAGCACAACGCCTAACTTTATACTACAGTACACCTGGGGTACTTATAACCCTTCACGTGTTCCTATCAGCATACAGTAAATTCATATGTCACACATGTCTTACGTTGTTTTTTTTGGCATTAAGCTTATTTTATTTGTCCCCTTTTTCCTCTGCCAGGCCGTTTCATTTGGAGGAGAGCAACAAGCGACGGTAGTGTACAAATTTGTCTATAAATTCGTTCTTTTGGTTAAGGGATTTCTGCGACTGCTTGGTGATGGGTTCTGTGCAACAAGGGCAGGGTAGGAGACGACCTTTTCATATGCAACGATATTGAGAAAATTCTCTAGAGAACAATTGGGACTCAGTTGCTGCTCAGCTGGGCTCGCATGCTTAATGCCGTTGTAGCTGTTGACGAGTATGTAGGGATTTTTAACGGGGCGCGTAACACCTATCTTGTAAACTGTATATCATTTTTTCTTTTTGTTACAGGATGGTGGAGCGCCCGTGCTGACTGATGACGTAAGTTTACAGGTCTTCATGGAGCACTTGAAGAAGCTGTCGGTTTCCTCTCAGGCATAATTCCAGCAAAAGATTTACGCTGAGAATTGGAACGAAAAGCCTGGATGATAAGGATTTAAGACAACGTGCTTGTGTATGAGTTTTATACGTGACAAAATTTACTTTTCCTACCTTGTACTTCACCTTGTTTCACCTGAGAGAAAATATATCTTAATCTTCAGTTTCTTCAGCGTTTATATACAGTGTTTACAATGTATATGTGCAGGTGGAATACACAGGACACGGCGTATGTGCAGGGACACATCGTACACCCTAGAAGAGTTACATACCCTGCCATCCCATAAGTAATGTCAGATTTTGTGGTCAGTTGCGAAAGTACTGATAACAAAGCAGTCCAGTGGATTTAATCACGTGCATCAGCTCAATCAGTATCAACAATCAATTGCAGCTTTCAGCCCATACGTTGAGGAATACGGGGCAGCCACTTCGGACATATTCCAAGTTAAAGTCGCTTCGTCGGGTTCAGAGAAACCAAGTCTGTACAACTTTGCTGGAGTAATGTCTAGAAAAAAACTGTAAACATAACAGGATACGTCTCACCAAGTACCGTCCAAAACTTATGGGATGGCCTGACATATGTACATAAGCGGATTGAAAGAAGACGAGTACTCCTTCTTGCAGTTCCTCAACCCTAACTGAGAAACCTAATGCTCATTTTCTGTTCCACGTCCGTTCGCTCCAGCACCTTCTTAAATTCTTCAAAACTGATGAGGTCATCCTTGTCGGTGTCCGCCTCCATGATGGTCCTCTCGGCAATAGAAATGAGCTGATCCTCAGATATGTTGGCCCCCACCATCATGGTTAGAACAGCCAGTAGCTCCGCTTTGGAAATGCGGTCATCGCCGTCCAGGTCGTACATGCGGAATGCAACTAGCATGTGATAGATCATTCATTACCCATCACTTCGGAACATAGGTACACTTTGGATTATGCCTGGACGAAGCGCTTTCAAATTGTCCGCTTTGCTTTGGTTTGAGCTATCTGCTTTGGGGCCAAGAAAAGGCTCGACTTTCAAATGCGCGGAGAAAAAAACAAAAAAAGCCCGGCCCGAAGGCCGACCCGACCCGCGCCGAGTTCTACTTAAAGTGCGCTACAATGCACTCAATTGGTACGACGACGAATCGAGTTACGTACACAGTGTTCTTTTGCGGTGTGAAATACACTGTACATGTTGTAATGTACGCACTAGGGTGCCATGGACGGGTTTTGTCGATCCCGGACTACCCGAAACCCGGGATTGCCTTAACTTTTTCCCCTGCATTTGAAGTTTCAGATTCCTGTTACTCCCTCGCCCTGATCTTCGTAACAAAGCTGTTCACATTGCCAAGATGATTTTTCTCTTTCGCATCATATGCTACAAATGCTACATATATAGCTATGTAGCAATGCTATGATATAGGTGTGTCACAAAAACTTCGGGCAAAAATTTAGATATTTGAATTTCCTCGTTATATGCTTATTAGGCTAGACCAGTTTTTAATCTCTTGTGACTTGCTATATTTGGTACAAGGCTCTATTTGAATTTATTCTATTCAAATGGAATGAAGCAGTAATCAGTTTTTGGGTCTCCTCTGCCTTCAAAGTTTTTTGGTCACAGTACAAAAGGATACTAGGCCAACATTGCAATTTACACCTGTTACACTCCAGATACAACCTGAACGATTTGTTAAGTACTGAGCTTAGGTAATCAAAGGTTATAGCAAGAGAGGGGGTCAAATTGAATCATTTTTTAAAAAAAACGTTTCATTATATCTTCACTAGGCTAGGTCGAATATGGGTCAACTTTGGAAATTCAGTGACGGCATCTGGGGATTGTTACATGGGCTCAAAAGATGAAGATGTAGTCAAATACTTTTGAAAAAGAATTGTGTTTACCTCTGCCCAACTTGATTTGAAATTTATGTAGTAAGCTACTGTTGCAAATTTGCTGTGAAAGTAGATTTCAGCTCTGGTGGCTGTCAGAAGCTGCCAAACTGGGTGAAAATCACTCACCAAAATGCTGACTTGCTCCAGTTTGTCAGAAAAATATTTTACAGCAAGTC